>ENA-UOJD01003288-UOJD01003288.1-human-gut-metagenome-genome-assembly--contig:-P48-NODE-3288-length-11913-cov-61.984567_pt1 | contig 11913 bp, 10 predicted proteins | sample MGYA00242342_ERZ723889 | MGnify/ENA metagenome assembly ERZ723889
CATCGAAGCCCGGAAACCGGAGTTTCGGACGCTTCTCAAGACCGTTACTTGAGGATACATTTGCCATAATTATTTGCCCTCCACATCAAAGGGAAAATCAAGTCCCAGCTCATCGAAAAACGGTTTCAGTTGTGCGTCGATGTCTTTGATCTCAGCCTGAATATTGCGGATTTCTGCTGCAACAGCATTGAGGTCAATTTCCTCTTCCGGCTCAAAGGTATCAACATAGCGAGGAATGTTCAGATTGAATCCGTTTTCTTCAATCTCCTGCATTGTGGCAACATGGGCGTACTTATCGACATCCACACGATGCTCGTAGGTTTCGACGATCTTATCAATGTCGCACTCACGGAGGATATTCTGATTCTTTCCGGCTTCAAAGTCGTTGGACGCATCAATGAAGAGAATGTTATCAGAGTTGCCGTTGCGCTCTCTCTTGAGGACAAGAACACATACCGGAATGCCCGTGCCAAAGAAGAGGTTTGCAGGAAGACCGATAACAGCGTCCAGCACATTCAACTTTTGGATCAGGTGCTTACGGATCACTTCTTCGGCTGCGCCACGGAACAGAACACCGTGAGGCAGCAGGACAACAGCTCGTCCGTCTTCGTCCATGTGGTAAACCATGTGCTGCACAAAAGCAAAGTCAGCCTTGCTCTTAGGCGCAAGTTTGCCGTATTCATTGAAACGCTCGTCCTCCATGAAGTGCATATCAGCAGACCAATTTGCAGAATACGGAGGATTTGCAACCTGAACACGGAACTTCATGTCTCCGAAGTAGTCATGCTCAAGCGTATCGCCATTGTAGATATTGAAGTTGCGATACGGGATGCCGCGAAGGATCATGTTCATTCGGGCAAGGTTATAAGTAGTCGAGGTCAATTCCTGACCGTAGTAGTTACGCACATTTGCATAGTTTTTGAGACGAAGCAGCAGAGAGCCGGAACCGCAAGTCGGATCGGCTGCGTCCTTAACATCGGTCAAGCCAAGACAAGCAAGGCGGCACAGCAGCTCGGCAGGACCCGAAGGCGTATAGAACTCACCGGCTTTCTTACCGGCTGTGGCAGCGAACTGACCAATCAGATACTCGTAGGCATTACCCAACACATCAATCTTCGTGTCATCCACGCTGAAATTGATCTCGTCCAGCGAAGCAATGATTTTCGCCATGACAGCACTTCTATCTTTAACGGTATGCCCCAGCTTCGTAGAATCAAGCTGCATATCGGAGAACAATCCGTCAAAGTCTTCCTGCGAATCGTTGCCGATAGTGGATTCCATCAGAGCGTTGATTGCTTTCTGCAAGAACTCAATGTCGAAGGAACGGTTCTCAACCATCTTGACCATCTTGCGGAACAAATACTCAGGTTCGATGATGTAGCCGAGGTCACGCAGAGCTTCTTCTACGATAGCAGCCTTGTATTCTTCGTCATTCCAAGCAGCCTCGTAACTGATATTATCGTCTTTGAGAAGATTAACCATGTACTTCTCGGTCTTATCGGAGAGGTAGTAATAGAAGATCATGCCCAAGATATAGTTCTTGAACTCGTATGCCTCCATGTTACCTCTCAGGGCATTTGCCATCGCCCATAGTTTGTTGCAAAGCTCTTTCTGGTGAGCCTGAATAGAATTATCCATTGTTCTCTCTCCTTATTGGTATTTCTCGGTGTGCTGCCGGATAAATTCGACGATCCGGTTGACCAAAGACCTCTTCTTGAGCAGCGGCATGGGCTTCTCAATACGGTCACGGATGTTTCCTGCATCCATTGTGCCGGAGAACTCATACTCAGAAATGATGTCCGTCAGCATGGAGGAATCAATATCCTCAGTCTTTGCGAAAGCAACGATTTCTTCTCGTTTCGCTTCATTTTCAAAGTCGTTGTATGCAGCATCAATCTCGTCCGCACTTTCAAGTCCAACAACGACACGATCCAAGAACGCTTGAAGAATTTCAACCTTGCGAAGCAACTGCGGATTATCCGTTCTGCTCAATTCTTCCTTGATGTGCTTGATGTCGTAGTCCTTCTGCTTCTTGTCATCAAAATGGATGTTGCGGATCAAGTTCATGATGTAGGCAACATTGATACGGTCACTCTCCATGATCTCAATGCAGAAGTCCACATCATTCAGGACAGATACGACTTCTCGATCAGTTTTTTGCCGGGAGTAAAGCATCAGATACTTGCTCTTGTAGTCCTGATACTCCTGCTCGGACATGATGAGCGCATCCTGATCAAAGCTGAACTCAATGAATGTCTGCAAGGATTGGAGGTATTTTGTCAGCTCACGGAAAGTGATGACAAACTTCTTTTGGTCATCTTCGCTCTGCATGGTATCGACGGACTCAGGGTAGAGTGCCACTTCCTTGAGCTTCATAACCATTTCATTGAACTTCTCAACAAAATACTGATAGCCCGGAACGACAATGCCGGAGGTGTCCTGGCTCTTGGAGAAGAGCGTCAGCGCATCATCTGTCCGTTTCTTGAGGTTGCGGTAGCAGATGATGATACCAAACGGTTTGGTTTCTTTCTCAACACGGTTCGTGCGAGAATAGGCTTGCAGCAGATCATGGTACTTCAAATCCTTGTCCACATACAGCACAGAGAGCTGCTTGCTGTCAAAACCGGTCAGGAACATATTTACGACAATGAGAATGTCCAGAGACTTCGTTTTCTTGCCTTTGACACGATCTGAAATATCCTTGTGATACGCGGAGAAGGTGTCGGTAGAGAAATTCGTGCCGTACATCTCGTTATAGTCCTTGATGATACGCTCCAAGGCATCTCGGCTATGCTCGTCCTTGCCCTCGGCATCTTCGTTCTGCCCATAGGAGAAGATACCGCTAATGTTCAGATCATGTTTGATCTTCTTGAAGATGTCGTAATATTTGACAAGAGCTTCAATGGAGGAAACAGCAAAGATAGCCGTGTACTGACCATTTCTTGTTTTGGCTTTGTGGTTCTGGACGATGTGGTTTGCAATGAGGGACATTCTCTCATCCGACATATAGAGTTCGCCAACATCAATCGCGTCAGCCAATGTCGGATCGTCCCAGTCAAAATCGCCTTCCATCGTCTTTATGTACTCAATATGGAAACCGAGGACATTGTTATCGAAGATAGCATCCTTGATCAGATAGTTATGCAAACATTCCCCAAACAGCATTTCGGTGGTCTGTGTGATCTTGCCCTCCGTCTTTCCGTTCACTTCAAAACGGGGCGTACCGGTAAAGCCAAAGAACTGCGCTTTCTTGAAATGCCGAACAATATCCTTGTGCATATCTCCGAACTGGCTGCGGTGGCATTCGTCAATGATGAAGACAACCTTTTCGTCACGGTATGCGTCCATTACCTTTTCGTATTGAGGACGCTTAACGGCATTTGCCATCTTCTGCATCGTCGTGACAATGAGCTGCCGGTTCTTATCCTTCATTTGCCGCACAAGAATGTCCGTGCGATCTGTGACATCCACAGAGCCAGCCTCAAACTTGTTGAACTCTTCGGTGGTCTGAGAGTCCAAGTCCTTACGGTCAACAAGGAAGATAACCTTCTTGATGTTCGGATTGGCTGCGAGGATTTGAGCTGTCTTAAAGGATGTCAGCGTCTTTCCTGCACCGGTGGTATGCCAGATATAGGCGTTGCGATTTGTGAGCGTAGCCTGCCTTATAAGGGCTTCTACGGCATACACCTGATAGGGGCGCATAACCATCAGAATCTTATCCGTATCGTTCAGAATGGTATAGCGTGTCAGCATCTTGATGATGTGATCCCTTGCCAGAAAAGAGATTGAGAAGTCCTTCAGGTTGGTAATACGGATGTTGTTGAAATCCGTCCAGAAGAAGGCGAGGCTATACATCAATTCCCTGTCGGAGTTGGCAAAATATTTGGTATCAACGCCGTTTGAGACAATGAAAAGCTGAATGAAGTGATATAGTCCGTTATAGGAGTGCTTCTTATAGCGCATGACCTGATTGACCGCCTCTCGAATGTCAATACCTCTGCGCTTTAGCTCGACCTGAATCAATGGCAAGCCATTCACAAGAATCGTCACATCATAGCGGTTGACATACTTTCCTACAACCGTTGTCTGATGTGTAACTTGGAAGATATTCTTGGTGTGATCCTGATCGAAGAAAGACAGGTAAACCTTCGTCCCGTCCTCACGCTCAAGGACAAACTTGTCTCTCAGAATTTTTGCGCTCTGGAACACGGACTTTCCAAGCATGAGGTTAAAGATACGCTCCCACTCTTTATCGGTGATAGGCGTATCAAGTTTGGGTGCATTGAAGGCTTCAAACTGAACTTTGAAGTTCTCCACCAATGCGTCATAATCAGGAATATCGACTGTGCTGTATTCCTGCTTGTTTAGCTGCTCTATGAATTGCTGCTCAAGAGCCGCTTCGCTTTGGTATGCCATATCTTCATCTCCAATACTTGAGGATCATTTTTTGTTGCCAACCGATCCTCATTTTATTTTATCACGGCTACTGTCCGATATAACGGACTCATTTTCGTCTTATTTCCAATGTCACATCGCCATTATCCGCAATGGACATTTGCATCGTTTTCAAATACTTGTCCACAAACTGTTTCTGTTCCGAAGAACTCATTTCAATTCGAGTCGCTTTTAACGCCTCTGTGAACATCTCGTAGATATTCAGCCGCACCGCCTGGTCTATGTAATGATACATCTCTTTGAACAGTGCGCCGATCTTAATATCCTCTGCATTGCCGGAGTAGAAGTCATCAATGTAGCAATAGAATATACCGGCATTGACAAGTGCGTTCTTCAAATCCGGTCCGCAGTTTTTGCGCTCTATCATGACAAGGAATCGAGCCTCCGGTAAAGAAGAAATCAGTCCCCAATAGTCGGAGTCGCTGGACACCAAAATAAAGGAATCCACATTGTTTTTGTAATGCTCCTGACAAGTTCGGGCAATCAGCATCACATCGACCAGAGACTTGTTCTGCTTTACCCGTTCGGTCATCATGTGTTCGACCGGGATGTGGGTAAAACTATCCAGAATACGCCAAGCAGATGCACTATGCACATCATCAAACAGGATGATGGATGCTATCTTCTGTGTGTACTGATAGTCAAGATTCTTGAGCGTAGCGCAGAGCTTGTACGGATCAGAGTTTTCACAATCTACCACTACGACAACCTTTTCGCTGCTACCAATAAACTCGTAGATGCTTCCTTTAATGTAACTTCCAGCATCAGAAACTTTACTGTACTCTGTAAAGTAGTCACCGTTCATTTGATAAAGCAGCGTCACGAATTTTTTATCGTTATAGAGCAGATTACCGACATCCTCCGGTTCCCAGTTTATATACATCTGGTAAGGATAAAAGAGCAAGTGAGCGTAATAAATATCTGCTGCTGCTTTTGTCCCTTCCTCTTTCAAGCCATCTGGCATGAGAAAGAGGTTTTTTACATACAGCCAATTCAGCCAAAGAGGAAATAGCTTCTTGCAATTATTGATCCGATCAGAAATCAGCTTGTTTATCTCAACGATATGCTGATTTAGCTTCGTGCTGGACTTCTTTATAAAACTAATGCCATCCGCATTTAGTTGTTGAAGGCTATCCTGCGGCACATATTCCGGCATACTGCTGATTGAGAGATAACTAAACTTCATGCGCTCGTTGATATGCTTGAAGTTTCTTTCAATCGCTGTCCTGATGATACACAAATGACGGATTATCCGTGCCGTTTTGTCTGCATCAAGTTTTTCGTATATCTCTATTTTGGGTGCTTCATGCTCATTATCAAAAATTCGTTTCGGAACACCAATCAAATATGCAACCTTAGAAATAATTTCATAGGTGCTGTCTTTGTAGGTGACTCGATCATCTGTGGGAAACGCCTCCGCTTCAACGAGGGCATTTTTCTCAATCACAGCATTCTCAAGGACATCCATATATGCTCCTTTCGCTGAGGTATTTTTCTCTACCTATAACAAAATAGCCGCACGAAAACTCGGACCTACTTCTTGCCCGTTCGCACAGCTTCACATATATCTCCAATGTCACAATTCAAATAGTCGCAAATGCGCAGCAGAACAGAGAGAGCTACATCCTCGTTCTTATTGAGCTTACTCATCGTGCCGGGAGACAGCTCTATATCCTTGCGTAAAGTTGATTTTGGGATCTCTCTTTCAATGAGCATTACCCATAATTTCTTATAGCTTATCTTCATAAAAGCACCTCTCTCAAACGCTTATAGTGAGACTCATTATATTATACACCAAACGCTTCAAATTTTCAATACGATGATCCAAAAATTCAAAATATATTTCAAGTTCATGGAGCGCATTACGAAGAAGAAAGCCTGAGCCGATTTATTCATACGGCTCAGGCTTTGGTGGTTATTCCAACTCGCTACTTTTGGCTTTTTCATGCTCCTGTGAAAGCGTTGGACTGAGGAAATCATCGACATTTGCCTTCATGGTATCAATCACTTTAGCCTCTTTTTTGAGCCTTGCTCGTTCGTCGTAGAGACGCTGCTGCTCTTCCAAAAGGCGTTGCTGCTCGGCTTGCAGAGACTTCATACTTGGAAGTTTTTCACCATCTTGCATAGCAAGCAATGTACTCTTTGCTGCTTCAAAAACGACAAGCTCTGCCTCGTGCGCAGCTCGAAAACTCTGCTTGTTCTTCGTCTTTGAGTAGGCATCATAGACCGGCTTGAGCTTTTGATAGGTTGAGATATTCTTGATAAGCGGCTGCACCTTTCGGAGCTGCGCTTCAACGACTTTCAAGTCAGCGCCGGTACGCTCATAAGAACTATGGATGTCTTCGACTTTCTTTTCAAGATCGGCATATTGAAGTAGCTCGTTCTCAGTGAGGTAATTGAGCGTTCTGGCGGCTTCTTTGAGGATCTTAATCTTCATAGAATGCTCAAAGCCCTTGCTGTCGATCTGCTTAATTCTGTTTTGAATATCGCTGATGAGAGAGATGTTCTTCCTACCGTTCTGCATCTGCCGTCTGCGGGCATTGCGTCCTTGAATGCGTTCCTTGATCCGGTCCTCGGTGTAGTTATCTCCGATGGTTTTTGCACGGGTGAAACGCTCTTGCCCTTCGGCACGGAAGGAGATGTATTTGCCGGTTTTGATTTCATATCCGGTGTCCTGCATCAGCTTCAAAAACTCATCGTAGTCCTTTGCTGTGACCACGCAGCGATCAATGGTCTGCTTGAGTTTTTGCTTCCAACTTGTACCGCGTTTGGCTTCGGTGTATTCCTTGTAGTCCATGCCTTTTCCCTGAGAGGGAGGAATAACTGACAGCCCGTGTTCAGCACATATCTCATCACTGAGATGCCGCATCTCACGATAGGTTTTCTTATTGCTTCGGTACGCATGGAAGTCAACATAGTTGACAGCGTTAAAGATAATATGATTGTGGCAATGCCCCTTGTCGATGTGCGTTGCAATCACATACTCGTACTTTCCCTTGAGCCATTCGTCGGCAAACTGCTTACCGATTTCATGCGCTTGTTCCGGCGTGACTTCATCAACCGCAAAGGATTGGATCAGATGTCGGGCGATCACCTTCGGTATCTGCATTCCTTGTTGAGCAGCAAGATTTCTTGTCCACTCAAATTCCTTCGCTGCGGCATCGCTGGCAGCGCAACCATAGGAAGAGACATAGAGCTGGTCATCTGTTTTCTGCGGATCAAGAATGTATGCGAGAGCCTTGTTCACAGTTCCTCGGATTGGCTTGATTTTAGTAATCGCCATATCTCAGCCTGCCTTTCTTTCAGCTCTGCAACATCGTCCTCATAGAAGTGTCCTGTGGAGTTGATTCGGCGGCAAATGTGGTTGATATTTGCCGCTGCGCGAGATACTGCTGCGGCAAGTTTCTTCTGCTGCGTGTAGTCCACTTTGATGATGTAACCGTCAATCGCCATCTTGCGAAGATACGCTCCCATGTTGTTTGTACCAAGCTGTTTCATCTTTCCTTTGATAATCCGTTTCTCGTCATCTGAAACAAAGAAGAGTATCTGATTTGGTCGTGTTCTGTTTGCCATAAGCGGTTTGTCCTTTCATAAAGATAGAGGGTTTGGGAGACATCCCAACAAGCATTTTCTGGATTAAGGGGAGGGTTTCCTTAATCCAAAATCGCCGTGTGTATATACACCGGCTGTGCTTGCTATTCTCTAAAATCGTAATCTTAGTTGGAAGTCCCCCGTAAATTACCCCTTCGTAATACAACGGACAAATTCCGCGTTTTTGTCTCACGCATAAAAGAAAAAGACGCTCGAAAGCGTCTTTTTAGTATTGTTCAAGCGATGAGAACGCATCACTCTCAATGGTCAGAATGTCATCCATCGGAATCTTTGTGCCGTCCTGCATGGTAATCAGCCGCTCAAAATCATCCAGCTTTTTCACGATGCCTGTTGCTTCAAGATAAGCACCACCGGCTTTTCTCTCATCTGCTTTGAAATATGTGACTGCTACCTCCGGCTCATCTTCAAGGTGCTCCACAAGAAACTGAAACTTCAAATTTAGACTATGGAGTTCTTCATCATCCAACTCAATCTTTGTGTCGGTCAGACGCCCGGTTTCTTTGATAGCAGCATCATAACCAGTGAGAGCTGCGAACGGAGAAAACTGAGCTGCACGATCTGACATCGGCATCTGCTGACGAGTGGGAGAGATATGGTGTGGAAGATTGATAATATCTTCATAGCCTTTCATGCAGCTCATTCCTCCTTTGGCTATTCCATTATATTGCTTCTTTCAATTCATGAAAGCTAAGAACCTTATTATCGTAAAGCATTACAACGGGCTTATTGGATAGTTGATTGATTGTTGCGATGTGTTCAGCTATCGGAGTAAGCCCGCTGTCTTTGTACTGAATGAAGTACGCCAGAGTTTTCTCCAACTTCTTCTTTTCTGTATCACTGATGGAATCGCCAACACCAATCAGGAACTCATCCACTGGACCTTCTTTAACAAGAGGGATTTTCCCAATGAAATTCCCCACTGTGCGTGATACATCTGCCAGCTTATTTGCAGTCTGAGTTGTCACAGCGTCCTTCTTGATCGATTCAATCTTATCGAAGCAAGCGGTGTAGAGATTGCGGAACTTCATAGCGTGTTCTCTGATCTCGTCCTCGATTTTATTCAGGTACTCGGCTTGAAAATTCTTTGACAGCATGACTTCCATGTATTCTGACAAAGCGAATACATGGAGAGCCAGTTTGTAGTGAACGAACCTGTCAAGAAGTTGCCCGATCTTGTTTGATGCAGTCTGCATTTTCAAGAGGTTTTTCTTTGCGGACAGCATATTCTCAATCTGATCGGTGTAGGATCGAATATCTTTCATTGCATTACGCTTGATGTTCTTAACTTGATTGAGATTAACCACAAGGCTTGCTTCGTTCCCCCAGTAAAACTTGTACTCATCCATATAGGATGTAAGCAAATCGTAGTCCGCAAGAAGCTGAGATTTCTTATCACGCTCAAGGATGCCAACAATCTCTTTCTGCCCATCCTTTATATCTTGAACCTGCTTAGCAACCGTAAGAACTGCTACTGCTACCAATGTTGCTTTCAAGCAAGCAGGACCGATCGCCTTATCAACAGGAATCCATCTGGCTTGACCGACAATACCGTCATTTAGGATTGTACCTAATGCACCTGAGCCGTCCTTCGCCATTGCAAGAGTTCCCGTTATGCCTTTAGGAAATACGCAGCGATAAAGTCCCTCTGCTGCCGGAGTAGCAATAGTCTCTGCAACACCGGCGAACGAGCCTCCAAGTGCCGCGATCTCCGTGAAAGGAATCTTTGCCAGCGGGGATGTTTGGAAGGTGTCCTTAATTTCTGCAAGAGCGCGTTCCACTTGTATACTCGGTCTTAAACTACCACCGGATTCGGTCAATTCGTTCAGAACTAATAAATCGTTATTTGCCATTTGATGTGCCTCCTTTTTGTTATGGTCATCTGCTGACCATAACAGCAGTTGTAATTTTCGCGTGTCCCTTTCACCGATTACGCCTTATGCCCACCAATCTGCTCATTACGATCCTTTGCGGTTGCGCCTTCCTCCAAGTTCATGCCTTTGAGTATGGCGTTCTTTCCATACTTCTTCTTGATGATGAGCATTGCCTGTTGCATTTTCTTTTCCCGATCCAGCTCTGCTTTTTCGCGCTTTCGTTGTGCTTCTAAGGCAGTGAAATCTGTGAAGAGATCAAGCTGCTCATAGCCTCCGTTTTTTACTGGCGCGTCTGCTTCTGGAACAACATGATTTGCTGTGAAATTCAGCCGACGCACAAGAAGATTCTTGTCCACGATCCTATCAAAGAGTTCTGCCGTAGCACACATTATTTTCTTCGTAGATGATGTGTGACCGTCAAGATTGATTGAGCCGTGCGCCTGTTTTGGTATCTGCCGTCCGTAATGGTCTTTTACAACTGTCCCGTGATATTTTCGGCTTCGTTCGGGATCGGTGAGGTTTTCTATATCGTAGCCAACTGTGATGACGATTTGATCTGTCACAAGTCCTTTGTCCACCAAGTCCAGCACGAGAAGATCAGCCATCTCACGGAGGACGAGCTTTGCCTTTTCAGCCTCATAGGGGCAATGCAGGACTTGTCCTGAGCCTAAGCTGTTGGTGCTGGGCTTGTAGGCTTTGATTGCTTCAACCGTGCAAGGCTCCCAGCCCCACGCATGGTCGATCAGCAGTTCTGCGTTCTTGCCGAAAAGTTTGTAAAGCAAGTCCTCATTTTTCACTGAGCATCGGGCAACATCGCCCATCGTAAACATTCCGTTTTCTTCGAGCTTCTTTGCATAGCCTCTACCGACTCTCCAAAAGTCTGTGAGCGGCTGGTGCGTCCAAAGCTCACGGCGAAACTTCATCTCATCCAACTCTGCAATGCGAACACCGTTTTTATCTGCCGGAATGTGCTTTGCCACAATATCCATCGCAACTTTGCTGAGAAAAAGGTTTGTTCCAATCCCGGCGGTTGCGGTGATACCGGTTGTCTCAAGCACATCCAAGATCATCTTCATCGCAAGGTCATGTGGCGTGAGATGATAGGTGTTCAGATAATCCGTCACATCCATAAACACCTCGTCGATGGAGTAGACTACGATGTCCTCCGGCGCGATATACTTGAGGTAGACCTGATAGATGCGGGTGCTGTACTCCATGTAGTACGCCATCCGAGGCGGCGCGATGATGAAGTCAATCGCCAGAGACGGATCTGCTTGCAGCTCTGAGAAGAAGTGCGACGAGCCTTCCAGTCTGCGTCCCGGTGCGTCGTGCTGCCGTCCGGCATTTGCTTCCTTCACGCGCTGCTTGACTTCAAACAGCCGCCCGCGTCCGGAAATGCCGTAGCTTTTGAGGGAGGGCGTGACGGCAAGGCAGATGGTCTTGTCCGTCCGGCTCTCATCCGCAACAACAAGGTTTGTGTCCAGAGGATCTAAGCCGCGCTCCCGGCACTCCACGGAGGCATAGAAGGATTTCAGGTCGATTGCAATGTAGGTTCTGTCTTTCATTTTCGGCTGTCCTCCTTCCTACGATGTATAAATGCAGGAGCTATGCTCTGCCCATCAGGTTCCCCGTCCTATCAAAGCGGCATCGGTGTCCGGGCGATCAGAATGACCGCCAGAATCGCGCCCACAAATGCCGCAGCCCCTATGACCGCCAACAACTTTTTGCTGAGTTTCTTCTTTGCTGCCTTGCCAATCAGAGCAGTGCAAGCCATGCAGACAGCCGCAGCAACAAGCGCAATGCCCAGCGTTTCCCATAGCCAAGAAAGTTCATGTAGGATTTTCATGCGTTCATCATCTCCTGTTCGTTAAACCGGAATTTTCAAATTAGTCTTTGCAAATAACCTTTGAACCTTCACCGTCAATTACAATTCCCTGACGGTTGTTAATTGGGCATAGATTCAAATCCGAAAACT
>ENA-UOJD01003289-UOJD01003289.1-human-gut-metagenome-genome-assembly--contig:-P48-NODE-3289-length-11911-cov-12.474528_pt1 | contig 11911 bp, 10 predicted proteins | sample MGYA00242342_ERZ723889 | MGnify/ENA metagenome assembly ERZ723889
CGCCGCGGTCGACGAGCGCCGCGAGCAGGGGAGAGCCCTTGCCGACGACCTTGCAGTCGGGCGCATCTTTGTGGATGAGCTCGGCATACTTGCCGGAGGCGACGGTGAACTCGGTCGCGATCAGACCGACGCTCTTGAGGTGCTCACGCACAACGTACTTTGCCGCTTCCTCCACGATGCTGATGATCTGATAGTCAAAGCAGGGACGCAGACGGTCGGAGAGGGTGGAGATGGTGTTGCAGGCGATGGCAGTGCATTTGACGCCGTTGTCACCAAGAAAGCGGAGCATATTGCAGCTTAGATCAAAGATCTGATCTGATGTTTTGTTGCCATAAGGGCAGTTGGCGCTGTCGCCAAAATAAATAATATCCTCACCGGGGAGAATGCGCTGCAATTCGCGCACGACGGTCAGTCCGCCGATGCCGCTGTCCATTACGCCGATGGGATTGCCTGCGTTCAACATGGTTGAAGGCCTCCTTTTTTTATCTGTGGTTATTGTACCACGTGTACAAAAAAATGCAAGAGAGAAATCATTTTTGCCCTTTATGACAAATATGAGGAAAAGGATTGCAATTTCTCATCTGCCTGATAAAATACTATCTGGTGAGAGTTGGGCATTTTTTGCTGCCCAAAGCGTGCCGCATGGCGGCACAACGGAACAAACAAAAGACGAGAGGTTTGAAACGCTATGACGATTTTCAACTTGATCGCCCTCTTTGGCGGTCTTGCGCTGTTCCTCTACGGTATGCGCCTGATGGGCGACGGACTGAAAAAGGGCTCGTCCGACGCATTCAAGCGCGCAATGGAAAAGGTGACGAACAACCCGCTCGTCGGTTTCCTGCTCGGCCTTGTGGTCACGGCAGTGATCCAAAGCTCCACGGCGACGATTGTGCTGACATCGGGTCTTGTCGGCGCCGGTGTAATGTCGCTGCACCAGTCGATCGGCGTGATTTTGGGCGCAAACGTCGGTACGACGGTCACAGGCCAGATCATTCGCCTGCTCGACGTGAACGCGTCGGAGACGTCGCTGCTCAATTTCTTTAAACCCTCGACGCTTGCCCCCCTTGCGGCGATCATTGGTATTCTGTTCATCATGGTGGTCAAGGGGCGCAAGTCGGATACCGTCGGCTCGATCACCATGGGCTTTGGTATCCTCTTCACCGGTCTTCTTGGCATGACTGCGGCGGTCAGCCCGCTGTCGGAATCCGAAACGTTTGCCAACATGTTCTATCAGCTCTCCGGCCAGCCGGTACTCGGCTTTTTGCTCGGCACGGGCGTTGCGTTTCTGCTGCAAAGCTCGTCTGCGACCATCGGTATTTTGCAGGCGATCTCTACGACCGGCGCGCTGACATTTTCTTCGGTTTACGCCATCATCATCGGCGTCAACATCGGCGACTGCGTGACGACGGCCATCGTCTGCTCCATCGGCTCCGAGGCCGATGCCAAGCGCACGGGTGTCATTCATATCCTCTTTAATATCGCGGGCTCGATCCTCGTCGTTGCCGCGCTGATGGTGCTGCGCGGCTTCGGCACGCTGGATCCGCTGTGGGATCAGGTGCTGACTTCCGGCGGCATCGCCAATGTCCACACGGTGTTCCGCCTGTTCTCCGCCATCTTGCTGCTGCCGGTGTGCAACCAGTTTGAAAAGCTCTCGCGCAAGCTCATCAAGGACGATGTGCGCCTTGGCGAGAGCGTCGAGCACGAGCTTTCGCTGCTGGATGAAAAGTTCTTTACCTCTCCCGCCATCGCCCTTTCCGGCGCGGGCGAGGCCATCACCACCATGGCGCGCCTTGCGCGCACGGGCGTGATGAGCGCAATGGGCGTACTCGACGAGTACAACGCCCATGAGATCAAGGTCATCAATGAAAACGAAGACCATATCGACAAACTTGCCGACCATGTGGACAACTACCTTATCCGTCTCTCTCCGCACATGCCAAACGGCCACGGCAACGATCTGCTCAACTATTATATTCAGTGCTTCGGCGAATTTGAACGCATCGGTGACCACGCCGTCAACCTGACGGAAAATGCGCAGGAGTTCATTGACCGCAACGCGAGCCTCTCGCCTATGGCGCATCAGGAACTCAAGGTGCTGCGCGAGGTGCTCGGCGAGATCCTTGACTACACATACAAGGCCTTTGCCGCAACGGATTATGATGCCGCGCGCCGCATCGAGCCGGTCGAGGAGGTCGTGGACGACCTGGTCGCCACGCTGCGCACCAACCATATCCGCCGCGTGCGCGACGGACAGTGCACGGTGTATGCAGGGCTTACGTTCCTTGATATTCTCGTCAATGTGGAGCGCATCGCCGACCAATGCTCGAATATCGGCGTGTTTACGCTTTCAATGACGGACGAGCGCATCATGAACAACCATCACGACTATATTCATGCGCTGCATCAGGGCAAGGACCCGCTCTTCAACCGCGCCTATCAGGAAGCGCACGACAAGTATTTTGACGAACTGAAGCGCATCGAGCACGGCAAGTAAACGGGGGCTCCACCGATCACCGGACGATTCCAACCGAAAAATAACGATCAGAGCGTTTTTATGCGCCGCGGCTTGTGTTTGCCGCGGCGTTTTGCTATAATCCAGTGCATAATAACAGCGTGATTCTCTGCAAAGGAGCATGAAACTATATGAAAGTGATTCTTGATGAGATGCTTGCGGCACTTTCGCGCGGCGAGCGCGTGGTGCTGTGCAGCATTCTGGCTTCGTCTGGCTCTGTGCCGCGCGGCGCGGGGGCGAAGATGGCTGTTTTGGAAGATGGCCGCGTGCTCGGCACGATCGGCGGCGGCGCGGTGGAGCGGCTGAGCATTGAGCGCGCACGCCGCGCGCTCAACGACGGCGGCAGCAACGAGCTTAGATCCTACAACCTGCACCCGAGCGAAGTGGCCGGTACGGGAATGATCTGCGGCGGCGCGGTAACGGTTTACTTTCAGCTTTTTTCGCCCGAACAGACAGAGAATATCGCGGTGCTGCGCCGCTGGCGTGACCTGCTCGACAGGGACGTTGACCTCTGGCTGCTGCTCTCACTCGACGGCGACAGCATAAGCGAGTTTCACGTTGTCACGCGCGGAGAGATCCCACAGGACAGAGCGGGCGATTTTTCCACCAAGGCCGTTTGGAAAAACGGCGTGTATGTTGAGCCGCTGCGCCATGCGGGCAGCGTGTACATCTTCGGCGGCGGCCATGTCGGGCGTGCGCTCGTGCCGGTGCTGGCAACGGTGGGCTTCCGCGTGGTGATGTACGACAACCGGGAAGAATTTGCAAAAAAAGAGAACTATCCTGCGGCGAGTGATGTCATTTTCGGAAGCTTTTCTGATCTTTCGGACAAGGTAACGCTCACGGCGAACGACTATGCCGTTGTGATGACGCCGGGGCATCAGGCGGACTACGAGATCCTTGCGCAGGTGCTCAGGAGCGATGCGACCTATATCGGCTGCATCGGCAGCCGCACGAAGGTTGCCAAAACGCGCGAGCGTCTGCTCGGCGACGGCTTTTCGGAAGCGAACATTGCGCGCATTCATTCGCCCATCGGGCTTCCCATTCTGGCGGAAACACCGGAGGAGATCGCCATCAGCATCGCCGGCGAGATGATCGAGCACCGCGCCCGCCTTGCCGGGCGTCGGCATTGAGGAGGCGCGTATGCAGATCTCATCGCTTTTGCACGTCGGGCGCGGCGTAACGGCCATCATCGGCAGCGGCGGAAAGACGACGCTGATGGAACAGCTTGCAGAAGAGCTTTCTAAAAAGGGAAAGGTCATTCTCACGACAACAACGCACATTCGCCGCCCAGCGCGCTATCCTGTGCTTGAGGGCGCGGACGAGAGCGCCGCTGCCGCCGCACTTGCGGAGAAAAACATCGTCTGCGTCGGCGAAGCGGCGGAAGACGGCAAGCTCTGCGCGCCGAAGCTTTCCATTGAAGCGCTCGCACGGCTTGCAGACTTTGTGCTTGTGGAGGCGGACGGGGCAAAGGGGTTGCCGCTCAAGGCACATGAAGCGCATGAGCCGGTCATCCCACCGTGCGCGCAGCGCGTTATCACGGTCGTCGGGATCGACGGCATCGGCAGACCCATTTCCGAGGTCTCCCACCGCAGCGCGCGTTACGCGCAGCTTGCGGGCGTGGACGAAGAAACGACCGTTACGCCGGAGATCGCCGCGCGCGTCGTCAACGCCGAGAACTATGGCGACCGCGTTTACATCAATAAGGTCGAATCTGCTGCCGATTATGAGGCGGCGCAGACCATGGCAAGGGAATTTTCCTGCTCGGTTATCGCGGGCAGCCTGCATCAGGGGGTATATGTATGCTTGTATTGATTCGCGGCGCAGGAGATATCGCAAGCGGCGCTGCCATGCGATTGTGGCGCTGCGGCGTCGATGTGGTGATGACCGATCTGGAGCAGCCGACGGCCATTCGCCGCACAGTCGCCTTTTCTGACGCCATCGTCCACGGGGAAACGACGGTCGAGGGGCTGCGCGCCGTGCGCGCGGAGAACGCCGCGGAGGCGATGAAGCTGCTGCGCGAGGGTGTGCTGCCCGTTTTGCCTGACCCTGAGTGCCGGTGTCGCGAGGAGCTTGCGCCCGATGCACTTGTGGACGCGATCCTTGCCAAGCGCAACCTTGGCACGAAGATCACTGACGCGCCCATCGTTGTGGGCGTCGGCCCGGGCTTTACAGCGGGCGAGGACTGCCATGCAGTCGTGGAAACGATGCGCGGCCACACGCTCGGGCGTGTCATCTACTCCGGCAGCGCGATCCCGAATACAAATGTTCCCGGACTCATCGGCGGCTTTGCGGGCGAACGTGTGCTGCGCGCACCCTGCGACGGCATTTTTACTGCCGTCCACTGCATCGGCGACACGGTCGAGGAGGGCGAGACCATCGGTTTTGTCGACGGCACACCGATGAAGTGCACCATCGGCGGCGTGCTGCGCGGCGTGCTGGACGACGGCGTGCGCGTCAAAAAGGGCATGAAGTCCGGCGATGTTGACCCGCGCTGCAAGGTGGAATACTGCACGACGGTCTCCGATAAGGCGCTCGCCGTCGGCGGGGGCGTTGTCGAGGCGGTACTGTATCTGCACGCAAAAACACAGGGAAGAAGATAAGCTATTCCTCTTAATTGGAAAAGGAAAAAGCTGAACGGGCATTGCCAGTTCAGCTTTTTCCTTATTCGTGCTTGTAGATGCGGCGGTTGTCGAGCGCAAAAACACGCTGGCTGAATTCGCCCGCCTTGAGCGGCGCGAGCACCTCGCGGTAGATCTCCATGCGGCTGTCGATCTGGTCGACGAGCGACAAAAGCTCTGCCTCCGCGCACTGGGGCAGCACCGCCGCGCCGAATTCCGGTTGGCCGTGATGCGAGAGGATCAGGTGCTCCAAAAGCGTCGCCTTTTCCTCGGGCAGGTCGAGCTCGGCGGCAATCGCCGCGACCTCCTGCGCGCCCATGACGAGGTGGCCGAGGAGCTGGCCCTTCGTCGAATAGTCCGTCACAAGGCCAAGCTCGGAGAATGTGAACTCCTGCTCCTTGGCGAAGTCGTGCAGCAGCGTGCCGGTGAGGAGCAGGCTGCGGTTCACAGTGTCCGCGTACTGCGCGGACAGAAAATCGGCAAGGCGCAGCATGTTGAGCGTGTGCATCAGAAGGCCGGACAAAAAGCCGTGGTGCACGCTCTTGGCGGCGGGAATGGTGCGGAACGCTGCCTCGTGGCGGTGGAGCATCTGCTCGCACACGGCGCGGTAGTCGAGATCTTCGATCGTGGCAACGAGCGCCTTGACCTCGTCATAGCCTGCTTCGCGGTCGATGGGCGCGACGCTCACAAGGCGCGCAACATCGACAGGGTCGCTCTCTTCGGCAAGGCGCAGTCTGTCGACCGTGAGTTGGGGCATGCCGCGGTAATCCGACACGCTGCCGCGTATCTTGAGTACCTTTCCGGTGTCGCGTTCGCCGATGGGGCCGCTGTAATCCCAGACTTTTGCTTCGATCGTGCCGCTCGTGTCGGCGAGCACTGCGCTCAAAAACGGCTTGCCGCTTGCCGTCACCTTGGAAAAGGCGGCTTTGAGCAGATAAAAACCCTCCACGTCCATGCCGCGCTGCATCTGTGCAATGGAAAGACCGGTTTCCATGATATAAACCTCATTTCTGCCCGCCTCGGCGGGCGTTTCTTTCATAACAGGAAACATTATAGCACGATGCGGCGGGGAGCGCACGAAAAAATTATGTTACTTTTTCTCCTGCCGGGCGCGTTCGAGCCAGTCCTTCCCCTCGGTGAAGCGCGCGACGAGAAACGTGACAACATAGTCGCCCGCGGCGTTGATCATTGTGGCAGGCGGGTCGACGAGGTTGCCGATCGTGACGGCGATGGGGTAGGCAATGGCCATTTGGGAGGGGAAGAAGAGCGAGCAGATGATGTATTCGCCGATGTAACCGCCGCCGGGAATACCGCTCATGGCAACCGAGCTGAATACGGCGACGAGCAGGATCTTGGCGGTCAATCCCGCGCCCTCAAACGGAATACCGAATACGCCGAAAAGGAACGCGATCTTCAGCACGCAGCTGAAGCACGAGCCGTCCATGTGCATCGTTGCGCCGAGGGGGAGAACAAGATCGGAAATGTCGCGCGGTACGCCGCTGTCCTCCGCGGCCTGTAAGTTGGTCGGAATGCTTGCAACGGAAGAGCAGGTGCCGAGCGCCGTGACGGCAGGTCGAAGAATGTGGCGCCGCATGACGGCAACGCCCGCCCTTCCGCCGCCGATGCGCGCATAGAGCGGGAAGGCGATGAGCGCGTAGGCGAGGCAGAGCGGGTAATAGACGAGCAGCGCGCGGCCGTAGGAAGCGGTGATCTGCGCGCCATAGGTCGCAACGAGGGAGGCGAAGAAACCAAAAAACGCGACGGGGGCATAGTAGGAGATGAGGGAGACAAGCTTCAAAAGGCAGTTCGTCATATCCTGCAAGAACTTTGCCGTCAGGCAGTCTGCCCCGCCGCTCAGGTTGACGGCGAAGCCGGTGAGAATGGAAAAGACGATGAGCGGCAGCATTGCGCGGCGGGACAAAAGCGCGGCAAAATCCTCGACCGTGAAGAAATTGACGAGCAGTTCCGCAATGCCCGCCTGTTCGTCAACAGCGCCCGCCGCTGCGTCCGTCCACGGCTTGAGCACCGGAGGATAGAGACGCATGAGAATGACCATGATGACCGAGGCGATCAGCCCTGTGACGACAAAGACGAGAAGCGTTGTGCCCATGATCTTTCCCGCGCGCCTGGGACTTTTCATGCAGGCGATGGAGCCTGCAAGCGAGCAGAAAACGAGCGGCACGACGACGCAGAACATGAGGTTGATGAAGATGGTGCCGAGCGGCGCGAGACAGGCCGCCTGCGGCCACAGCGCGCCCAGCACGCACCCGAGCACGATCGAGAGCAGCATCGCGCCGAGAAATCCGTAGGTGCGGAAAAACGAACGAGACATAGAATTCCTCCCTTAAAAAATTGCGTTCAACACAATATAGCAGGAGAACTTGGACAATATTCGACTGCGCAAAAAAGAGGCGCGGCCACCGGCCGTGCCCCTTTTTACATTTATTCCAATTCGAATGCGCCGGTGTAGAGCTGGTAGTATGTGCCCTTTTCCGCGATCAGCTTTTCGTGGCTGCCGCGCTCAATAATGCGCCCGTGGTCAAGCACCATGATGACGTCGGAATTCTTGACGGTGGAGAGACGGTGGGCGATGACGAACACCGTGCGGCCTTCCATCAGCTTATCCATGCCGCGCTGGACGATGGCCTCGGTGCGCGTGTCGATGGAGGACGTTGCCTCGTCGAGGATCATCACCGGGGGGTCTGCCACCGCCGCGCGGGCGATGGAGATGAGCTGACGCTGACCCTGCGAGAGGTTCGCGCCGTTGTTGGAAAGCTCGGTTGCGTAACCCTGCGGAAGACGCGAGATGAAGTCATCCGCGCCGGCAAGCTTTGCCGCGGCGATGCACTCTTCGTCCGTTGCGCTGAGCTTGCCGTAACGAATGTTGTCCATCACCGTGCCGGTGAAGAGATTCACGTCCTGCAAAACGATGCCGAGCGAGCGGCGCAGGTCTGCCTTTTTGATCTTGCTGACGTCGATGCCGTCGTAGAGGATCTGACCGTCGGAAATGTCGTAAAAGCGGTTGATGAGGTTGGTGATGGTCGTTTTGCCTGCGCCCGTCGCGCCGACGAAGGCGACCTTCTGCCCTGGCTCTGCGTAGACGGAAACGTCGTAGAGCACCTGCTTGTTCTCTTCGTAGCCGAAGTCCACGTCGATGAGGCGCACGTCGCCGCGCAGCTCGCGGTAAGAGGCCTTACCATTGTCATTCGGGTTCTTCCACGCCCAGTGGCCGGTGTGATGGTCGCTCTCGGTGATCGTGCCGTCGGGGGCGATGTTCGCGTCGACGAGCGTGACGAAGCCGTCGTCTGTCTCAGCCTTTTCATCGATGAGGGAGAAGACGCGCTGCGCGCCTGCGCCCGCCATGACGATGGAGTTGATCTGCTGGGAGAGCTGGTTGATGTTGCCCGTGAACTGCTTGGTCATGTTGAGGAACGGGACGAGAATGGAGATATCCAGCGCCTTGCCGGAAAGGCTCAGGTTCGGAACGCCGATAAGCAGCAGCACGCCGCCCACGAGCGCCAGAGCCACATAGAGGAAGTTGCCGATGTTGCCGATGATGGGGCCGAGCACGCTGGCATAGGCGTGGGCGCGGTAGCTGTCTTCAAAGAGGGCATCGTTGATCTTGTCGAACTCCTCAATGGAGCGCTGCTCGTGGCAGAAGACCTTGACGACCTTCTGGCCGGTCATCGTCTCCTGAATATAGCCCTCGGTTTTGGCAACAGCCTTCTGTTGGCGCAGGAAGAACTTGGCGCTGCCGCCGCCGACGCGCTTGGTGACAGAAATCATCAGAACGATGCCGAGGATCAGCACGAGCGTCAGCCAGAGGCTGAAGTAGAGCATGATGGCAAATACTGCCAGCACGATCGCGCCCGACTGGAGAAAGGCGGGAATGGCCTCGGAGACAAGCTGGCGCAGCGTGTCGATATCGTTGGTGTAAAAGCTCATGATATCGCCGTGCTGATGCGTGTCAAAGTAGCGAATGGGAAGATCCTGCATGCCGCCGAACATCTCCTGACGGAGCTTATCAAGAAAACCCTGTGTCATATAGGCCATGAGCTGCTTGTAGACGAGGATTGCAATGATCGAGAGCACATAGAGCGAAATGAGCAGCGACAGAATGGGGACGAGCTCTGCCTTGGCAGATGCCCAGTCGCGCGAAACGTACCACTTCTGAATGATCTGAATAACGTTCTGCACGAAAAGGGACGGAATCGATGAAACGATCGCTGAGAACAGAATGCAGGCGAATGTGACGGGGGCGAGCACGGGATAGTAGGAGAAAAGCTTTTTCACCGTGCGCTTCAGCATGGTAAGATTAGCGGCACCGTCGTTGGGGCGGCCGGACGCTCTGGAATTATGCCTCATTGCTGTCACCTCCGTTTGTCTGGGATTCGTAGACCTCGCGGTAAATCGCGCTCGAGATAAGAAGCTGCTCGTGCGTGCCCATGTCCGCGATGCGGCCGTTATTCATCACGAGAATGAGATCGGCGTCCTGCACGGACGCGACGCGCTGGGCAATGATGATCTTCGTCGTCTCGGGAATGTAGGTGCGGAAGCCCTCGCGGATCAGCGCGTCGGTGCGCGTGTCGACCGCACTGGTCGAGTCGTCGAGAATCAGAATTTTGGGCTTTTTGAGCAGCGCGCGGGCAATGCACAGGCGCTGCTTCTGGCCGCCGGAGACGTTCGTACCGCCCTGCTCGATGTAGGTGTCGTACCCGTCGGGGAAGGAGCGGACGAACTCATCTGCCTGTGCAAGACGGCAGGCCTCAACCATTTCTTCGTCGCTTGCGTGCTCGTTGCCCCAGCGAAGGTTATCCTTGATCGTGCCGGAGAACAGCACGTTCTTTTGCAGCACCACGCTGACCGCGCCGCGCAGCGCGTCAAGGTCGTAATTGCGAACATCCACGCCGCCGACCTTCACGCTGCCTTCGGTTGCGTCATAAAGGCGTGGAATGAGCTGCACGAGCGTTGATTTGCTCGAGCCCGTGCCGCCGAGAATGCCGACGGTCATGCCCGAGGCGATGTGCAGATTGATGCCCTGCAAGGCAAATTTCTTTGCCTGTGCGGAATACTTGAAGCTGACGTTTTCAAAGTCGATTGAACCGTCCTTCACGTCTGTGGCGGGGGAGGAAGGGGCGGCGAAGGCAGGCTCTTCCTCAAGCACCTCGCAGATGCGGAGGAAGGATTCGTAGGACATCGTGAGCATCACATAGATCATCGAGATCATCATCAGCGACATCAGAATCTGCATGCCGTAGGTCAGCATGGCGGAGAGCTGACCGACGTCGATGGTCGTGCCGCCGCCCGTGATAATGAGCTTCGAACCGATAAAGAGCACAAAGACCATGTTGAAGTAGACGCAGAACTGCATCAGCGGCGCGTTGAGCGCGACGACGCGCTCGGCGAAGGTGAAGTCCTTGGCGATATCGTGCGAGGCCGCGGCGAACTTCTGCTTTTCATACCCTTCGCGGGCAAAGCCCTTGACCACGCGCATCGCGCGCACATTTTCCTCGACCGATTCATTGAGCTTATCGTACTTGCGGAACACCGCGCGGAAGGCGGGCATGGCCTTGCGTGCGATGAGAAGAAGGCCGATCACCAGCACGGGAATGATGATAAGAAAGGTCGTTGCGAGCGCACCGCCCATGATATAGGCCATGATGACGGCAAAGAGGAACATCAGCGGGGCGCGCACGGCGATGCGGATGCACATCATGAACGCCATCTGCACGTTGCTCACGTCGGTGGTCATGCGCGTGACGAGCGAAGCGGAGGAAAACTTGTCGATATTTTCAAAGGCGAAGCCCTGCACGCGGGTGAAGACGTCGTGACGGACGTTTTTGGCAAACCCGGCGCTCGCGCGCGAGCCGAACAGGCCGCCGAGCGCACCGCAGCCAAGCGACACAAGGGACATCAGAATGAGCACAAGACCCACGCGGACAACGCCGCCGAGCGCTGCGCCGTTTTTGATCTCATTGACGAGATTGGCTGTGAAAAACGGGATCAGCACCTCAATCGCGACCTCGCCGACCATGCACAGAAGCGTCAGGACGGTAGGCTTTTTGTATTCGCGGATACAGCTCATGAAGCGGCGGATCATTTTCATTGGCATTTGCCTCCTCTCTTGCGCGGCGGGGGACATTCGGGCATTTTCCCCTGCGCGATCATGCGCTTGCGCTGCTCGTCAAACGTATCGTGAATGGTGCGCAGCGCCTCACAGAACGGATCAAGTTCCTCCTTATCGAGCTGCTCGAAGAATTCGCGGTACTCCGCCGCGTCCTTTTCAAAGAAGGCGGCGATGTATTCGTCCGCCTTCGCCGTGGCGCGCAGACGGATAACCCGGCGGTCGTCCGGGTCGCTCAGCCGCTCGGCAAAGCCGCCGTCTACAAGCCGGTCAACGAGCTTGCTCATCTGCTGCTTGGGCATGCGGGCGAAGTTTGCAAGCTCTGTCATCGTCATCGTGTGGCCGCTGCGGCGCATCGATTGAATGCAGTAGTACATATCGAGGCTCACGCCGTCGTTGAGCATGCGCTTGAACGGGCGGGCGAACCAGTAGTGCCATGCGGGGATCGTGTCGAGCAGCAGCTCCTGGATCTCATTGGTCTGCATGGTTGCTTTCTCCTTTCGTGGAAATATTTTTGATAGTAAATAGTTATTGACTATCATTGACTGTTAACAGTGATAAGAGTACAACAATTATAAATGAATTGCAAGAGAAAAATGCGCAAAAAGGGCGCAAAAAAACGGCAGCTTTTCACTGCCGTTTTAGGAAAATATGAAT
>ENA-UOJD01003299-UOJD01003299.1-human-gut-metagenome-genome-assembly--contig:-P48-NODE-3299-length-11883-cov-4.838434_pt1 | contig 11883 bp, 9 predicted proteins | sample MGYA00242342_ERZ723889 | MGnify/ENA metagenome assembly ERZ723889
AATTTCACAGTCGGATATAGTTTATCCCATATCCGGCTGATCCATACGCTGAAATTACCACTTGTAATGAGCAAAAGCCTTGTTTGCTTCTGCCATCTTGTGCATTTCGTCTTTTCTCTTGCAAGCGCCGCCTGCATTGTTCAGTGCGTCCAGAATTTCGCCTGCCAGACGGTCAACCATTGTCTTTTCGCCGCGTTTTCTGGAATACAGTGTGATCCATCTCAGACCCAGTGTCTGTCTTCTTTCAGGTCTGATTTCCATGGGTACCTGGTAGGTTGCACCGCCGACACGGCGAGCCTTAACCTCCAGTACAGGCATAATGTTGCCCAGAGCTTCTTCGAAAACTTCCAGAGCTTCTCTACCTGTTTTTTCTGCTACTTTATCGAATGCACCGTAAACGATCTTTTCCGCTACACCCTTTTTACCATCCAGCATGATGCTGTTGATAAGCTTTGTCACCAGCTTGCTGTTGTAAATAGGATCGGCCAAGACCTCTCTTTTTGCTACATGTCCTTTTCTAGGCACGATTCTTCCCTCCTTGATGAATAAATGCTATTCTCGGTACTTCACGGGGATGCTTCCCTCGTGTTTTCATGCCTTATCCTCTTTCAACGTATATCTCGTCTAAGCAATCGCAGATTGTATTGATTGATATAAGGCATTTCTACTAATAGATTTGTCTTTGTCTGAAATTGTTCCTCTAAGAAATTTTAAAAAATTACTTCTTAGCAGCTTTAGGACGCTTTGCGCCGTACTTGGAACGAGCCTGCATTCTGTTTGCAACGCCGGCTGTATCCAGTGTACCTCTGACAATGTGGTAACGTACACCGGGAAGGTCTTTTACTCTACCGCCTCTGATCAGAACAACGGAGTGTTCCTGCAGGTTGTGGCCTTCACCGGGGATATATGCTGTAACTTCGATACCGTTGGACAGACGAACTCTGGCGATCTTTCTAAGAGCTGAGTTAGGCTTCTTAGGTGTGGAAGTTTTTACCGCTGTACATACGCCTCTCTTCTGGGGAGAAGATACGTCTGTAGCTTTCTTCTGCAGGGAGTTCAAACCTTTCTGCAGAGCGGGTGCTGTAGATTTTTTCTCAACAGTTTTTCTGCCTTTTCTTACTAACTGGTTAAACGTAGGCATTAACTGCACCTCCTTATAAAAATAATACATCTGCTAAATTGCAATAATTCTGATTTTGTTTCCGTTTTATGGACTCGCTTAGAAAAGCCCCTAAAATCGGACACTAGAAAATTTTATCATCGCCAACAACAAAAGTCAAGGATTTTCTTTGGAAATTCAGCTTTTTTCCGCACTTTTTCCCATTTCCGCACCCTCTGCCTTTGTAAACGCATTTGGACAAAGAAAAAGCCCCCTGTTATTCACAGAAAGCGTGCCTTATTTCCGAAAATCCTTTCTGATGTTGTCCCGCATCTCCGTCAGGCTCTGCACCGGTTCATCCACAAGCTCCGTCAGCACCTCATCCAGCGCCTTTTCTTTGTCTTTTTCTTCTTTGCATTTCCTGCGCCAGCGTATCAGAATAAAGCAGGTCAGAATCCCTGCCACAATAAGCAGGAGCAGAATCTCCATAAGAACGGATGCTTTCATCGGCTGTTTCGTCCATAAATCCAAGTACCAATCCATACGCTCCTCCTCCTTATCGCTTTTCATAAAAGAACTGTTTTCTTATCCTTATTTTATCATATTTCCCCTTGTACCCAAAGCGTTATTTCCTATTTCATCTCTTTCCATACAAAAAGGGTACTGCTTCGCAGTACCCCTCTTTTTCTTAAACCATTTCGTCTTCATCAATATATACGGTTTCCTCCGCAGGTGCTTCTGTTTCTTCCTCAGCCCCCTCGGGAACGATTTCGATATTTCTGTATCTTGTCATACCCGTACCGGCAGGAATCAGCTTACCGATGATAACATTTTCCTTCAGACCGATCAGCGGATCAATCTTACCCTTGATTGCTGCTTCTGTCAGCACACGGGTTGTTTCCTGGAAGGATGCGGCAGACAGGAAGGAATCTGTTGCCAGGGAAGCCTTTGTGATACCAAGCAGAACTCTCGTACCCTTTGCAGGCTCTTTGCCCTCTGCTTCCAGTGCAGCGTTTGTATTTTCAAAGGTCAGCCAGTCAACCAGAGAGCCGGGCAGGAATTCTGTATCCCCGTTTTCCTCGATTTTTACTCGCTTCAGCATCTGACGTACAATAACCTCGATATGCTTATCGCTGATTTCTACACCCTGCAGGCGGTAAACTCTCTGTACCTCCTGAATCATGTAGTCCTGCACGCCTCTCAGACCCTTGATTTTCAGAATATCGTGAGGGTTTACGCTACCTTCGGTGATTTCGTCACCGGCTTCGATTAAATCACCGTCATAAACCTTGATTCTGGAGCCGTAAGGAATCAGATAATCCTTTGTTTCTCCTGTTTCGGGGTTTGTGATGATAACCTCACGCTTTTTCTTTGTATCGTTCAGTGTCACGCGTCCGCCAAATTCCGCAATGATAGCCAGACCCTTAGGCTTTCTTGCTTCAAACAATTCCTCGACACGGGGAAGACCCTGTGTGATATCGTTACCTGCGATACCGCCTGTATGGAACGTACGCATGGTCAGCTGTGTACCGGGTTCACCGATGGACTGTGCCGCGATGATACCTACAGATTCGCCAATGCGTACATATCTGCCGGATGCCATGTTTGCGCCGTAGCACTTCGCACAGATACCAACCTCGGAACGGCAGGTCAGAACGGTTCTGATCCAAACCTTCTTAATGCCGGCTTTTTCCACTGCCTCCGCCTGATCTACGGTAATCATAGTATCCGCAGGAACAATGATTTCGCCTGTTTCGGGATGGATGATATCGTAAGCAGACCATCTGCCGCGGATACGATCCTGCAAGCCTTCAATGACTTCGTTGCCGTCCATGAATGCAGAAATTTCCATGCAAGGTGTTTCAATATTTCTGCCGTCGCAGCAATCCCATTCTCTTACAATAATATCCTGAGATACGTCTACCAGTCTACGTGTCAGATAACCGGAGTCGGCTGTCTTCAGCGCAGTATCGGTCAGACCTTTACGCGCACCGTGTGCGGAAATGAAGTATTCCAGTACGGACAGACCTTCACGGAAGTTTGCCTTGATGGGCAGCTCGATGATACCGCCGTTAGGGGATGCCATCAGACCACGCATACCTGCCAGCTGTTTGATCTGTCTGTTGGAACCACGGGCACCGGAGTTCGCCATCATATAAATGTTGTTATATTTCCCCAGACCTGCCAGCAGTGCTGCCGTAATCTTATCATCGGCAATGTTCCATGCCTCGATAACCTTCTGGTGACGTTCTTCGTCCGTCATCAGACCACGTCTGAATTTCTTTGTAATCATATCAACCTTGGATTCTGCTTCCTCCAGATATTCTGCCTTTTCCTTAGGAATTTCCATATCGGAAACGGATACGGTCATTGCCGCTCTTGTGGAGAATTTGTAACCCAGAGATTTGATTTTATCCAGTACGGATGCTGTTTCTGTTGCACCGCAGCGGTTGATGCACTTATTGATAACCTTACCGATTGCCTTCTTATCTACCAGGAAGCTGATTTCGTAATCGAATTTTGTTTCCTCGTTTGTTCTATCAACGTAGCCCAGATTCTGAGGAATTGCCTCGTTAAAGATAATACGGCCAACGGTTGTCTGTACCATTCTTGTTTCGGGTACGCCGTCAAATTCCAGAGTTCTTCTTACTCGGATGATTTCCTGCAGGCTTACCTCGTGGTTATCGTATGCCAGTATCGCTTCCTTTTCATCCTTGAAGGGGCGAATCATCAGATCGCCTGCTTTTTTGATTACATTGCCTTCCGCATCCAGAATATCCTCTGTGTATCTCTGGTTCAGATCGTCTCTTTCCAGAGTCAGGTAATACATACCCAGAATCATATCCTGAGAGGGTACGGTTACAGGCGCACCATCGGAGGGCTTCAGCAGGTTATTGGGAGAAAGCAGCAGGAATCTGCATTCTGCCTGTGCTTCTACGCTCAGAGGAACGTGAACCGCCATCTGGTCACCGTCGAAGTCGGCGTTAAATGCGGTACATACCAGAGGATGCAGCTTAATCGCACGGCCTTCTACCAGAACGGGTTCAAATGCCTGAATCCCCAGTCTGTGCAGTGTCGGCGCACGGTTCAGCATAACGGGATGCTCTCTGATAACCTCCTCCAGAATATCCCAAACCTCTGTCTGCAATCTTTCTACCATTCTCTTAGCGGATTTGATGTTGTGAGCCAGACCATCCTCTACCAGCTTCTTCATTACAAAGGGCTTAAACAGCTCGATTGCCATTTCCTTCGGCAGACCGCACTGATAGATTTTCAATTCGGGACCTACAACGATAACGGAACGGCCGGAGTAGTCAACACGTTTGCCCAGCAGGTTCTGACGGAAACGGCCCTGTTTCCCCTTCAGCATATCAGAAAGAGATTTCAGCGCACGGTTGCCGGGGCCCGTTACGGGACGACCGCGGCGACCATTATCAATCAGTGCGTCAACTGCTTCCTGCAGCATTCTCTTTTCGTTTCTTACAATAATATCGGGTGCGCCCAGATCCAGCAGTCTTTTCAGACGGTTGTTTCTGTTGATAACCCTTCTATACAGGTCATTCAGGTCACTTGTTGCGAAACGGCCGCCGTCCAACTGTACCATAGGACGAATTTCAGGCGGAATTACCGGAATCGCATCCAGAATCATCCATTCGGGCTTATTGCCGGAAAGACGGAAGCTTTCGATTACCTCCAGCTTCTTGATGATACGCACGCGCTTCTGCCCTGTGGTGTCCTGCAGCTGTGCCTTCAGCTCTACGGATTCCTTTTCCAGATCAATGTCCTGCAAAAGCTTCTTAATCGCTTCTGCGCCCATTGCCGCCTCAAAGGTATTGCCGTATTTATCATAAGCCTCTCTGTATTCTCTTTCTGTCAGAAGCTGTTTGTACTGCAATTCTGTATCCCCTGCATCCAGTACAATGTAGGATGCAAAGTACAGAACCTTTTCCAATGCTCTGGGGCTCATGGAAAGGATCAGACCCATTCTGGAGGGAATCCCCTTGAAATACCAGATATGGGAAACGGGAGCGGCCAGCTCAATATGGCCCATTCTCTCACGTCTTACCTTTGCTTTTGTTACCTCAACGCCGCAGCGGTCGCAGACAACGCCTTTGTAACGGATTCTTTTATATTTACCACAATGACATTCCCAGTCTTTTGTGGGCCCGAAAATTCTTTCGCAGAACAGACCGTCCTTTTCAGGTTTCAGTGTTCTATAGTTAATGGTTTCAGGTTTTTTGACTTCACCTCTGGACCATTCATGGATTTTTTCGGGAGATGCCAAACCAATCTTGATGGAATCAAACACGATTCCCTGATCTGTATTCTGTGTGCTCATGGGTTTGTTCTCCTTTCTTATTCTTCATCCTCGTAATCGAAATCGTCAGCGGAATCACCGGAGTAATCATCGGAAAGCAGGTCGCTGTTATCCGCCTCCACGCCGGTTTCATCGTCAAAGAGGAATTCTCTCATCAGCTCCTCCTCTGCTGTCATGGTACGAGGCTGACGGTATTCGTCCTCTTCGTAGCCGTCGATGTTTACATTCAGATCATCCACATCTTCGATACATTCCTTAATTTCAACCTCTGTCTGATCCTCACGCAGCACGCGAATATCCAGTGCCAGAGACTGCAGCTCCTTCAGCAGAACCTTAAAGGATTCGGGAACGCCGGGTTCAGGGATATTTTCACCCTTTACAATTGCTTCGTATGTTTTTACACGACCAACAATATCGTCGGATTTTACCGTCAGAATTTCCTGCAGGGTATAGGCTGCACCGTATGCCTCCAGTGCCCAAACCTCCATTTCACCGAAACGCTGACCGCCGAACTGTGCCTTACCACCCAGAGGCTGCTGGGTAACCAGAGAGTAAGGGCCTGTGGAACGTGCGTGAATCTTTTCGTCTACCAGATGGTGCAGCTTCAGATAGTGCATGAAGCCGATGGTTACACGGTTGTCGAAGGGCTCGCCGCTGCGGCCGTCTCTCAGCTGTACCTTACCGTCTCTGCCAAGCGCAACGCCCTTCCATTCTTCTCTGTGATCTCTGTTTGCATACAGCTCATCATAAATGTCGCCATTCAGCAGAGGCTTCCATTTTTCGGAGAATTCCTCCCAGCTTGTGTTGACATAATCGTTTGCCATTTCCAGTGTATCCATGATGTCGATTTCGTTCGCACCATCGAATACAGGTGTGCTGATTTTCCAGCCCAGTGCCTTTGCCGCCAAGGACAGGTGGGTTTCCAATACCTGCCCGATATTCATACGGGAAGGAATACCCAGAGGGTTCAGCACGATATCCAGAGGACGGCCGTTCGGCAGGAAGGGCATATCCTCTACAGGCAGTACACGGGAAACAACACCCTTGTTGCCGTGACGGCCCGCCATCTTGTCACCAACGGAGATTTTACGCTTCTGTGCAATATAAACACGAACCAGCTGGTTTACGCCGGGGCCTACATCATCGCCGTTTTCTCTTGTAAATACCTTTACATCTACAATGATACCTGTTTCGCCGTGAGGTACACGCAGGGAGGTATCTCTTACCTCTCTTGCCTTTTCGCCGAAGATGGCACGCAGCAGTCTTTCCTCTGCGGTCAGCTCTGTTTCCCCCTTCGGTGTTACCTTACCAACCAGAATATCATTGGGGCGTACCTCAGCACCGATGCGGATAATACCTCTGTCATCCAGATCCTTCAGTGCATCCTCGCCCACGTTGGGAATATCTCTTGTGATTTCTTCAGGCCCAAGCTTTGTATCTCTTGCGTCTGCTTCAAATTCACTGATATGAACGGAGGTATAAACGTCCTCCTGTACCAGCTTTTCGCTCAGCAGAACGGCATCCTCGTAGTTGTAGCCTTCCCATGTCATGAAGCCGATCAGAGGGTTCTTGCCCAGTGCCAGTTCGCCCTTGCAGGTGGAAGCACCGTCTGCGATAATCTGGTCTGCCATAGGCTGCTGGTTCAGACAGGTGCTCTGGTTAGATCTCTGATATTTGATCAGCTTATATACATCTCTCTGGGAGTTGTCATTTCTGATTACAATTTCATCTGCGGAAACTCTTTCTACAATACCGGGATTCTTCGCAATAATGCAGATACCGGAGTCCTTCGCAGTCTTATATTCCATACCTGTGCCGACAACAGGGGAATCTGTTACCAGCAGGGGTACTGCCTGACGCTGCATGTTAGAGCCCATCAGCGCACGGTTCGCGTCATCGTTTTCCAGGAAGGGAATCAATGCAGTCGCAACGGATACCATCTGCTTGGGCGAAACGTCCATCAGCTGTACCTGTTTTCTGTCTACCTCGATGATTTCCTCTTTGCGTCTACCGGAAACCTTCTTATGCACAAAATGTCCCTCTTCATCCAGAGGCTCATTCGCCTGTGCTACGTTGTAGATTTCTTCTTCGTCCGCAGTCACATAGATAAATTCATCTGTAACAACGGGCTCCTCACCGCTCTGGTCAACCTTTCTGTAGGGTGCCTCAATGAAGCCGTATTCATTGATGCGTGCGAAGGTTGCCAATGTATTGATCAGACCGATGTTCGGTCCTTCAGGTGTCTCAATCGGGCACATTCTGCCGTAATGAGAATGGTGAACGTCACGTACTTCGAAGCCGGCTCTGTCTCTGGACAGACCGCCGGGGCCCAGTGCGGAAAGTCTTCTCTTGTGTGTCAGCTCGGACAGAGGGTTATTCTGGTCCATGAACTGAGACAGCTGAGAGCTGCCGAAGAATTCCTTAATTGCCGCTGTAACAGGGCGCACGTTAATCAGTGCCTGCGGTGTTACCACAGCCAGATCCTGTGTTGTCATTCTTTCGCGCACCACACGTTCCATTCTGGACAGACCGATGCGGAACTGATTCTGCAGCAGCTCGCCAACGGAACGGATACGTCTGTTGCCCAGATGGTCGATATCGTCCACATTGCCATAGCCGTAATCCAGATGGATCACATAGTTGATGGATGCAAAAATATCCTCCAATGTAATATGCTTCGGCAGCAGCTCGTGGATGTTTTCCTTGATTGCCGCCTTCATTTCCTCTGCGGTTGCGTTTTCCTCCAGCAGCTTTGCCAGCATGGGATAGTGAACTCTTTCCTTGATGCCGAATTCCTCTGCCGTCAGTCCAAATTCCTCCAGATAGCCGTCAATCTTAACGGTCTGGTTGCTCAGGATTTTTACCTTCTTTTCCTCCGCCATGATATACAGATAGCCTGCACCGCTGTCCTGAATCCGGTCGCACAGCTCCAGTGTCAGAACTGCGCCTTCCTCTGCGATAACCTCGCCTGTCATGGGGTCAACCACGTTTTCTGCCAGAACTGCATCACGGATACGGTTTCTCAGTGCCAGCTTTTTGTTGAATTTATAACGACCAACCTTCGCCAGATCATATCTCTTGGGATCAAAGAGCATGCCATTCAGCAGGGAAGCGGAGCTTTCTACTGTAGGGGGCTCGCCGGGACGCAGCTTTTTATAAATCTCAATCAGACCTTCTTCATAGGATTTTGCAACGTCCTTTTCCAGTGTTGCCAGAATCTTAGGCTCTTCGCCAAACAATTCAATGATTTCCGCGTCGGAACCAACGCCCATCGCACGAATCAGAACAGATACAGGCACCTTTCTGGTTCTGTCAACTCTTACATAAAATACGTCGTTGGAATCTGTTTCATATTCCAGCCAAGCACCTCTGTTGGGGATGACTGTGGAGGAAAGCAGCTTCTTGCCGACCTTATCAAATTCAGATGCGTAATAGATACCGGGAGAACGAACCAGCTGGCTGACAATAACACGTTCCGCACCATTGATGATGAAGGTACCTGTTTCTGTCATCAGAGGAAAATCACCCATAAAGATTTCCTGTTCTTTCAATTCATCCAGTTCTCTATTGTAGAGTCTTGCCTTCACACGCAGGGAAGCGGCATAGGTCGCGTCTCTTTCTCTGCATTCTTCAATAGAGTATTTGGGTTCGGAATTCAAAGAAAAATCAATAAATTCCAGTATCAGATTGCCGCTGAAGTCTGTAATGGGGGAGATATCCTCAAATACTTCCTTCAGACCTTCGTCCAAAAACCACTGATAGCTGTTCTTCTGCACCTCAATCAGGTTCGGCATTTCCAGAACTTCGTTGATTTTGGAATAACTGATTCTGGTTGTGTCGCCCGAACGGAGCGCACGAATTCTGTTTTTTTCCATCTTGTCACCTCTCGTAATCTAAACTGCACCGACAAAATCGCCGCCGTGAAGCGGAGCAAAGAGACCGTTTCGTCTCTTCATTTCTTTTTTTACCCATAAAAACGGTTCGTCTGCATCCCTTTACACAAAAATTTAGAATTTCTCAAACAAAGCAAGACCTTTGCCTGCCCTTCCTTTGATCAGAAGTCATGACAAAAGCCTGTTTTATTCAAAAAATTCTATTCCTACCGTTGCAAAACTCACACCGAAGTGCGCCGCTTTTATATAATCTGAACAAAAACCACATCTCTTTCCGCATTTTACAGGGCATTTTGCCTGTAAAAGCTACCAATTTCAAAACTTTCTGTTGAAATTTGTTTCCCCCTGTGCTATACTCAATAGCAACATGGGTTGATGTGCGTATCTGCTAATGTGGAAATTATTTTACCACGCTTAGCGCCGCCTGTCAAGCCTTTTTTTGTGCCTTTCCCCTTGGAATCAGGGGTTTTCCCCCTTCTCGCCCTCCCTTGGGGCATCCCCCTTTCGGGAAGAAATCCCCTCCCCTCACCAGGCAGTTTTCCATATCGTTTGCCAGCTGTATGAGTGATGTTTGAAACTTGATTTTCTGTCGAAATTCCAATTTCACTAAAACAAACATGACTTTCTCCAGAAATTTCATAAGATATTTTTTGTTTTTCCATTTCAAATTTTTGCATTTTTGTGAATTATTTTTGCACTTTTTTCAGTACAATCAAACCTTTCTTTACTTCTCCCCCTTTTCCTGTTAAACTGAAGGATATGATTTTCTACAGAAAGAAGGAGATTTCTTGAAACAGAATTACCAACTCGTGCTGGAGAAAACCCTCAAGGCTCTACAGGCAGAGGACAAACGCCCATCTCTGCTGCTGCATAGCTGCTGCGGACCCTGCTCCTCCTATGTCATGGAATATCTGGCACAGTATTTTGATATCACCATCTTCTATTATAATCCCAACATTTCCCCTGCGGCGGAATTTCAGTTTCGCGCAGAGGAACAGCAGCGGCTGATTCACGAAATGGGCTTGGGCGTAAAATTTCAGCTGGGCACCTACGAACCGGAGCGCTTCTTCGCTCTGGCAAAGGGACATGAAGCGGAACCGGAGGGCGGCGAACGCTGCTTCAAATGCTATCGTTTGCGTCTGGAGGAAGCGGCAAGAGCTGCTAAGGCAGGCGGCTTTTCTTACTTTACCACCACCCTTTCCATCAGTCCCCACAAAAACGCACAGGTCTTAAATGAATTAGGAAAGGAAATTTCCGATACCTTCGGCGTTCCCTATCTTTATTCCGATTTCAAAAAGAAAAACGGCTATCGTCGCTCCTGCGAATTATCCACAGAATATCATCTTTATCGACAGGATTACTGCGGCTGTCCCTTCTCCAAAGCAGAGGCAGAGGGACGCAAACGCCGCGTGCAAGCCTGCGCCACGCATACAAAAGAAAGGAAGTCTTGAAATGTCACAAAAAAATAAAGGGGTCTGCTGTATCCTGCTTTCCTCCTTCTCCTTCGCGCTGATGAATTTATTCGTCCACCTTTCCGGAGATTTGCCCTCTGTCCAGAAAAGCTTTTTCCGTAATTTCGTTGCAATGCTTTTCGCCCTGTTTATCCTCCTGAAGGAACGCCCCACAATCAGGCTGGATGGAGCTTCCAAGAAATATCTTTTCCTCCGCTCCTTCTGCGGTACCGTCGGCATCCTGTGCAATTTCTACGCGGTCGATCATCTCGTTCTCGCGGATGCGTCCATGCTGAATAAGATGTCTCCGTTTTTCGCCATCCTTTTCGGCATCCTTATCTTAAAGGAAAGAATCAATCTCTTTCAGGGACTTTGTGTGGTTGCCGCTTTTATCGGTACGCTGTTCGTCATCAAGCCTACCCCCTCCAATCTGGCATGCTTCCCTGCGTTGATTGGTCTGCTCGGCGGCTTGGGTGCCGGCATTGCCTATACCTGTGTGCGCGCCTTGGGCATGAAGGGTGTAAAAGGATCATTCATCGTGTTCTTTTTCTCCGCATTTTCCTGCGTTGTCACCCTGCCCTATCTCATTTTCCGCTATCACCCTATGACCCCGAAGCAGCTCGGCATTCTCCTTCTTGCAGGACTTGCGGCGGCAGGCGGTCAGTTCACCATCACCGCAGCCTATACCTACGCCCCCGCCAGAGAAATTTCCGTATATGACTATAGCCAGATTATCTTTTCGGCAATTCTCGGCTATTTCATCTTCGGTCAGGTTTCCGATGTCCTCAGCTGGATTGGCTACATCATCATCACCTCGACAGCCGTTGCCATGTTCCTGCGCAACAATAGAGCGCATCATCTCGAACAGGCTCAAACAAAAAGGGTAATATAATCAAATAAAAGGAGATTTTTATGCTATTGGAATCTGTTTTTGAAACACTCAGAAGAATCGAAAATGAACGCCTGCAGCTCCCGATTTTCTACGAAAGCCCCATAGCCCTGCGCTTTGAAACAGGTGACCCTTCTCTGGATATTTTTCTGGATACAACGCCCCTCAATCCGAAGTATCTGCGGAGTGGCTTCTGGCGCGTTTCGTTTTTATATGAAAAAATCGCGCCGTTT
>ENA-UOJD01003315-UOJD01003315.1-human-gut-metagenome-genome-assembly--contig:-P48-NODE-3315-length-11828-cov-9.599337_pt1 | contig 11828 bp, 12 predicted proteins | sample MGYA00242342_ERZ723889 | MGnify/ENA metagenome assembly ERZ723889
GCAAGCAAATTTATGAGGCTGGCATTAATGACGGAAGAGCTGAAGGCAAGGCTGAAGGTTTAGCTGAAGGCAAAGCTGAAAGCATCAAAAATCTTATGTCTACACTGAATATCTCCATTGACCAAGCCATGGATATTTTAAAAACACCGCCCGAAGAGCGCCAGTACTTCAAGGACCTGTTATCTAAGGACCAGTAAACTCCGCCCGCACAAAAAAGCGCCTGCCATTTGGCAAGCGCTTACTTTCTATTGCACGATATTCGAGTATAATTCTCAAATACTAAAGCGATCAAAAACACCGGCATCTGCCGTACCCTCGGTACGGCGGACGTCGGTGTTTCACTTTACTCCATATTAGTCTCTTCTGAACAAATCTCTGGTATATACTTTTTTCTGCACATCATCCAGACAGCTGTCATAGCGGTTAGCAATAATCGCCTGGCTTTCAGCCTTGAACTTCTCGAGGTCGTTTACCACAGCACTGCCAAAGAAGGTACTGCCATCCTCCAGCGTAGGTTCGTAAACAATAACCTTCGCACCTTTAGCCTTAATGCGCTTCATTACTCCCTGAATACTGCTCTGGCGGAAGTTGTCGGAGTTGGATTTCATCGTCAGGCGGTATACGCCGATTACAGGCTCTTTGCCTTCCTTCTGTGCATCATATTCAGCATTAGCTTCATAGCCACCGGCAATTTCCAGCACACGCTCAGCGATGAAGTCTTTACGCGTTCTGTTGCTTTCAACAATCGCTTCGATGATGTTTTCCGGTACGTCTGCATAGTTCGCCAGCAACTGCTTGGTGTCCTTAGGCAGGCAGTAACCGCCATAACCAAAGCTGGGGTTATTGTAATGGCTGCCAATACGCGGATCAAGGCACACACCGTTGATGATTTGCTGGGTGTCCAAGCCCTTCATCTCAGCATAGGTGTCCAGCTCGTTGAAATAGGAAACGCGCAGTGCCAAATAAGTGTTGCTAAACAGTTTAACAGCTTCTGCTTCAGTAAAGCCCATGAATAAGGTGTCAATGTTCTCTTTAATTGCGCCCTCCTGCAGCAGGCCGGCAAAGGTATGCGCAGCCTTCACCAGGCGTTCATCCTCCAGGTCGGTGCCCACGATAATGCGGCTCGGATACAGGTTATCGTACAGCGCCTTGCTTTCACGCAGGAATTCAGGGCTGAAGATGATGTTCTTGCTGCCAGTTTTCTCGCGGATGCTCTTGGTGTAGCCAACGGGAATGGTGGATTTGATTACCATAATGGCATTAGGGTTATACTGCATAACCAGCTTGATTACTGTTTCTACAGCGCTGGTGTCGAAAAAGTTCTTTTTGCTGTCGTAGTTGGTCGGTGCAGCGATAATAACAAATTCTGCGTCTTTATAAGCCATTTCTGCATCCAGCGTAGCAACAAGGTTGAGGTCCTTTTCAGCCAGATATTTTTCAATATAATCATCCTGAATCGGGGATTTTTTGTTGTTGATCAGTTCAACCTTCTCCGGGATAATATCAACGGCCTTTACTTCATTGTGCTGCGCAAGCAGCGTAGCCAGGGAAAGTCCAACGTAACCGGTACCGGCAACGGCAATTTTCATGTTCATCATACTCCTTTATTTATATAATCAGCAGTTATAAAATTTCTTGTACCATTCAGCAAATTTGCGCAGACCTTCGCGCAGCGGTGTGCTCGGTTTAAAGCCAAAGTCGCGCTCCAGCGGCGTGGTGTCAGCATAGGTTACAGGCACATCGCCCGGCTGCATGGGTACAAGCTTTTTGTGTGCTTCAAAGTCATAATCAGCAGGCAGTACTCCTGCGCGCAGCAGCTCTTCCTGCAGGATGGTCACAAAGTCCAGCAGATTTTCTGGATGGCTGTTGCCAATGTTATATACCTTATACGGCGGCAGGGGCAGTCCGTCCTCGCCCACCTTACGCTCCGGCGGCGCCTGCATCACGCGCTTTACGCCCTCGACGATATCGTCGACATAGGTAAAATCGCGTTTACAATTGCCATAGTTGAAAATCTCAATCGTCTTGCCAGCCAGCAGCTTGTTGGTGAAGCCAAAGTACGCCATGTCCGGACGGCCTGCAGGACCATATACGGTGAAGAAGCGCAGTCCGGTTGAGGGAATGTTGTACAGCTTGCTGTAGGCATGTGCCAGCAGCTCGTTGGATTTTTTTGTTGCTGCATACAGCGATACAGGGTTATCCACCTTATCATCGGTAGAATACGGCACTTTTTTGTTGGAGCCATATACGCTGGAGCTGGAAGCATATACAAGATGCTCTACGCCCTTAGCGCCGTTGTCATAGGAGTGGCGGCAGGCTTCCAGAATGTTGTAAAAGCCAATAAGGTTACTTTCGATGTAGGCATCCGGGTTGGTGATGGAATAGCGCACGCCTGCCTGTGCTGCCAGGTTTACTACTATTTCAGGCTTGTAGTCGGCAAAGATTTTGTCGATGAGTGCTTTGTCAGCCAGGTTGCCTTTGATGAAGGTCCACTGGGAGTCGCTGTGCTCGGCAGCACTGGCAGCAATCTGCTCCAGACGGTATTCCTTGATGGATACGTCGTAGTAGTCGTTCATGTTGTCCAGACCGATGATTTGCACCGGTGACATGGAGCGCAAAAGCTCCAGAACAAGGTTGCTGCCGATGAAGCCGGCGGCACCGGTTACTAAAATTGTTTGCATGATATACAATCTCCTTACACGAGCATAATAGTATGCTATGTTATATTATACCACTGTTTAATAAACGTTGCTTTAATGCTTTGTAAAAATTTCATCTAAACACCTTGCAAATCATGATATTATTTAGCGCCTGCCATCCGGCAAGCGCTTTTTCTATTGCACGATATTCGAGTATATATTTGCTCTTCTTACTCTTTTCTCCAGACCATCTTATTAACCACACCTGTGTAGCTTTGGATAATCTTCACAACCTTAGCAGATACGTTCTCATCTACATACTCAGGCACCGGCAGTCCGTCTTCCCCATCAAGGTTCGTCTGCACCGCTGTGTCTACAGCCTGCAGCAGGCTTTTTTCGTCAATGCCTGCGAGCACGAAGCAGCCCTTATCCAGCGCTTCTGGGCGCTCCGTAGAGGTTCAGATGCACACCGCCGGGAAGGGATGTCCCACGCTCGTGAAGAAGCTGCTTTCCTCCGGCAGTGTACCGGAATCAGATACTACAGCAAAGGCGTTCATCTGCAGGCAGTTGTAATCATGAAAGCCTAATGGCTCATGCTGAATTACGCGCTTGTCCAGTTCAAAGCCGCTGGCTGCCAGACGATTGCGGGAACGCGGATGGCAGGAATAAAGAATCGGCATATCATATTTTTCCGCCATTTTGTTGATTGCGGTGAACAGCGAGGTAAAGTTCTTTTCTGTATCGATATTTTCCTCACGATGTGCGGAAAGCAAAATGTATTTACCCTTTTCCAATCCCAGACGTGCATGGATATCAGATGCTTCAATCTTCGCCAGATTCATATGCAGCACCTCTGCCATTGGGGAGCCGGTAACATAGGTACGCTCCTTCGGCAAGCCTGTGTCTGCCAAATAACGACGCGCGTGCTCAGAATAGGCCATGTTTACATCTGAGATGATATCTACAATGCGGCGGTTTGTTTCCTCCGGCAGGCACTCATCCTTGCAGCGGTTGCCTGCTTCCATATGGAAAATGGGGATATGCAAACGCTTAGCACCGATAACGGAAAGGCAGCTGTTGGTGTCGCCCAAAACAAGCACAGCGTCTGGTTTAATTGCTGCCATCAGCTTGTAAGATTCAGCGATAATATTGCCCATAGTCTCGCCCAAATCACTGCCTACAGCGTTCAGATACACTTCAGGATCTGCCAGCTCCAAATCATGGAAGAAGACGCCGTTCAGTGTATAATCATAATTTTGTCCTGTATGCGCCAGGATTACGTCAAAATATTTGCGTGTTTTTTTAATAACTGCAGCCAGACGGATGATTTCCGGTCTGGTGCCTACGATAATCAAAAGCTTCAGCTTGCCGTTGTTTTGGAAGCTTACCTTGCTATAATCACTCATGCTTTGCCTCTACTTTCTCGCCAAAGGTATCAGGATGCTGCGGATCAAACTGTTCGTTGGCCCACATTACTGTTACCAGATTTTCTGTCTGCGACAGGTTGATGATGTTGTGCGTAAAGCCAGGCAGCATTTGCACTGCCTGAATCTTGTCACCGCTGACTTCGTATTCACGGATTTCGTCCGAACCGATGCGGCGCTCCTGAATCAGGCCATGGCCTGCAACAACGATGAAGAATTCCCACTTGGAGTTGTGCCAGTGCTCGCCCTTGGTAATCCCCGGTTTGGAGATGTTGACGGAAAACTGGCCGCAGCTCAGTGTTTTTAAAAGCTCAGTAAAGCTGCCGCGCTCGTCCTGGTTCATCTTCAGGTCGAAGATGGTCTTTTCCGCCGGCAGGTAGGAAAGATAGGTGGAATACAGCTTTTTGGCGAAGCTGTTGTAGGGAATTTCCGGCATAACGAGGCTTTGCGGCTGTGCCTTGAACAAATCCAGCAGTTCAACTATCTCGCCCAGCGTTACCTTGTGCGTTGTCGGCGCATAGCAATAGCGTCCATCTGCTGCTGCCTGCGCTGCAAGACCATCATAATTACAGCGATGTGCTTTACCTTCCAGTGCGTCCAACATTTCTTCTACCAAATCGTCGATATATAAAAGCTCCAGCTCTACATTGGGATCGTTGACCTGAATCGGCAGGTCGTTGGCGATGTTGTTGCAGAAGGTGGCAATTACAGAGTTATAGTTTGGTCTGCACCATTTGCCAAAAAGATTGGGGAAGCGGTATACAAGCACCTGCGCCCCTGTTTCCCCGGCATAGGCAAAGAACAACTCCTCGCCTGCCAGCTTGGATTTACCGTAGTCAGATTCACCGTAGCGTCCTATGAGTGTTGCCTGAATCGAGCTTGCCAGCATTACCGGGCAGGTATTGCCATGCTTTTTGAGTGTATCCAGCAAAGTGGAGGCAAAGCCAAAGTTTCCCTGCATGAATTCGCTTTGGTTCTTGGGACGATTTACACCAGCCAGATTAAAGACGAAGTCTGCCTGTGCGCAGTATGTGTCCAGCTCCTGCGGTGTGGAGGTAATATCATATTCATAAATTTCATCTATCTGCAGTGCAGGACGTGTACGGTTTTTGCCCTGCTGAATGTTTTTGAGGTTGGCTACAAGGTTTTGCCCAACAAAGCCCTTGGCACCTGTTACAAGTATTTTCATTTGCCTTACCCCCGCTTAATAATGCCGAATACCTTTAAGCTCTTCTTGTACGTAGTCGGTAGTAAGAATCTTTTTCACGGTACCGGCCACATCCAGACGCGTAGTGTTGTGGCTGGTGTAAGATTCATCTGCCATGGTGTGTACCTGTCCCTTGACTACGAATTTATCATAGTTCAGGTCGCGGCTGTCTGCTGCTACGCGGAAGTAGTTACCCATGTCTTCACTGCGCAAGCGTTCTTCACGAGTCATCAGTGTTTCATAAAGCTTTTCGCCATGGCGTGTACCGATGATGTTGGTGCCGGTATCGCCAAACAGTTCCTGTACTGCCTTGGCCAAGTCACCAATGGTAGATGCATCTGCCTTTTGGATAAAAAGATCGCCGGGGTTAGCATGCTCAAAGGCAAATTTTACCAGGTCTACTGCTTCATCAAGGTTCATCAGGAAGCGTGTCATATCAGGATCAGTGATGGTAATAGGGTTGCCTGCATGAATTTGGTCAATGAACAGAGGAATAACGCTGCCGCGGCTACACATTACGTTGCCATAGCGGGTACAGCAGATTACAGTGCCGCCACGCTCAGCAGCTACGCGGGCGTTGGCATAGATTACGTGCTCCATCATGGCCTTGGAAATGCCCATGGCGTTGATGGGATAAGCAGCTTTATCGGTGGAAAGGCAGACTACACGTTTTACGCCAGCTTCGATGGCTGCATGCAGCATGTTGTCAGTGCCTTCTACGTTGGTTTTTACGGCCTGCATGGGGAAAAATTCGCAGCTTGGTACCTGTTTGAGTGCTGCTGCATGGAAGATGTAGTCAACACCAGGCATAGCGTCGCGGATGCTGCGGTAGTCGCGCACGTCGCCTACATAAAATTTCACCTTGCCTGCTGTTTCAGGATGCGTTGCCTGCAGGCTATGACGCATGTCGTCCTGTTTCTTTTCATCACGGGAGAAGATGCGGATTTCGCCAATATCGGTCTCCAGAAAATGCTTCAGTACCGTGTTGCCAAAGGAACCGGTGCCACCAGTAATCATCAAAGTTGCTCCAGAAAATGCGGTCATGTATGAACCCTCCTAGTTTTTATCTTTTCTCTTTTATACTCACAGCGTTGTCCCATTGGGAATATCGCTGTCATCTGCTACGTTTACGTTGTTGCTGATGCTGACGTTGCTGCCTATACGTACTCGCTTGCCTACATGTGCCAGCGCGCGTACTACGGAGTTGGTGTAAATCAGCGCATAATCATTTACAAAGGCGTCATTGTGTACCTCTACACCGGGGTTCAGCAGAACGCCATCACCCACGCGCCCGCCGTTTTGCACTACTACGTTGTTTAAAAGCACGCAGCCGCAGCCTATTTGGGCATGTGGACTGATATAAGCGCTGCTGCAGACAATGTTGGGAAAGCTGTAGCCAAGCGCTTTAGCTTCGCTATAAATGTCTTCACGCAGCTTGTTGTTGCCAATGGTCACTATAAGCTGGTCAAAGCCTGCTTCATCATGCAGGCGCTGCAAATCGCTGCTGCCGCCTACTACCTCCACACCATCGACTACTGCACCAGCTGCCCGGCCATCGTCGACAAAGGCACAGTCAAACTGCCTGCTGGCGTGCTCCAGCGTCACGCGGCCAAAGCCACCGGCGCCTACTATAAGAAGTTTGGATGCCAATAAATCTCACCTCATTAAATGCAAAATTTGCACTCTGTTTTGCAAAGTTAATTTTGTCTCTCGCTTTTAATATCGTTTAGTAAACCAGACACTTTGATGCAACAAAATTTTAATTAAATTATAATTAAAGTATGCACTTGTATGTATCTCTCAGTGATTGGTTTAACGCTTGCTATATACAAAAGTATATAAGTATCTCATCTCTTATACAATAGCCATGCCGTGCTATTGGCAATTTTTTCTAAATTTGTATATCCACTACGCCCTATAATCGTAAGTAACGAAATTTTCACAAAAATTTTCTTTAAACTAACAGCTACTTGTATCGGTGAGTAATTTGTAATTATATTTCCTCTGCTATTAAATATTAAGTTAATGCGAGCCTTTTGTTTATCAAACACATTCCAAAATTGATTTATATCGAATCCTGGATTTTGATCTAATACCAATTTACTCAAATTAAGTAAATTGTTTTTATCTTCCTCACTCATGCCTGCTGGCATAGATTTAGCAAGTGATGACAGCAAACTATTTAGATCAATCTTTCCATAATTACTGTTAATTCCATTTTTTATAAACTCAAACTCTAAATTATTTATAGCCTGTTGTACTAATAAAAGACTTTTTTTCTGTAACTCTTTGGCAAACATTTGTTGTTCTTGTATTTCTAAAGCATAACTATAAAATTGGTTAATAGCTGTAAAGCTATTGCCATCCATGCTATTAACAAAATAATGCTTATATTTATTCCAATAATTGGTTTCCAAAATAGGTACCGATTCATAAAAAGACACTGAATCAATACCACCTTCAGTTATATATCCTGAAATCTCTCTTATTCTTTCTGTTAATTCATTTATTTGTAATACTATTAAAGAAGCAGCTTCTTTTCTCTTTTGACCTTCTTGTAAATAATAGACTAAAAGAGCAACCAACCCAACTAATGTAGGCAATATTTGAGGCAATTTTTCAATAAATTTTTCTACCATTGTATTCCACCTCACTATACAAGTACTCAAAGCGCACTACAAACTATAAAATATTAAACATGCTTGTGAATAATTGCTATCTAAACTGTCCCTTTGTCAAGAACATTTTGAATTAGTGTAGTGCCTGTTTTTTAGACAAACGCTTTTTAATCTTACTCTACAATCCCCTTCAGATACTCCAAAAACTTATCCTTCAGATCCGGTCTGCGCAGCGCATATTCTACCGTTGCTTCCAGATAGCCCTGCTTGTCGCCCACGTCATAGCGACGACCAACAAAGTCATAGGCATACATGGCCTGTTCCTTCGCCAGCACCTTCAATGCATCAGTAAGCTGAATTTCGCCACCACGTCCAGGTTCAGTATGCTCCAGGATGGAGAATATCTCCGGTGTGATTACATAGCGTCCCAGCACTGCCAAACGGCTGGGTGCTTCTTCTACAGCAGGTTTTTCTACCATGTCGTTTACTTTATAGATACGCTCTGCATCTGTTGCTTCGCTTGCTACAATGCCATAAGAGGAAACCTTTTCCTGCGGCACTGTTTGGCAGCCAAGCACGCTGGCACCGGTGTTGTTATATACGTCCATAAGCTGCTTTAAGCAGGGATATTCATCGTTATATACTACGTCATCACCTAAGAGGACTGCAAAAGGCTCATTACCTACGAAGGATTTGGCACACAGGATGGCGTGTCCCAGTCCTTTAGGCTCCTTTTGACGGATGTAGTGCAGGTTGATGTTGCCAATGGCTTTGACCATTGCCAGCAGCTCGTCCTTACCATGCTCACGCAGGTTTTGTTCCAACTCAGGGTTATAGTCAAAGTGGTCTTCGATGGAGCGTTTGTTGTGCCCGGTGATGATTAAGATGTCTTCAATGCCGGATGTAAGTGCTTCTTCAATGATATATTGAATTGTAGGTTTGTCTACGATTGGCAGCATTTCCTTGGGGCAGGCTTTTGTTGCGGGCAAAAAGCGGGTGCCTAAGCCTGCAGCAGGGATTACAGCTTTGGTTATTTTTTTCATCTTAAACAGCTCCTATTTTTAAATTGTTATTATAATTTGTTATCTTTATTTAATGTCATTTTTTTTATTTTGTCTTGTAGCTCTCTAACTCTATCTATTTCATCAGATTCCCATTTGTATTCCTGCACAATCTTTTCAATAATATCTTTATAGTTTTCTCGTATATCATTTTTTCTTTTTTCGAGAAAAGGACGGTCTTGAAGCACTTGCTTGTTCATTTATTCCTACCTCCTCTCTTAAAGATACTTTCATACTACGATTTTTCTTTTCAAATAATAACAATAAAGAAACTAGCGGCATACCATAACTAATTGCTCTTTTTCTTATTTCTTCATATGTATTACCAATTTTAGTATTTCCAAATGCTATTATTTGTAATAATCCTAGAATCTCATTATTTTTATCAACATTGGGGATAGCTATATATTGATTGTATTTGCAAACATCAGTAGTACCAGATTTAAAATGTTTTCTAATTTCTTCCTTAGAGGCTAATATTACTATTTCTGGATTCTGTTCTAGTAAAACTTGAATGTCATAATATCCATTTTTAGCCAAAGATCTTTCTTTTTTATATGTTGGGACGAGCACCAGATTTATTTTTTTGAGCTATCATTTTTATATACTTTTTATTGGACCGCTTATAAAAAGTTTCATATGATACTGATATTTCAGCATCAGGGATTTTTAATTCAGCAAAAATACGATATATTGCTTCACAGCAAATCTTACAAAATTCTTCAAAGTCCCAACTTTCTTCAAACATTTCAGCATAATTTTTAGAAAGAGCTTGAAATTCCTGCATCATTCTTTCAAATGCTTTTCTATCATTTTCTATACCACTCATTGCAAGTTTTAATTCTTTTATATTCTCATTTACTTTACTATAATATACAAGCAAACATATATATATAATACTGAAAACAATACCTAATAAAATCCATATATTCTTCCACTCTTGGTAGCAACCTGCTGCTGCCGTACTTAGAGTAATAATCATGGTCGTAAGACCTAAAACTACACTTTGCTTATTTAGTATATTCTTTATATCCAAATACATCCCGCTTTCAGATAATCATTTTTATATTAGCGCCTTGGTAATTCAACTCTAGGTTGAACTATATATTTGAAACTATGTGCCTTCTTAATTAGCTTGGATAATGTTCTAAGCACTCATATCCTCATCCACCTCTCTAGTTAATTTTGAAAATAATCTCATGACAATATCTCCACTAATGCACTTTTTTGACTAGTATATTATAGATTCTACATTTAATACTGAATTTTTTCTAAAGACATCGTACAATATCATATTATACTTTTCTATTGATATATCCTTCTGTCGCATTCTCCCTATACTTGATAACGCAAGGATTACCAATCGCAATAGAGTGGCTCGGTATATCATAATTAACATAACTATTAAGCGCTATCATAACATCATCGCCAATAGTTATTTTACTAACACCAATAGCATTTGTAACTATCCATAAATCATTACCAATAACAGGAACTCCTTGTCTCCCTCCCCAATTGGTTTATCCAATGGTTACTCTTTTATGTATATTTACGTTTTTGCCTATAATAGTTCTATGATTAATTGTAATATTATAAGCATGACCAAGGTATAGTCCTGGTTCAATTTGGGTTGTTTTTGGTAATTCCACACAGCGAATCTCTTTTAGGATTCTAAAAATTAAATTATAAAAAATTTTAAGCGGAAAAAAACTAGTGCTCTGAACCTTTCTAAAGTACTTTTGAAAAGCAGGCATATCTGAATCTTTTGGATAGCAAATGTAGTCTTGTTCTAATAGTTTCCTCCCTCTTAAATAATCAATCCTATTATAATCATCTCACTGCTTTTCACCCATCAGCAACCTAAGCACTCTAACCTTGTAAAGCAGTTTCGTAATAATAGCGGAACCTACAATTGCAAACACCACGTTGATAATAGCATTAATATATGGATTAACATGTCCATTAAATATAGAGATTGAAAAATAGATAAGCTGCTGATGCAAAAGAAATACCGGCATTGATATTTGTGAAAATCCTTTGATGAGCTTATTCTGCTTCCAATCAATATAACCTGCCAGCTTTTGCAAAACGAGAAATGCCATTACAGCACCTATTACTTGTAAAATAACAGTAAGTCCAAAACTGCTTATCTTGAAGAGCAACCCATTAAAAGACTTCATATGGGTAACGACTATATATAATCCAGTGTGAGCTACAAACCAAGTCGTAACCCCAAATCTGTTCAATCTATCGCTGCCATATTGCCTGATTTTGCATCCCAAAATAAAATATGCTATATAACTAAAACCAATCCAGATACAAAACACATTCGGAAATAGTTTACCACCTACTGCACCTATACAAATTCCTGCCAATGATACAATGATACTAACTACATTGCTTTTATATATTACATCAGAAAGACAATACACTATAACGAAGACATCAAACAGCATCCACAAAAACCATAGTTGACTAGGCGCTGTTGCCAAGACGTACTTCTTAAAGATATCGCCCGCAGTGTAATTGAAGAAGAAACATGATACAGGTATTACCCAGCAAACACATACAAAGACATACGGAACAATCAGCCTTTTTACTTTGTTAATTAGAAATCCCTTTAATTGTTGGTATTTTCCTTTTTCATATCGCAAGTAAAAATACAAATATCCGGCAACCAAAGTAAAAGCATACATGCGAAATGTGTGCGACCAATCAACAAACCATTTGAAAGAATCAACACCATATAAAGGCTTTTCGATAAACCAATCAATACCCGTATAAAATAAAACGCTATGGTACAGTACGACTAAAAACATTAGGCAACATTTTACAAAAGAACAATTATCTACCTCTGTCTGTCTGTCTGTCTGTCTATA
>ENA-UOJD01003319-UOJD01003319.1-human-gut-metagenome-genome-assembly--contig:-P48-NODE-3319-length-11802-cov-31.024432_pt1 | contig 11802 bp, 10 predicted proteins | sample MGYA00242342_ERZ723889 | MGnify/ENA metagenome assembly ERZ723889
GCTGCATATCGGTGGGGAAGCCGGGGTGCGGCATGGTGTTGATCTTCAGCGGCAGAATATCGCCGGTACGGGATACCCGCACAGCATCATCAAATTCTTCCACAGTGACCCCTGCACGGCGCAGCTTTGCCGTGATGGGCTCCAGATGCTTGGGGGTGACGTTCTTGATGAGGACATCGCCGCCGGTGGCAGCCGCAGCCACCATATAGCTGCCGGCCTCGATCTGATCCGGGATGATGCTGTAAGTGCAGCCGTGCATTTTTTCCACACCGCGTACCTTGATAACATCCGTACCGGCACCACGCACATCTGCGCCGCACATATTCAAAAAGTTTGCCAGATCCACCACATGGGGCTCCTTGGCGCAGTTTTCCAGAATGGTCTGCCCCTTGGCCATGACCGCAGAGAGCATACCGTTCATGGTAGCGCCCACGCTGACCTTATCAAAGAAGATATGGGCACCCGTCAGCTCCTGCTTGGTGCGCACGGTGATCATGCCGTAATCCACGCTGTCCTCTGCGCCCAGTGCGCTGAACACCTTCAGGTGCTGGTCGATGGGGCGGGGGCCCAGATTGCAGCCGCCGGGCATGGCCACCTGTGCCTTGCCGAAGCGGGAGAGCAGTGCGCCAAGGAAGTAGTAGCTGGCGCGCATCTGGCGGGACAGATCGTCCGGCACATTGGTAGTGACCAGATGCCGCGTATCGATCTCGTAGGTGTTGCGGTTGAGCATCTTCACCTGTGCACCAAGGGTGCTCAGAATCTTGAGGCTGACCGACACATCGCTGATATCGGGCAGATTTTCGATCACGCAGACATCCGCTGCCAGAATGGTGGCAGGCAGAATGCCCACAGCCGCATTTTTTGCGCCGGAAATGGTCACTTCTCCGTGCAGAGGCTTACCGCCGGTAATAACAAATTTCTCCACTTTTATGATCTCCTTGTCAAAGGCCTGTGCCACAGGCCTGTTAAGGCTACTGAAAGCATTCCATCTTGTTACTTGTACTGCCGGGGTGTACAGATTTACCAACACCGGGGCAGATTTATAACTATCCTATTATACACTACTTCCACAAAAAAGCAAAGCCCGATTTGTATCTGTTTCATTATTTTCTGTTTTGCCCAGATTACACGCGGATATTCCAATAATTTATTGAATTTTTCATCAATTTTGACGAATACCGACCCAAATTTTACCCTTTGGCGATATCACCAAACGTGATCCTCGCACCGTGCCTCCGGGATCCAGCCCAGCTGATAGGCCGTTACCAATTGCTTCAGGTCATGCACGCGTTCCCGCAGCACCTCGCCCTCGTCCGTATCTTCCACGAGGATGCGATGATTTTCAGTCTCCAGAATGTTCTTCTGGGACAGGATGTCCAAATTCTCCCGCACCGCCTTCTCTGCGCTTTCAAAGGGCTGATGGGTGCGCAGAGACATGGTGCGGCTGGAATACACCAGCGTATACCCGGCAATGCCGGTCTTTTCGTGGTAGGCGCGGCAGAACCCGCCGTCGATGACCACCAGCCGTCCCCCGCCCTTGATGGGGCTCTCGCCGTTTTTCTCCTGCACCGGCACATGGCCGTTGACGATATGGCTCGTGCCCGGCAGGCCGAACTCTGCCAGAATGCGGCGGCAGGCGGCTTCGTCGTTGTACCAGCTATAATAGGGGTCCTTGACCTCCGTATGGGTGGCGGGGTCTGCGATATACAGCCGCTCAAAGGTGGTCATGGCGCTGCGGCCAAACAGCGGCGAAAGCTTGCCGCACCACAGATACCACAGAAAATCCTGTCCGCTCTGGCGGGCGGCGCTGCCTTCTGCCCCGTAGTAGCCACGGCGGGCGCGGGCGTCGCAGTAATCCATCAGGGCACGGCCGGAATAGCAGCGTCCCTCGAAATGCTCCACCGCAAAGCCGCCCTTCGTGTTCATGGGTACAGCGCCGTGGTAGAGCAGGTTTCCGTTTTCAATGTGGTACACGCTGCCCTTGGCGTACAAAAATTCAATATGCTGCTGTAACCTTTCGCTCTGCCGGAAAGACTGCACCAGCTTGCGCAGCACCAGCTGCTCGTCCGGGTTCAGCTTTGCGGGGTCTGCCGGGTCTACTGTGGGGAAGGAGGTGTCCCGCAAAGGATAGCTTTTCTCCCCTACCTGCACGGTGTGGGCGTTCCAGTCGATGCGGCGCAGATAATCCCGCCCCTGCATCTGGAAATCCGGGTTGCGGTCGATGACCTGACATTCCAGCTTGAACATAAGGATGGAGATGGCCTTGTGCATCACGGCGCAGCGGTGGAGCATTCCTTCCGTATAGGGGCCGCGGGCGGCGTCCGTGTGGGGCATCCAGATGGAAAGGTCGTCCTCGCCGTAGAACTGCTCCGCCATGCGCTGCAAGTGCCGCAGATTGATGCCGTAGCAGTCCTCCAGCATCCCGTGGTTGTGGTAGGCAAACGTAGTCTTAAGTACGGTGCAGATGCAGATGGGACTGCCGGCGGCAGCACCCATCCACACCACGTCATGGTTGCCCCACTGGATATCCACGTTATGGTGGCGCATCAACAGGTCCAGAATAATGTCCGGGCGGGGGCCGCGGTCAAACAGGTCACCCACGATATGCAGCTTATCCACCGCCAGATGCTTGATGAGCTCGCACAGCCGCACGATAAAGCGGTCGGCGCGGCCGTTCTCGATGATGCTGCCCACGATCTGGCCGTAGTACAGGTCTTTATCGTGATCCTCAAAGTGGGCATGGAGCAGCTCGTCCAGAATATATCCGCAGCTGGACGGCAGACAGCCGCGCACATGGTCGCGGGTGTGCTTGGAGGACACCAGACGGCAGATATCGATCAGCTGGAGAAGGGTCTGGGTATACCACTGCTCCAGTGCATCCTCGGTAGTGCAGCGCGCTTTGAGCTGAGGCAGCTTTTCAGTGGGATAATAGATCAGGGTGGCAAGCTCGGCACGGGCTGCTTCCGGCATGGTGTTGCCCAGCACGGCATCCACCTTTTCCCGGATGACACCGGAGGCAGAGTTCAGGATGTGCACAAAGGCCTCGTTCTCGCCGTGCAGGTCGCTCATGAAATGCTCCGTGCCTTTGGGCAGCTTGAGCAGCGCCTGTGTGCTGATGATCTCGCTGGCAGCTGCCGCCTGCGAAGGGTAATCTCTGGCCAGCAGGGTCAGGTACTTCAGATTATCGCGAATCTCATCGGTTTCGGTGCGCATGGTCTCCTCCATCATAACGCATTCCTTGCCCTGCAAAGATGTTGCGTTTTTTGTATTATCGTTTCTCTGTATTTCAGTATAGCACGAATGGCACCAAAAGTGGTATACTGAATACGAAAATTTTAAGCAAAGGACTTTGGATATTATGCCGAAAACCATTTCCATCCCCTCCCGCTGCACCCTCTGCCCCCGCCGCTGCGGTGCTGACCGTGCCGCCGGGCGCACCGGCTTCTGCGGGGCGGGCGCTACGCTAAAAGCTGCCCGCGCTGCCCTGCACCACTGGGAGGAGCCCTGCATCAGCGGCACAAGGGGCAGCGGCACGGTGTTCTTTTCCGGCTGCACCCTCAAGTGCTGCTTCTGCCAGAACTATCCCATCAGCGCCGAGGGGCTGGGCAAAGAGATCACCGTGGAGCACTTGGCCGAGATCTTTTTGAATTTACAGGCGCAGGGCGCGCACAACATCAATCTGGTCACCCCCGGGCAGTGGCAGCCGTGGATCATTGCCGCGCTGGACATTGCCCGTGCCAAGGGGCTGCGGCTGCCCATCGTATGCAACACCGGCGGCTACGAGACCGTGGAAAGCGTCGAGGCTTGGCGCGGGTACATCGACATCTGGCTGGCTGATCTAAAATATGTGTCCTCTGCCCTGTCCGCAGAGCTTTCCGCCGCGCCGGACTATTTTGCCGAGGCAAAGCCCGCCATCGAGGCCATGATGGCGCAGGCGGGGCATCCGGTGTTCGATGCAGACGGCATCCTGCAAAAGGGGGTCATTCTGCGGCATCTGGCGCTGCCGGGTCATGTGGAGGACAGCTTTGCTGTGCTGGACCAGATGGCTGCATGGAACGACGCCGACCCCGGGTGCTTTCTGCCCAGCGTCATGAGCCAGTACACTCCCTTCTACAAGGCCGCAGAGCACGGCATCGGGCGGCGCATCACCACCTACGAATACCGCCGAGTGGTGAACTACGCCATGGACAAGGGCCTTGTGCAGGGCTATATGCAGCAGAAGAGCAGCGCCAAGGAGGAATACACCCCTAGCTTTGACCTGACCGGGGTATAATTCTGCGGCAGCGCGGCTTTTTCGGCAACTTTACCAAATTTTATGGTTTATTTTCTCTTGCTTGCGCGTGCAAACGCTTGCATTCTGTCCGGGAACGCACTATAATGGATACAACGATGTGTTAATAGTTGCGGATTTCCGCAATGTCATCAGGAGGAGCTTTATGGAACATTTCAATCCGATCCTTGGCGGCGAGCCCAATGGCCAGAAGTTCATCACCTGTGGTGAGATCATGCTGCGCCTGACCCCGCCGAACTACGAAAAGATCCGCATGGCATCGGCCTTTGAGGCCAGTTACGGCGGCAGCGAGGCCAACATTGCGCTGGCGCTGGCAAACCTTGGCGTGGACAGCACCTTTTTCAGCGTAGTACCCAACAACAGTCTGGGCAAGAGCGCTGTGCGCTGGCTGCGCTCCAACGATGTGCACTGCACCCCCATGATCCTGACCGAGCCGGACGAGACCCCTTCTAACCGTCTGGGTACTTATTATCTGGAGACCGGCTACGGCATCCGCGCTTCCAAGGTCATCTACGACCGCAAGCATAGCGCCATTACCGAGTACGATTTCTCTCAGGTGGATCTGGACGCTCTGCTGGAGGGCTACGACTGGCTGCATCTCAGCGGCATTACCCCGGCACTGGCACCCAACTGCCGCAGCCTGATCCTTGATATGCTGAAGGTTGCCAAGAAGAAAGGCCTGACCGTGAGCTTTGACGGCAACTTCCGCTCCACCCTGTGGACTTGGGAGGAAGCACGGGACTTCTGCACCGAATGCCTGCCCTATGTGGACGTGCTGCTGGGTATTGAGCCCTACCACCTGTGGAAGGACGAAAACGACCACAGCAAGGGCGACTGGAAGGACGGCGTGCCCCTGCAGCCCAGCTACGAGCAGCAGGACGAGATCTTCCAGCGGTTTATCGAGCGCTACCCCAACCTGAAGTGCATCGCCCGCCATGTGCGCTACGCCCACAGCGGCAGTGAAAACAGCCTGAAAGCCTTTATGTGGTACGAGGGTCATACCTTCGAGAGCAAACTGTACACCTTTAACATTCTGGATCGCGTGGGCGGCGGCGACGCCTTTGCCAGCGGCCTGATCTACGCCATGCTGCACAACTACAAGGCCATGGATATGATCAACTTTGCAGTGGCCAGCAGCGCCATCAAGCACACTATCCACGGCGACGCCAACATCACCGATGATGTGAGCACCATCCGCAACCTGATGAACATGAACTACGATATCAAGCGGTAAGCCGCATACAGCAACAGGCTCCCTGCCATTGGCGGGGAGCCTGTTTTTTGTAATGCAATCGCAGGATAAAAAAGGGCGCCCCAACCGTAAGCGGATGGAACGTCCTTCTGTTCTTGCTTAGTTGGACAGAATCATGCGATCGTTGGCAAACTCGCCGCCGCTGGCGATCTGGAACTTGGCCAGCAGATCGGAGACGTGCAGCTTCTGCTTCTCCTCCCCTGCCACGTCGTAGATGATGTGACCCTCGTGCATCATGATGAGGCGGTTGCCGTATTTGATGGCATCCTTCATGTTGTGGGTGATCATCATGGTGGTCAGATGGTTCTCCTCCACGATGCGTGCCGAGAGGGTGAGCACCTTCAGAGCCGTTTTGGGGTCCAGTGCAGCGGTGTGCTCATCGAGCAGCAGGAGCTTCGGCTTGTTCATGGTAGCCATCAGCAGGGTCAACGCCTGCCGCTGACCGCCGGAAAGCAGCCCCACGCGGGCAGTCAGTCGATCCTCAAGGCCCAGATCAAGGGTCTTGAGCAGTTCACAGTACTGCTCCCGCTCGGCCTTGGTGATGCCGATGCGCAGGGTGCGGCGCTTGCCGCGCCGAGCTGCCAGCGCCAGATTTTCCTCGATCTGCATGGTGGCGGCAGTGCCGGTCATGGGGTCTTGGAACACGCGGCCAATGTAAGCGGCGCGCTGATGCTCGCTCAGGCGGGTGACGTCCACGCCGTCAATGAGGATCTTGCCCTCGTCCACCGGCCACACACCGGCAACGGCATTCAGCATGGTGGATTTACCTGCACCGTTGCCGCCGATGACGGTAACGAAATCGCCCTCGTTCAGCTTCAGGCTCAACCCGTTCAGGGCGGTCTTTTGGTTCACCGTGCCTGCATTGAAGGTTTTGGAAACATTTTGGATCTCAAGCATTTTTTGCGTCCTCCTTTGCCTTTTTGACCGGCTTCGAGAAGTATTTGCCCTTCCAGTACGGCACGGCAAGGAACACTGCCACCACAGAGGCACTCAGCAGCTTGAGCAGGTTTGCATCAAAGCCCAGCGTCAGCACCAGCTGAATGACGATATAATAGATGATCGCGCCAATGGAAACAGAGGCCATCTTGAGGGCAAAGTTATGGAAGATGCGGCCAAACACGGCCTCGCCAATGATGACGGCAGCCAGACCGATGACGATAGCACCGCGTCCCATGCCCACATCTGCAAAGCCCTGATACTGGCTGAGCAGCGCACCGGACAGCGCCACCAGCGCATTGGAGACAGCCAGACCCAGCACGATGTTGAAGTTGGTGTTGATGCCCTGTGCGCGGGACATGGCAGGGTTAGAGCCGGTAGCGCGGATGCCGCAGCCCAGCTCCGTACCGAAGAACCAGTACAACGCCCCGATAACAACCACCGTAACAAGGATGACCATGATGATGGGGTTGTGCAGGGCAAATTCCTTGACCCAGCGCAGGGAGATGAGCAGGCCGTATTTATCCACGTTGATGGACTGGTTGGCCTTGCCCATAATCTTCAGGTTGATGGAATACAGTGCCAGCTGGGTCAGGATGCCAGCCAGAATGGCGGGAATGCCCATAAAGGTGTGCAGCAGGCCGGTGACAAGGCCGGTAAGCAGACCAGCCAGCACCGCTACCGCCAATGCTGCCCAGACATTCATGCCGGAAAGCAGGCACATGACGCACACCGCGCCGCCGGTGCCAAAGCTGCCGTCTACGGTCAGGTCGGCTACATCCAGAATACGGTAGGTCAGGTACACGCCAATGGCCATGATACCCCAGATAAGCCCCTGCGCACAGGCACCCGGTAAAGCGCCCGGCAGGTTTGCAAGTCTTGCAATGATCTCCAAAACAATTTCCTCCTAAACGTTACACTTTTTTATCTCCCGCTTTGATACGGGAAAGCGGAGAAGAGCAAGAATCAACTCTTCTCCGCTATTTTTATATTGTTCCGGTTTTGCTGTTATCAGGCTTCGATCTCTACATAGCCTTCCGGTACGGTCAGGCCAAGGTCATCGCAGACAGCCTTGTTGTACTTTTTGGTCACATCGGTGTACTCGATGGCCATGGTGGAGATATCGCTCTCGCCGTTCAGGATCTTGACTGCCATCTCACCGGTGGTGTAGCCCAGATCGTAGTAGCTGATAGACAGGGTGGCCACGCCGCAGCCGGAGCAGATGCCCTCCTCACCGGCGAACACAGGCTTCTTAGCCGGGCGGCAGACGCCGTCCACGATGCCGGTGTTGGCGGCAACGGTGTTATCGGTGGGCACATACAGTGCATCGTTCTCGTCCGCAGCCTTCTGGCAGACGGAGGACAGGTCGTTGGAATCCGAGAAAGCGTACTGGGTAGCAGTCACGCCCTTGGCCTCCAGATACTTCTGTACTTCGTCTACCTGATACTGGCTGTTTGCCTCGGCAGAGCAGTACAGCAGGCCGACCTTCTTGACCTCTGGCATCCACTCCACGATCATGTCTGCCTGCTGATCCAGCGGTGCCAGATCGGAGGTGCCGGAGACGTTGCCGCCCACGGTGCCGGAGAAGTTATCCAGACCCAGTGCCACGCCGTACTCGGTAACGGAAGTGCCCAGAATGGGGATGGTGTTGGTAGCAGCCTGTGCAGCCTGCAAAGCAGGGGTAGCATTTGCCATGATCAGTGCCACGCCGGAGGAAACAAAGCCGTTGGCAATGGTGGCGCAGGTAGCGGAATCGCCCTGTGCATTCTGGAAGTCGAAGGTGACGTTCTCGCCAAAGGAAGCGGTCAGCGCATCCTCAAAGCCCTGCGTAGCGGCATCCAGTGCAGCGTGCTGCACCAGCTGGCAGATGCCAACGGTGAACTTTTCGCCGTTGGCAGCGGCAGCGACCGATGCAGAAGCAACCGTGGAGGATGCTGCCGCAGAAGATGCGGAGGAAGAACCGCCGCAGGCGGAAAGGGCAGCTGCTGCACCGCAGGCAACGGCAGCAGTCAGGAAGGAACGACGAGTGATTTTACGCATATTGATGATCTCCTCTATCTCCAGCCCTTGCAGCCAACAGGACGCCGCACTCCGGGCCGATATTGTAAGCGGATCAAACAAGGTTCGCTTTACACTCGTGAAGTATAACACAGAATCGCTGGCAAAACAATCCACTTTTGCCTGAAAACGGCCTTAATTATCGATTCAAGTAAAGTCATCTATCAATTATTTCGAACCATTATTTCGTTTTTTCTGATACTCCGTCAGTTTGTGCAGTTCCGTGTCCAGCGTTTGCAGGTTTGCTTCCAGCTGCGGCAGATAGTCCTGCGCATAATCGTAGCCAAAATACAGTGCCTGCCAAAGCTTAGCCTGCATCCGATGCACCAGCACCGGGCTGAGCACTGCCTCCAGCTGCTCCACGGTATCTTCCAGCGCCATGCAGGTCTGCGCCCAGCGCACGTCAATGGCTTCCCGGGCGGGCACATCGTAGCGGGCAAGGTAATCCTGCACCCTTGCTTCGATCACCTGCCCGCCGCAGCCGGTGGGCTGCAAAAAATAGTGCACCTCCCCTGCCCGGCTGATCTCCTGCGCCAGCGGATACAGCGCACACACCAGCGGCTCAGCCTCATGGATGGCGCAGTGGTTTTCGGTCAGAAAGGGGCAGTTGTTGCGGTTTTCCTTCACCGGGGCAAGCCGCAGCACCGGTAAATGGCTCACCCTGCCAATGCTGCTGCGACAATAACCCCGGGCTACGATCTGCGGCGGCAGACGCAGCCGGGCAGCAATACGCCATAAGTCATACCCGGACAGCACGATATCCTCCCGCCCGCGGCAGCAGTTGCCGCAGCCCGCACAGGCAAAGCGGAACTGCGTATCCCGCTCCAGCAGCGGCATGGCATCGGTACGGGTAAAATCCACCTGTCCGCACAGATCAATGGCTTCGTCTCGCATAGTCAAACATCCTTTTCCATGATAGAATGTCCCTATTGTACCGCCGGAGCACCCGGTTTGCAAGGCAGTCCCTATATACCGTAGTTATTTTTTATCTGCCAGTTTCCGGTACACATGCACTGCATCGCGGATATTGTACTGCTCCGTCCCGTGGTCTCCGGGCGCGGCAAGTGTAACAAGGATGTACTCTTTTCCGTTCACGATGGCAAGGCTGGCCAGACACAGCCCTGCGGCGGCGGTATACCCTGTTTTGCCGCCTTCGATCTGCGTTCCCGTCGGAAGCTCTGTTCCGTCCAGCTTGCCCAGCAGTGTGCTGGTCAGCGAAACGCCTTCCGGGTGCTGTGCAGTCGCTGTGGTGGTGTAGTGCTTGGTTGTAAAAATTGTGCGGAAGGTCGTATTGTGCAGCGCTGCCTGCAAGAGCTTTGCCATATCTGCCGCGCTGGAATAGTGCTCGGTATCGGTCAGACCGGTTGCATTTGTAAAATGGGTGTTCTTCATGCCAAGCTCTGCGGCCTTTTGGTTCATCAGCGCGGCAAAGTTTTCTTCACTGCCGCTTACCAGCTGCGCCAGCGCCTCACAGCATTCTGCGCCGGAGGGCAGCATCGCACCATAGAGCAGGTCACGCACCGTGACAGTCTCATCGGGTACAAAGCCTGCCATAGATGCTTTTTCGGTCTGTAAGGCTGGAAAAATATCCTCCGGCAGTGTTACCTGTTTATCCAGATCGGGCTCAGTCTCAATGGCCAGCAGTACAGTCATCATTTTTGTCAGGGATGCCGGTGCAGTACGCTCATCAGCACGTTTCTGCGCCAGTACCCGCCCGCTTTGGGCGTCCAGTAAGATCGCGTGTCGGCTGGCAGTATCCAGCAGGACATTCTGCCGCAAAAATAGTACCAGCAGCACAAGCAGCGCTGCCAGAATACATAGCCGCCGACAGCGGCGGTGGAATCGTTTCATGATCAATCGCATCCTTTTTGCAAAATTGTAAAGCGCTTTCACCTTGTAACACGAGGCAAAAGCGCTTTTTCCTGCAAATTTGCGGCTATGTGTTTTTATGTTCATGCAACAAAAAAGCCCCGAGACTTTTATCTCAGAGCTTTCAATTAAGTCGGCGACTATCTAATAAGGTATGCGGCTCCGTCGCACTGTTATGCACAGTGCAGCGAAGTCGCTTTTTACTTTATATGCGAGCACTCAGACGCGAATCTTTTCCATATCTCCAGAAATGGATTGCATACAGTCCCGCACCCAGAAGCAGACAAAAGATTGAATAGCTAAGAATCGGAAGCCGCAGCAACACGAGATTGCCCGCGATCTGGGTAAAGAACCAGCCCGTTCCATACAAAATTACGATATAAAGCACCAGCCATGCAGCATATTTCAGCCAATGCTCCCGCGGCGGAAAGCCTACCTGCTCCATCATCCGGCGGAAAAGTACGCAAAACGCCGCCACTGCAACAACAAGCTGCATCAGATACCCTACGGATAGTTCAAAAGCCCAATTTCCAATTACCGGATAGAGCAGCAAGCCTTCCACGCCCCACCCAAAAAAGAAATACAGAGGTGCAACATACCAGAAGTAATCCCCGGCTCTCAGTGTTTTCAAGCTGGGCTTGACCTCTTCCACAAAGGTCTTTGCGTCCGAAATCGAATAAAACAGTTCCTGATTTTCTTTGTTGGCTTGGATTGCAATATCAAGCAAATCGCTGCGCACCAGTTCGATGCCACAGAAGTCCCAGCTGACCCGGCGAAGATAACGAATCACTTCTTTAAGCTGCTCCTGACTTTTTTCAGTCAGCAACTCGGTACGCATCCGGTTTGTTTTTCGCAATGCAAAATACTTATTCATCTGGCTCCTCCTTAAAAATTTTTTTCACCAGCTGGCAGAGCTGGCTCCAATCCTGCCGGAACTCAAGAAGCGCCTGCCGCCCTTCTTCCGTTACAATGTAGTATTTTCGGCTCGGTCCCTTGGGGGAAGGTCTACGCTCCACCGTGACCTTTCCCTGTTGCTCCAAGCGCAAAAGCAGCGGATAGAGCGTGCTCTCGCTCAAGTCAGAAAATCCGACCTGTTTCAGATGCATCACGATCTCATAGCCATAGGTCGGCTCTTGAGCAATCAATTTCAGGACACAATATTCCAGAACGCCTTTTAAAAGCTGTGCATTGTTTTCCATAAGACCTCCTTCCTGCTAGTATGTAATGCGTAGTAGCTTATCTACATTGTATTACATAGTAGTGTTTCTGTCAAGTCCTGACCTATTGGCATTACAACCAAAAATCATGCCATATTTTTATGCAACAAAAAAGCCCTGAGATTTTCATCTCAGAGCTCTTTGTTAAGTCGGCGACTACCTATTTTCACAAGCCGTTT
>ENA-UOJD01003325-UOJD01003325.1-human-gut-metagenome-genome-assembly--contig:-P48-NODE-3325-length-11785-cov-4.250810_pt1 | contig 11785 bp, 7 predicted proteins | sample MGYA00242342_ERZ723889 | MGnify/ENA metagenome assembly ERZ723889
AAGTTAAGAGTTGGAATTTTAGGTGCAACAGGTATGGTCGGACAGCGTTTTATCAGTCTACTGGAGAATCACCCATGGTTTGAGGTGACAGCAGTTGCTGCAAGTCCGCGTTCAGCAGGCAAGGCTTATGAAGATGCTGTTGGTGACAGATGGAAGATGGATACACCAATGCCGGAAACTGTTAAGAAGCTTGTTGTCAGAAATGTGCTGGAAGTTGAAGAAATGTGCAAGGATGTGGATTTTGTATTCAGTGCAGTTGATATGTCCAAGGATGAAATTAAGAAGATTGAAGAAGCCTATGCAAAATGTGAAACACCTGTTGTTTCCAACAACAGTGCCCATAGATGGACACCGGATGTACCGATGGTCGTTCCGGAGATCAATCCGGAGCATTTTGAAGTTATTAAGGATCAGAAGAAACGTCTTGGAACAACAAGAGGTTTTATTGCCGTTAAACCGAACTGTTCCATTCAGAGTTATGCACCTGTTTTGACAGCATGGAAAGAATTTGAACCGACAGAAGTTGTTGTTACAACCTATCAGGCTATTTCCGGTGCAGGTAAGACTTTCAAAGACTGGCCGGAGATGGTGGGCAACATTATTCCTTACATTGGCGGTGAAGAAGAGAAGTCCGAGATGGAGCCGTTAAGACTCTGGGGACATATTGAGGATGGTGAGATTGTGAAGGCAGAGAGTCCGATCATCACATCCCAGTGTATCCGTGTCCCTGTATTGAATGGTCATACAGCAGCTGTATTTGTGAAATTTGCCAAGAAGCCGACAAAGGAACAGCTGATCGAGAAACTTGTAAACTTCTCCGGTGAACCTCAGAAACTGGAACTTCCGAGTGCACCAAAGCAGTTCATCCAGTATCTTGAAGAAGATAATCGTCCTCAGGTTACATTGGATGTTGATTACGAACATGGCATGGGCATCTCTGTGGGTCGTCTTCGTGAAGACAAAGTTTACGATTATAAGTTTGTTGGTCTGTCTCATAATACAGTCCGAGGCGCTGCAGGCGGTGCGGTTCTGTGTGCTGAATACCTGACTGCAAAGGGATTTATTGCTGCAAAATAATATAAAACATTCACAACATATAAATATGTAATATCAAAAACAACGAAGGCTGCGGTATTTTTCGCGAGTCTTCGTTGTTTGGTTTTATGGGGAAGACAGTATCTGTTATATGGTTGTTTTGGCAATGAAATGTCATAGTTTCTTAATAAAAAGAATCTATACTTTTTTGAAATCTGTGATATGATAGTAATACTAAAAATGAATGTATCAAGCGGGGGATCTAACGATGAATAAGAAGAAAAGTTTAAAAGCAGCAGGGATCATCGCTGTGGTGATCATTGTGTTGGCAGCCGGATTCGGCGGTTGGTATTTTATGGCAGGAAGTAATGCTTATCAGGATGTTTTTTATCCGGGAACGACGTTGAATAAGATGGATATTGGAGGGCTGACGGTTGATCAGGCGAGAGAGAAGCTGGAAGATTCTGTGAAAGATTATTCCCTGACGATTTCTTTCAAGAATGCACAGTGCAGGATCAGCGGACAGGATATTCAGATGGCCTGCAATGACAAAGCCGATATTCAGGCATTGAAGGATCAGCAGAATAAGGTCAGATACAACAAGACAGACAAGGATGCACTGGCACTGACGGTGAAGGATCTTTTTACATATGATAGTGAGACATTGACGAATCAATTGAAACAATGTGATGCGCTGGATGAAGAGAAGATGATTGAGCCGGAGAATGCGGTGCTTGTTTATGATGAAGAGAAGAACAGCTTTTCATTGAGAAATGGAGAGCAGGGAACGAAGATGATTTTTTCTGAAGTTCTGGCAGCAGCAGAGGAAGCTCTGGAAGAGAATCTTTCGGAACTTGATGCAGCGGATGCCGGACTTTATCAGACGGCGGCACTGACGGAGGAATCACCGAAGGCGGCAGATGTATTGAAAGAGGCCGATGATTATCTGAAACTTCATCTGGAATATACTTTTTCAAAGGATGGTAAGGATAAGAAGGAAATCATTGACAGCAAGCTGGTCAGTGAATGGCTTTATGTGGATGATAATGGAGATGTTCAGGCAGACCATGATCAGATCCAGGCATGGGTGAATGACATGGCAGATGAATATAATTCAGATAAAGTAAGCATGCAGTTTACAACTACCTCAGGAAGTGAGATATCCCTGAAGGTACCTGTGGGTGGTGAAGCTATTGATACCTCTGCATTATTTAAAGATGTGGTGAAATGTCTGGAGGATAAAGTTTCAGGGGATCGAAAGGTCCCTCATACAGAGAAAGCTTCCGGCATCAGCCAAAATTTCGGCGGCAATTATGTGGAAGTCAATCTGACTGATCAGAAACTGTATCTGTACAAAAAAGGTGAGCTGATCATGTCCTCCAATATTGTATCAGGCAGTGTCAGCAAGTCACATATGACGCCGACAGGGGTTTATCAGGTATACAGTATGGAGAAGAATACCGTGCTCAGAGGAGCGGATTATGCCTCACCGGTTTCTTTCTGGATGCCTTTTAATGGTGGTGTCGGTTTCCATGATGCCACATGGAGAAGCAGTTTCGGCGGCACTATTTATCAGTACAATGGTTCCCATGGCTGCATCAACATGCCGTATGATAAAGCAAAGACGCTTTATGAGAATATCAATACAGGTTATTATGTTGTTGTCTATGGCGGTGTCACTTATGTGCCGGGACAGACAACGGACAGAGGTTCATCTTCAGGCAGCAGTTCCTCGGGTCACAAGAAGAATGACAGAGACGACCGGAAGGATGACACGAAGAAGGAAAGCGATAAAGAGACAAAGAAAGAGACGAAGGAAACAGAGAAACATACAGAGACAAAGAAACCGGAGACAACTGCGCCGGAGACGAAGAAACCTGAAACAAGTGCACCTGAAACTTCTCAGACAGAAACGAAGGCTCCTGAGACCAGTGCGCCGGATACAAAAGCACCTGAGACGAATCCGCCTGAAACAAGTGCACCGGAACCGCAACCAGAGCCGGAAGCCCCGGAGGAAGGGCTGGTGGATGCTCAGTCTGTATCCGGCATATAACAGATGAAAGATTTCTCCGGCTTCCGAAATAAAGTGCGGGAGTCCGGGATAAGAGAGGAAGAACATATATGGAGAATAATCAACCGGTACACAAAAGGCGGGTGCGCTATAAGGGCACACATCCGAGAAATTACAATGAAAAGTACAAGGAGCTGAATCCTGAGAAGTATGGTGAGACCATTGAGAGAGTGATCCAGAAGGGTGGTACGCCGGCGGGGATGCATATATCCATCATGGTGCAGGAAATTCTTGATTTCCTGCAGATCCAGCCGGGACAGAGAGGTCTGGATGCGACACTGGGCTATGGCGGACACACATCTGCCATGCTCAAATGCCTCAAGGGAGAAGGTCATCTGACGGCCCTGGATGTGGATGCCATTGAGATGGCCAAGACAGAGGAACGTCTGAGAAATCAAGGTTTCGGACCGGATATTCTCACGATCCGCCGGATTAATTTCGCCAATATTGATGAAGTGGCAGCACAGGATGGCAAGTTTGATTTTATTCTGGCTGATCTGGGTGTGTCTTCAATGCAGATTGACAATCCTGAAAGAGGGTTTTCCTACAAATATGACGGACCATTGGATCTCAGACTGGACCAGACAAAGGGAGAGTCGGCATCTGAAAGATTGAAACATGTTACAAAGGCTGAGCTTGAAGGAATGCTGATCGAGAATTCAGACGAACCTTTTGCTGCTGAGATCGCAGCAGTGGTGATGCAGGAACTGAAGAAGGGACATTCGGTGGATACGACAGTCAGATTGCGTGAACTGATTGAAAAGGCATTGGTGAAGGTGCCGGCAGCGGAGCGCAAGGAAGCTGTGAAGAAATCCTGTGCCAGGACATTTCAGGCACTTAGGATTGATGTGAACAGCGAGTTTGAGGTTTTGGAAGCGTTTCTCCAGAAATTGCCGGATGTGCTGAATCCGGGAGGCAGAGCGGCTGTGCTGACCTTCCATTCCGGTGAGGATAGATTGGTGAAGAAATCTTTCAAAGAGAATGTAAGAGTCGGTATATACAGTGATGCGGCAAAGGATGTTATCCGTCCATCAGCAGAAGAGTGCAGACGCAACAGTCGTGCCCATTCCACGAAGCTGAGATGGGCTGTCAGAGGACTTTAAACCCGGAAAAGGCCGGCCGCCATAGAGCGGATGACTGAAGAATATTCGAATCCGGCGATTGGTCTCAGGTTAAAAATAGAAAGGGAAGGCGAAGAGCAATGGGAAGATTCACAATGGAAAATGATCGTTTGGCGGTGACAATTGACGATCTGGGTGCAGAGCTTGTCAGCGTGTATGACAAAAAGTATAAGCGTGAGATCATCTGGCAGGGAGATCCGACCTGGTGGAAACGTCAAGCACCGATTCTTTTCCCCAATGTGGGTAAGTATTATGGCGGCGAGTACCTGTATCAGGGCAGACATTATGTTCAGGATCAGCATGGTTTTGCCAGAGATTATGAGCTGGAACGGATGGAAGAGAGTGGAAATTCTGTAACTCACCGTTTTGTATCAAATGAAGAAACAAGAAAAGTTTATCCTTTTGACTTTGAATTGCTGATCACACACCGGCTGACGGGAGCTGAGGTGGAGATCCAGTGGCAGATAAAAAATACCGGTGATCATGAAATGTACTTTACCATCGGTGGACATCCGGGATTTAATGTTCCGGTTCTTCCCGGAACAGCTTACAGTGATTATGCATTGAAATTTGCAGATGATCAGAATGAACTGAAATATATCCATATCGATATGGCCACAGGCACCGGACTTCCGGACAAGGTTTACACAATGCCGCTGACGGATCACAAATATCCGTTGAGTAAGGCGTTATTTGATCTGGATGCACTTGTATTTGACGGCGGCCAGATCCAAAAAGCCGGTATTGAGATGCCTGATGGGACGGACTATGTCACTGTTTTATGTGATGATTTTCCGAATTTCGGCATCTGGGCAGCACCGGGAGCACCTTTTGTGTGTCTGGAACCATGGTGCGGACGATGTGATAATTTCGGGTATGAAGGTGAATTGAAAGATAAACCGGGAATCAATCATTTGAAAGAGGAAGAAGTCTTTAAAAAAGTGTATACAATTGCTATTGGTGGTTGAAAACTGATCTGAAAAAAAGAGAATCGGTGGATAACCTATGGAATCCGTGAAAGAGATTAGTGAAAGAAAAGGGGCTGTTACTGAAGGTAACAGCCTCTTTTGTCAGCGGAGACGATGGGATTCGAACCCATGTGCCGGTTGCCCGACAACTTGATTTCGAGTCAAGCTCGTTATGGCCACTTCGATACGTCTCCAGTGCCTATCTATTATACTATGCTTTTGATAGAATTTCAAACATTTTTTGCCATTTTTGAAAGAAGTGAAAGAAAAAAATATGCAATTCTTCAGAAATTCTTTACAAATCCTTAAGGATACAATGCAATAATAGGTGTCGAGAAGAAAGAGAACTTCTCAAATATAAAGAAAAGGAGATTTTTGAGATGATGAATAAAGGAGCATTTAAAGGCATTTTAAGAAAGGGTCTTGCATTTGGTATGGTTGGCGCTATGGCATTAAGTATTGCAGCATGCGGCGGTAAGAGCGCAGCATCCTCAACAACACCTGCGACAGAAGCTCCTGCAGCAACAGAGGCTCCAGCAACAACAGAAGCAGCACCTGCAACTACAGAGAGCACTGCAGCCGGTACAGTAACAGAAAGTTCTGCAGCCGGTACAGCAACAGAAGCCCCTGCTGCAACAGAATCTGCAAAATAAAACGATACATATTCCAAGTGAATAGAATTAAAAAAATAGGCTGTGCCGGTTGTGCACAGCCTATTTTATTGTTATCATAATATAGCAGATGTGCAGAAGAACAGTTAAAAGCATAGGATGAAAATCAAGAAAACGGCGACTGGTGATGCACAATCAAGTTTTGAAAATCATAAAACAGGAAGGGGATTTCCAATGGAAAGTACCTTAAGCGATAAATCATTAAAAAAACATATAACACTCGGTATTCTGGCCCATGTGGATGCAGGCAAAACGACACTGTCAGAGAGTATTCTTTATCTGACGGGCAGCATCAGAAAGCTCGGCAGAGTGGACAACAAAGATGCGTTTCTGGATACATACAGTCTTGAGCGGGAGAGAGGCATTACTATTTTTTCCAAGCAGGCAGAACTTGAGATGAAGGACGGAAAGTATACACTTCTTGATACGCCGGGACATGTAGATTTTTCGGCGGAGATGGAACGAACACTGCAGGTGCTTGATTATGCTGTGCTTGTTATCAGCGGGGCGGATGGTGTACAGGGCCATACCCAGACTTTATGGCCTCTCCTGTCACGATATAAAGTGCCGACATTTATTTTTATTAACAAGATGGATCAGAATGGAACGGATCAAGAGGCGCTGATGGCTGAAATCTATCAGCGTTTGGGAGATAATTGTATTGATTTTTCAGAAGAATCAGATAAACGCAATGAGAACCTGGCTATGTGTGATGAAACGGTGTTGGAATCCTATCTGGAGAAAGGAACAGTGACGGATGAACAAATACGAAAAATGATCTCAGAACGAAAAGTTTTTCCGTGCTTTTTTGGTTCAGCACTGAAACTGACCGGTGTTCAGGAACTGCTGGATGGAATTGAAAAGTGGACTGTCAATTCACAATATCCGGATAACTTTGGTGCCCGCGTCTTTAAGATTGCAAGAGATGCTCAAGGCGGCCGATTGACTTATATGAAAATAACGGGCGGAAGTCTGAAAGTGAAGGCATTGCTGAAGGGACAGATGCACAGAACCCAGGAGTCTGAAAGTGAATCGGGAAATACTGCCGCATATGGAAGCAATGACGCATCATCAGACAGCTGGGAAGAAAAAGTGAATCAAATCCGTATTTATAACGGTACAAAATATGAAACTGTGGATGAGGCGCCTGCGGGAACCATCTGTGCAGTGACAGGTTTGACGAAGACAAGAGCAGGGGATGGACTTGGTGCTGAAGCAGAACAGATATTGCCGCTTTTGGAGCCGGTACTGACCTATCGGATCGAGCTGCCGGAGGGTAGTGATTTGCATAAAGTACTGAATCAGCTCAGACAGCTGGAAGAAGAAGAGCCGGAATTGCATATTGTCTGGGATGATATTTCAGGGCAGATCCTTGTGCAACTCATGGGTGAGATACAGACAGAGATTTTGCAGCAGCTGATCCGGGAACGGTTTAACCTGGAGGTGAAATTTGGTGCAGGCCGAATTGTATACAAAGAGACAATTGCAGCACCGGTGGAGGGAGTAGGGCATTTTGAACCTCTCAGACATTATGCAGAGGTACATCTTCTGATGGAGCCTTTGGAACCGGGCAGCGGTCTTATATTTGATACAGTCTGCAGGTCAAATATGGTGGATCGCAACTGGCAGAGGCTGATTTTGACACATCTGGAAGAAAAAGTTCACAGAGGTGTGCTGACAGGGGCACCGATCACGGATATGAGGATTACGCTGATCGCAGGCAGGGCACATCAAAAACATACAGAGGGCGGAGATTTCAGGCAGGCAACCTACAGAGCAGTGCGTCAGGGACTTCAGAAAGCAGAAAGCGTTCTTCTGGAGCCTTATTACCGCTTCAGGCTGGAACTGCCCCGGCGTCTGGTGGGACATGCCATGACAGATATTGAGAAAATGAGCGGAAAGTTTGAGCTGGGTGAAAACGAAGGCGACACGGCAGTGCTGACCGGTATGGCACCGGTTTCTGAGATGCGTGAATATCAGAAAGATGTCGCTGCTTACACCGGCGGTACCGGACGACTCTTCTGCACAATGGCGGGTTACTTTCCGTGTCATAATACAGAGGAAGTACTGGAAGAAACATTTTATGATCCGGAGCGGGATCTGACCAATCCAACGGGTTCAGTTTTCTGTGCACATGGGGCAGGCTTTGTGGTGCCATGGTACGAGGTAGAGGAATATATGCATCTGGAGGGGGCTGGTCTGGATGGAGAGCATTCAGGCACTGAGGATAAGGATGCAGTGCTGGCAGCAGAGGCACAGGTACCCGGAAGCCGCAGCATAGCACCCTCACTTGCTGATGACAAGGAACTTGAGGCTATTTTTGTTCGGACTTACGGTGAAATTAAACGAAGAAAACCGCAGAAAGAGCGGACATTCAGAGGTTCGGATGAAATTAATCCGGGAACAGCAGGTTCGGCTGCGGGAATGAATAGCACATTGTCGGATACAGCCGGGAAAGGCAGCTGGCGCGGTGAAAAGCGACAGAAGGAGAACCGACGCCAGGAGACTGCTCAGGAAAGTTACCTGTTAGTGGATGGTTATAATATTATCTTTGCATGGGAAGATCTTCATGAATTATCTGAACACAGTATGGATGCGGCACGCAATAAATTGATGGAGACATTATCCAACTATCAGGGCTATACAAGTCAGAGAGTGATCCTTGTTTTTGATGCCTATAAAGTGGAAGGTTTTTCGGGAGAAGTCACCAGATGGCATAATATTGATGTGGTTTTTACAAAAGAAGCGGAAACGGCCGATCAGTATATAGAAAAGACGGCCCATGCCATCGGCAGAAAGTATAAAGTCACCGTGGCAACTTCAGATGGCCTTGAACAGGTCATTATCCGAAGTCAGGGATGTCTGCTTATGTCGGCCAGGGAACTGCGTGAAGAAATTGAGCGGATCAAGGTTGAGATCCGCCGTGAACATCTGGATAAAAATCAGGAGAGAGGTAATTATCTGCTGAATTACCTCCCGAAAGAAGAGGCCGAGAGGATGGAGGCCATCCGTCAGGGCCTGATACCCTCTGATGACGAGGATGCGGCGGACAACAGATGCCGCTGATAGATCAGATACCATGTGACAAGGACGATGCCTTTCAGAATACTGGAGATACTGATGCTCCACCAGATACCGGAAAGGCCAAGTGGTGTCTTTGTAAGAATAAGAAGCAAAGGAATACGCATACATGTCAGCAGGATGCTTTCGGAGGAAGGCGGCAAAGTGTTGCCGAGCCCCCCGAAGGCACCTGCTGTTGTGATTTCTGCACACATAAAGAGCTGAGAAAAGCCCATGATCCGGAGATAATCAATGCCGATAGGAAGAACAGTATCATCATTCAGGAAAATCTTAAAAACCGGTCCCGGCAGGAAAACGAGCAGCAGTGTGCAAAGTGAGCCCCATACAAAAACAATTTTCATAATTGATCGATAGCCGGCTTTCACGCGGTCTAATTGCCCGGCACCGTAGTTTTGTGAGATAAAAGCGTTGATAGCGGCCATGAAACCATCTGCGGCCATCCAGGACAGAGATTCCACCTGGGTGCCGACTTTCTGGGCTGCTACAGCACCGTCTCCGTAACCGGCCACAAAACGTGCAATAAGCATAGAACAGCAGGAAAAAAGCATGTCCTGAAGGGAAAGCGGCAGGCCGATGCGGATAATCTGTGTATAATATTTGAAAGGTCTTGGTTTTGCCAGCTGCAGCCCGTGATAAAGCGGATGCCGTTTTCTGATAGCAAAAAGGAACAGAATAAATACAAACATCTGAGCAAAAACGGTGGCCACGGCGGCACCTGCCACGCCGAGAGCGGGAAAAGGACCAACACCGAAAATCAGCAGCGGGTCAGCAAAAACATTGCTGACAAGACCGCATGTATTCATAATAAATGGTGTCCGGCTGTCACCGCAGACATTGAAAGAAGCCGTAAAAATCTGGTTCATGAAAGTAAAAATAACCAGTCCGCATGTAATACGGAGATAAAGAACCGCATCCTGTATAACTTCCGGACTGCTCAGCTGGAAAAAGCCGATCAGCGAATGAGCCAGAACATTGATACCAATACTGAAAACAAGGGCGAATAAAATACCAAGCTGAAGGGCGGCACCGAGATAGCGTCGTGCTTCAGCATTATCACGGGCGCCGAGACAATGTCCGATCTTCACTTGACCGCCCATCTTGGCCATGGTCACCAGACCATTGGAAAACCAGGTAAACATACCGGCTACACCCACACCGGCCACGGCACCGCTGCCGAGACGGCCGATCCAGATCATATCGATAAAATTGTAGGCCATCTGTATAAAATAAGTCATGACAATCGGAAGCGCCAGTACACAAAGCGAGTGCATGATCCTGCCATGCAAAAGATCAATTGTTTTTGTCATAAAACCTCCAAAATTTTGAGACTGCAATACTGCTGGCAAAATCGTAGTTTTCGAATAATATTCAGAAGTTTAGATATTTTGCCAGCAGGATTGCAGATATCGCAGTTTATTGAATTTTTAGAGAATACAAAGTAATATCTCTTAAAGGATATCAGTGATTCTCTCAGTTTTTAGTCGTCAAATACCATAGTAACATATTTGGAAAATAGTGTAAACTGAGAAAAACAAAGCGTAAAAAATACATATGGCAGGAAATTCGGCTAAAGGGTCGCTTTACAAGGAAAGGCTGGCGCGGTATAATGTGCAGGAGGTAGACTAACCATATTTAAATAAGTGGTATCGCAATTAAATTGGTGAGTTTATGATAATTCAGTTGAAGTTTAAATTTTATGCAGATATCAGGAATGCGCAAAACCGCCGATTTTGATTCTGTATTGATTTGCTTTAGTAATAGGATTTTAATAGTGGTATTAGTATAATGTGTCGGGCAGATGCGAATTTCTCGTTTGTTTCTCAGTAAAATTGGAAGAAAGTCGCTGGTGCCGGCCGACAGAAAGGAATTTATAATGAAAATCGTAGTATTAGCAGGTGGAATTAGTACGGAACGTGATGTTTCTCTTGTATCAGGTATGGGTATTTATAAGGCATTAAAGAGCAAAGGTCATCAAGTAATGCTTCTGGATGTTTTTCTGGGTTATGAGCATGATGACTGGAAGGATGTCTTTGAGAAGAATGTGGACTGGGCAGCTTCTGTTGGTGCCATTAAGGATCAGAATCCGGACATTGATGCGGTGAAGGCACTTCGACCGGATTGGAAGAAGAACTTCTTCGGCCCTCATGTCATCGAAATCTGTCAGCACGCAGATGTTGTGTTTATGGCACTGCATGGTGAGAATGGTGAAAATGGCAAGATTCAGGCATGTTTTGATCTGAATGGTATCCGCTATACAGGTACAGATTATGTCAGCTCAGCTATTTGCATGAATAAAGCCATTTCAAAGGATCTCTTTGTGACAGGCGGTGTACCGACACCTGTGGGCATCCGTCTGAAGAAGGGCCAGACACCGGATGTAAAGGTGCCTTACCCTTGTGTTGTGAAGGCTTGCTGCGGTGGCTCCAGTGTCGTGATGGCCAATAATGATGAAGAATATGCGAAAGCCCTTGAAGAGGCTTTTAAATATGATGATGAAGTTGTCATAGAACAGTATATTAAGGGACGTGAGTTCTCTGTGGGCGTTGTGGACGGCAAAGCTTATCCGATTATTGAGATTGCACCGCTTCACGGTTTTTATGATTATAAGAACAAATATCAGGCAGGCTCTACGATTGAAACTTGTCCGGCAGAACTCAGTGAAGAGAAGACGCTGTCTATGCAGGCGGCAGCTGAGCTGGCTTTCAAAGTACTGCGTCTGAAGAATTATGCCCGTATGGACTTTATGATGGATGAAAAAGGTGACTTCTATTGTCTGGAAGCCAATACACTTCCGGGAATGACACCGACTTCACTGCTGCCTCAGGAGGCAAAAGTGCT
>ENA-UOJD01003326-UOJD01003326.1-human-gut-metagenome-genome-assembly--contig:-P48-NODE-3326-length-11781-cov-4.634146_pt1 | contig 11781 bp, 7 predicted proteins | sample MGYA00242342_ERZ723889 | MGnify/ENA metagenome assembly ERZ723889
AGAACAAAAAATCTGATGCGCTCTGTTAAGCATTTTAACTGCGAATTAGTATAAGGCTTTCCCTTTTACGGAAGGACGATCAATCTCCGTTTCATCGGATTGACGTCCTTTTTTTATTTCCCAAAACAGAAACTAAAAGAAAAAAGCGTCGGTTTTCACCGACGCTGTATGGCGCAATCGTAGAATGCTCGGGGCAGAAAATTCCCACGGCACACACGATACAATGCTTATTGCTGCTGCCTTCCGGCCCTGACAAGGTTCACACCCTCGCATTGCATGAGCTCCATCCGTCATCACATTCTACTGGAATATTGTACTCGATTTGCGCACAAATTGCAACCCCATTTTGCAAATTTGGGCGGATCGTGTTTACGCCGCGCTCAGCTCCATGCGCGCGAGCAGCCGCTCCATCACCTTGACACAGAGCATCAGCAGATCCTCGCGGTTCAGCGTCTGATCCCGAAGCGTCAGCGTCACCGGCGGCGCGGCGTTGAGCGTCAGCCGCTTGTCAAACCCGTTCAGCGCAGTGAAGAGCTTCTGGCCGTCCACCTGCGCGTTGAGCGCAAACCGCATGTCGATGCGCCCGTCCGCCTGATTCACCCGGTCGATGCCCAGCTTTTCGCACATCGCCTTGAGGTAGGCCACCGCGACGAGGTTCGCCACGCAGAGCGGCTCGTCGCCGAAGCGATCGACCAGCTCCTCCTCAACATCGTCGCGCTGCGCGGCCGTCGTGATGGAGGCGATGCGCTTGTAGACCTCCAGCCGCTGCCTGTCGCCCGTGACGTATTCCGCCGGGAGATAGGCGTTGACGTGCACATCCATGCGCGTCTCCACGTCGCGGTTCGGCTTGGGTGCTTCGCCCTGCGCCTCCAAAACCGCTTCCTCCAGCAGCTTGCAATACAGATCGTAGCCGATGTTGGCGAGGTGGCCGCTCTGCTGCGGGCCGAGCAGGTTGCCCGCGCCGCGCAGCTCCAAATCGCGCATCGCGATGCGGAAGCCCGAGCCGAACTCCGTAAATTCGCGAATCGCGTCGAGGCGCTTCTGCGCCGTTTCGGAGAGCACCTTGCCCGGCCGAACCGTGAAATAGGCGTAGGCCAGCCGGTTCGAGCGGCCGACGCGCCCGCGCATCTGATAGAGCTGACCCAGCCCGAAGTGATCCGCGTCGTAGATAATCAGCGTGTTTGCCATCGGGATATCCAGACCGGATTCGATGATCGTCGTGCACAGCAGCACGTCAAACTTCTGCTGGCTGAAATCCAGCATCACGTCTTCCAGCGCGTGCTCGCGCATCTGGCCGTGCGCAATCGCGATGCGCGCCTCCGGCACGAGCTTGGAGAGCTGCTTGTAGCACTGGTCAATCGAGCCGACGCGGTTATAGAGGAAGAAGACCTGCCCGCCGCGCCCGATTTCGCGCAGAATCGCGTCGCGGATCACGCTGTCCTGATATTCCATCACGTAGGTCTGCACGGGGTAGCGCGCCTGCGGCGGCGTTTCCAGCAGGCTCATGTCGCGGATGCCGACCATGGACATGTGCAGCGTGCGCGGGATCGGCGTGGCCGACATCGTGAGCACGTCCACCGTCTTTTTCATGTTCTTGATGCTTTCCTTGTGCCCGACGCCGAAGCGCTGCTCCTCATCGACGATAAGCAGGCCGAGGTTTTTAAATTGCACATCCTTGGCCAGCAGCCTGTGCGTGCCGACGATGATGTCGATTTCGCCGTCCTTGAGGCGGCGCAGGCTCTCCTTCTGCTCCTTGGCCGAGCGGAAGCGGCTGAGCACGTCCGCGTGCACGGGGAAGCCCTCCATCCGGCGCATCAGCGTGTTGTAGTGCTGCTGGGCGAGGATGGTCGTCGGCGCGAGGATGGCGACCTGCTTGCCGTCCATCACGGCCTTGAACGCCGCGCGCAGCGCAACCTCCGTTTTGCCGTAGCCCACGTCGCCGCAGAGCAGGCGGTCCATCGGCAGGTCGCGCTCCATGTCGCGCTTGATCTCCTCCGTGGCCTGAAGCTGGTCGGGCGTTTCGTCGTAGGGGAAGTTCTCCTCAAATTCCTGCTGCCACGGCGTGTCCGGCCCAAAGGCGTAGCCCCTGTTCTTCTGCCGCTCGGCGTAGAGCTTCACGAGGTCGAAGGCCAGCTCCTTGAGGCTTTCGCGCACCTTCGATTTCTGCTTGTCCCAGTCCTTGCCGCCCAGCCGCGAGAGCTTGGGCGCGGCGCCCTCTCCGCCGCCGATGTATTTCTGAATCCGGTCGAGGTGATCCACCGGGATATACAGCTTGTCGCTGCCGAGGTACTGCACCAGCAGGTAATCGCGGCTCGCGCCCTCGCTGGTCAGGCGCTTCGTGCCCTGATAGATGCCGATGCCGTGCGTCTCGTGCACCACGTAATCGCCGACGTTCAGATCGGTGAACGAGGCGATTTTGCTGCCCTGCTGCTTCTTCGGCTTGCCCTTGGCGCTCTTCGCGCCGTAAACGTCGCCGCTGGCGATCACCGCAACCTTGATCTGTGGATACTGGAAACCGCCGGAGAGCGTCAGCGGATAGATGCGACATTCGCCGCTTTTCGGCGCGGCCGTGCCCAGCTCGTCAAACGCCGCCTTCACGCCCTCGTCCTCAAAGGATTGGCGCATGCGTTCGCCGCGCGCCGCGCCGCCGGAGAGCACCAGAATCCGCCAGCCGTCCTGCTGCCAGCGCGCGAAATCGGCGCACATGTCGTGCGTCCGTCCGCCGTAGCTGCCCGCGCCCATGCCGCCCATCGGACAGAGCAGCGTCGGCTTCAGCTTTTCCACCGGGCGCAGAATCGTCGTCAGCGCAAGCAGGGTCGTCTGCCGCATCGCTGCGAGCGCCTCGTCCTGCGTGAGCATCAGGCCGTGCTGCTCAAGCAGCGCCTCGCCGCGTTCGAGCGCCGCCGTAATCGCCTGCCCAAACTCGCCGGTTCGGCTGTCCATGCGGGCAAAGAGCGCTTCCGGCTCGTCGAGCACGACAATCGGGCGGTTCATGTAATCCAGAATCGTCTCCGTCTGCGGGTAGAGCAGGTTGATGAATTTTTCGAGCATCCGGTTGCTCACGCCGTTTTGCATCTGGCTGACCGCCGCGCGCAGCTTTTCGCCGAAGCGCTCCATCGTGCGGTTTTCGCGGGTGAAGGCCTCCGGCGCGGCGATTTCGCCCTCCTCCAGCGGCAGATCCGCCAGGGATGCGTCGTCGCTTTTTCCGCTCTCGCCCTTTTTAGCGACGGCTTCCTGATGCGCCAGCGCCTCCAGCAGCAGCCGCGCCAGCGCCTCTGTGCCCGCCTGCGGCACGGGTGCTTCGCTCGCGGGCGGGATGACAACCTCCTGCATATTACCCTGACTGCGCTGGCTCATCACATCGACCGCGCGGATGGAATCCAGCTCGTCGTCAAAAAACTCGATGCGCACCGCGCTCAGCGCGTCGGCCGGGTATACGTCGATGATCCCGCCGCGCACGGAGAACTGCCCCTTGCCCTCGACCATGTATTCCCGTGTGTAGCCCGCCGCAAGCAGCCGCTCGATCAGCAGGTCGATCGGCGTCACGTCGCCCACACGCAGGGAGATCGTGTTTCGGTTGAACGCCTCGCGCGGCATCATCCGGTGGAGCATCGCGTCCACCGGGGCGACAATCGCGCGCGCCTCGCCGCTCAACGCCCTGCGCATCGCCTCGATGCGGCGATAGGCCACCTCGCGGCTGGCCGCCACATCCTGATAGAACGTGATTTCCCGCGCGGGGAGCAGGCACACGCCGCCGCCCAGCAGCGCGGAAACATCCTCCATCGTCTGCGTCGCGCTGCGTTCGCTGTCGCACAGGAAGAGCAGCGGCCTGCCCGTCCGCACCGCCAACGCGCAGGCCGTGTGCGCCTTCTGCGCGCCCGCCATGCCGCTGGCCGCGATCACCGCGCCGCTGTTTTGGCTTTCCTGCGCCATCTGCTCAAACGGCTTGTAGCCGTCGAGCACATCAAAGAGAAAATGCGTCTGCATGGTAACTCCTTTACGACGGGGCTCTGCCCCTCAAACTCCGGCAGGAACCCGAGGTTCCCGCGCCTCCCGCATCGCTCCGCGAGGATGCGTTACGCCGGCGCGTTCGCCATCCGCATGGCGCTTTCCAGCCCGTTCTTCATCAGGTCGTCCACCACGTCCGCCGCGCGCAGAAACGCATCGAACTGCGTCTTGCGATCCGCCTCGGTCTGGTAATGGCTGAGCACCCAGTCGGCCAGCTCCCAGCCCTCCGGCTTTTTGCCCACGCCGACGCGCAGCCGCGGGAAATCCTGCCTGCCCAAAAGGCCGATGACCGAGCGCATGCCGTTATGCGTGCCCGCGCTGCCCTTTTCGCGCATGCGCAGCTTGCCCAGCGGCAGGTCGATGTCGTCGTAGATCAGGAGCAGGTGATCCATCTCCGGCTTATACCATGAAACCAGCTCCGTCACGCACTGGCCGGAGAGGTTCATAAACGTCTGCGGCTTGACGAGCACCAGCTTTTCCCCGCCGACGAAGCCCTCGCCGATCTGCCCGTGCATCGCGTTTTTGGTGAGCTGAATATGGTGCTTTTCGCTGAGCACGTCGATCACGTCGAAGCCGACGTTGTGCCTTGTTCTGGCGTATTCCCTGCCCGGATTGCCCAGACCGACCACAATGAACATATATGCCTCCGTTTCCCAAAACAGCCTATGCGGGAACGCCGACAAGGGCGCTCCCGCTGAAAAAAGCTGATTGTTCGTTTTTTAGGGCGGATCGTCAAACGCCGCCCGTTTGCTTACGCCTTTCCCGTCGCCTGAATCAGCCAGTTCGCCGGGTGGATGTTCGCGCTGCCCGCGCTCTCGTCCGTTTCGTCGATGACCAGCAGGCTCTTCACGCCGTCCAGACGCTTCTTCACCGGTTCCTTCGTGGAGATGAGCACGCAAACGCCCACCACCGTCACCGAGAATTCGCGCATCATGTCCACCATGCCGCGCGCCGTGCCGCCCGCGCGCATGAAGTCATCCACAATCAGCGCGCGCTGGCCTTCCCGCACGGCGCGGCGGGAGAGGCTCATCGTCTCCACCCGGCTGCCCGAGCCGGAGAGATAGTTGATGTTTACCGCCGGGCCTTCGTAGACCTTGCTGTCCCTGCGGACGATGACCGTCGGAACGCCCAGCGCCCGCGCCGTCATCATCGCAATCGGGATGCCCTTGGTTTCCATCGTCAGCACGAAATCCGGCTCCGCGCGGTAAAACTGAGAGGCGATGATGACGCCCATCCGCTCCACGACCTCCGGCATGGCCAGAATGTCGGCCATGTAGATGAAGCCGCCCGGCAGAACGCGCCCCGGCGCGGCCAGCATCTGCGCCAGATCCTTCACCGTGCGGTAAGCGTCCTCCGGCGCGAGCACCGGACGATAGCGAACGCCGCCGGCCGCGCCGGTCACGGTATCCAGCTGCCCCAAATGGAACTGCGCGAACACCCCGCGCAGGATGTCGATATCCTCGCTGAGCGTGGACTTCGCCGCGCCGAACATCTCGCAGAATGTGCCGAGCGTGAAGATTTTATTCGGGGATTCCACCAGAATCCTTGTCATGGCGGCAAGTCGCTCGTTGCGGCGGATGCGGTCCATGTCCATCCCTCCCAAATACGAATGTTAAAGTAATTTTGCTCTATTATAATTCAGCTTTTCAAATAAATAAAGCCCTGATTTTCACTTTTTTCCGAATTTTATCACAGTTTATCAAAACGTTCAGCTTTTTTTCGCATTTTGGTTGATCGACGGCCTTTTCCGGGCGTATAATAGAAGGCGAAAACAGATTTCTTTTATGCTAAGGAGGCGCCTTATGACGCATATCAAGGATTATACGGGCAGGCGCGCGCACCTGATCGGCATCGGCGGCAGCTCGATGAGCGGTTTGGCCGGAATGCTGGTCAAGCTCGGCGTGCGCGTGACGGGTTCCGATTCCGCCCGTTCCTATACGACCGACGCGCTCGAACAATCGGGCATTCATGTCTTCATCGGCCAGCGCGCGGAGAACGTGGACGGCGCGGATATCGTCATCTATTCCGCCGCCATCGCGAAGAGCAACCCCGAGCGCGTGCGCGCCGAGGAATTGGGGATTCCGCAGATGGAGCGCGCCACGCTGCTGGGGCAGCTCATGGAGGGCTATCGCCACGCCGTCAACGTCTGCGGCACGCACGGCAAAACCACCACCACCTCGATGATCGCCGAGGCGATGCTGGATACCGGCTTTGACCCGACCGTTCACATCGGCGGCCAGCTCGATTACATCGGCGGCAGCACCCGCGTCGGCGGGCACGATACCTTCGTCGTGGAGGCCTGCGAGTTCAACGCGAGCTTCCTCCAGTTCCACCCGACCATCGCCGTCATCACCAACATCGAAGAGGATCACCTCGATTTCTATAAGGACATCGACGACATCGCCCATGCGTTCGCCCGATTCTGCGCGCTTCTGCCGGAAAACGGCGTGTGCATCGGCAACGGCGATGACCCGCGCGTGGCGGCGCTGCTCGGGCGGCAGACCTGCCGCACCGTCAGCTATGGTCTGGGGCAGGATAACCAGTGGCGGCCGCTGAATCTCCGGTATGACGAGACCGGCTGCGCGGAATTTGATTTTGCCCTCGCGGGCAAGCCCGTCGCGCATACGCATCTGCGCGTGCCGGGGGCGTTCAACGTCATGCACGCGCTGGCGACGATGGCCGCGTGTGTCGAGGCGGGCGCACAGCCGGAGGCCGTCGCCGCGTCGCTCGCGCGTTTCGCCGCCCCGCACCGCCGGTTTGAATATACGGGCACGGTCTGCGGCGTGAAGCTCTACACCGATTACGGCCATAACCCCGCCGAAATGCGCAGCGCGCTGGAAAACGCCGTGAAGCAGCCGCACAAGCGCCTGTTCGCCGTCGTGCAGCCGCACACCTATTCCCGCGTCAAAACGCTGTTTCAGGATTACATCCACTGCTGCGATCTGGCCGACGACGTGCTGGTGACGGATATCTTCGCCGCGCGCGAAAAAGACCCCGGCGATATCCACGCGACCATGCTCGTGGAGGCCATGCAGAAGGAGGGCGTTCCCGCGCATTATACCCCGACCTTCGACGACGCGGAGGCCTATCTGCGCGCGCATTGGCAGCCCGGCGATCTGGTCATCACCATGAGCTGCGGCAACATCAATCTGCTCAACGCTCAGCTTCAAAAGCAAGGCGAGGAGGGCTGACGCTGTATACCTCCATTTTGGCGGCACGCGCCTGCCTTTCCGATCTCACGCCGCTTTTGACCGACTGCGGCTGTCTCTGCGGCGGCGCGTGCTGCAAGGGCGACGAGCAGACGGGCATGCTCCTTTTTCCCGGTGAGGAAGCGCTGTTTGAGGGGTGCGCGTTCGGCCGTGTCATCCCTGCGAATTTCACGCTGGCGGATCGTCCCGTTCATCTCTTTGTCTGTGATGGTTTCTGTACCCGCGAGCAGCGCCCGTTGGCCTGCCGCCTGTTTCCGCTCTTTCTGCATTTCAAAAAAGACGGAACCCCGCGCGTCAGGCTGGATACCCGCGCAAAGTCCGTCTGTCCGCTATGCAGTTACGGCCTTGTCGGCCTGCGGGCGGAATTCGTTTCCGCCGCAAAGGACGCTTATGCCGCGTTGATGAAGGATGACGAATGTGCCGCGTTCCTTCGCGCGCTGGATGACGCGCTTCGTTTATAAGCTCACGCTCTGCGTATACCCGTCCGCGCCGCCCAGATACAGCACGCCGTTGGCAATCGACGCGGCTTCAAACGACCCGTTTGCGATGGTCGTCGCGTTTTCGCCGTTCACGTCGCAGGTCATCACGCCCCTGCCCGTCAGCTCAATCACCTTCTGCCCGTAGACGAACAGGCACGTCGCACCGTCCCTGCGGATCGTCGCCATCTGCCCGTTCATCACGCGAACGATGCTCCCGCCCGCTCGCACCAGCAGCGCCTGCCCGCACATCGCCGCCTGATCCGCCGCGCCCGTGTAGACCATCTCGCTCTGCCCGGTCTGGATGCCGAAGGAAACCACGCCGTCCTGCGTCACGCAGAGCAGCGCCTTGCCCGTCGCGTCCAGCGTGAAATCGCTGACGCCCGTCATCAGTTCGCTCTCCTCGCCGGAGAGCGTTCTTTCTTTCAGCGCCGCGTTTGCATCCAGCATATACATCACGCCGTCGCACAGCGCGAACTTGAGCGCCACGCCCACGCGCGCCAAAACCTCGCGGCTTCCGCTCTGCGTGTTCAGGCGGATCACGCAGTCCTCGCCGCCCTCGCTGGCGACATAATAGAGCTTGCCGTTGGTCAGGTGCAGAAATCGCGGCACGTCGTAGGCCATCACGCTGGCCGCCGCGCCATTATACGGCTTCTTCACCAAGATCCCGCCCTGCGACGCATCCGCGCAGTAGAGCGCGTTTCTGTCGCCCACGGCAATGCCGCCGCCCGCCAGACTCGCCTGATACGCGCCGTTCACGCGGTATTCGGCGCTCTGCCGCTCGCTGTTGTCCGCCGAGGCTCTGGCCACCTGCGCCGTCACCGCGTTGCTGGCGTACAGCCGCGACTGTGTGGCGCTGCCCGCCGCGCCGTCCGCCGTCAGCCCGTTCGCCTGCTGAAACTGCCGAACGGCCTGCGCCGTCGCCTCGTCGTAAGCGCCGCTTATAAAAGAGGCGGACAGGTACCCCAGTGCCGCCAATCGGCTCTGCACCTGCCGCACCTGTTCGCCGCTCATGCCCGCCGTCAGCACGTCGGATACCGTCACGGTATCCGATGCGCTCGACAGCTTGTCGCCGACGCGCACGCCGTTTGCGTCCAGCGCGTCGCCCGAATAAATCAGCTTGAGGGACTGCGGCCCCGCCGCGCCGTCCACCTTCAAGTCGTTCATCGTCTGGAAGGCCTTCGTCGCCTCCACGGTCTTCTGGTTGAATTTGCCGGTCACATATTTGCTGTTCAGATAGCCCAGCTCGACCAGCCGCTGCTGATATTGGCGCACGTTGTCGCCTTCGCTCTCCCACTGGATCACCGTCGTCATATCCGGCACGGCCGTCGGCGAAACGGTCGTCGAGCCGCCCGACGCGCCGAAATACGCGTTGTAACTCACCGCGCTTCCGCTGTACAGGATGGAGAGCGTGCCGCTGCCCGCCACGCCGTCCGCCCTCAGCCCGTTCGCCTCCTGGAAGAGCTTGACCGCGCGCTCCGTTCCCGAGCCGAACTGCCCGTCCGGCGTGGTGCTCAAATAGCCCAGCGTCGCCAGATAGCGCTGCATCACTTCCACCTGATCGCTCTTGTCGCCGCGCCGCAGCACGGTGTACGCCGTCTCCGGCTGATAGGTCGTCTCCGGCTCGTCGGCGATGTCGTCGTCGGTCGTCTCCGCCGCAACCGCATTGCCGCTGTTCAGCTTGTTCATCGTGCCCTTGCCCGCTATGCCGTCCGCGCCCAGCCCGTTCGCCTTCTGGAAGGCCTTGACCGCCGCCGTCGTCTCGCTGGAATAGCGCCCGTCGATGCGCCCGTTGTAATAGCCCAATTCAAACAGCCGCGCCTGCAGGGTGTATACGTCCTCGCCCGTGTCGCCCTCGCGCATGGTGCCGTTGCCGCTCGGCTCAGCCGTCGCGGCGGCCGGTTTGCAGCTTCCGTTCAGCTTCTTGAGCGTGCTTGCGCCCGCCGTACCGTCCGCCGTCAGGCCGTTTCGGCTCTGGAATACCGTCAGCGCGTTCTGCGTCTCCGCGCCGAATACGCCGTCTGCCACGCCGCTCAGATAGTTCAGCTCGATCAGCCGCTCCTGCAAGGCGTAAACGTCGTTGCCCGTCATGCCGACCGTCAGCGTGCGCGTTTGATCCGGGTTCGCCGTCGCCACCGGGCTGGCCGCGTATTTCGCGCTGGCGGAATACAGCTTCGTCTGCGTCTGGCTGCCCGCCTGCCCGTCGCCGCTCAGGCCGTTCGCCCGCTGGAAGGCCTTGACCGCGCTGGTCGTCGTCGAGCCGTAAATGCCGTCCACGCCGCCCGCGTAATAGCCCAGCTCGGCCAGCCGCCCCTGCAGCTTGCGCACCTCGAGGCCGGACGCGCCCTCCTTGAGCAGCATATAGCCGCTGTCCACCGCGCTCGCGCTGACCGTCTTGGGCTGCGCCGACGCGGAATAGAGCTTGTCCTGCGTGGCGCGGCCGGCGATGCCGTCCGCCGTCAGGCCGTTTCGGCTCTGGAATTCCGTCACGGCGCTCTGCGTGCCGGTGGAGTATTTGCCGTCAATCGTGCCGGTATAATAGCCCAGCTCGGTCAGCCGCGCCTGCAAATCGCTCACGTCGCTGCCCGTCGAGCCGACGCGGAGCACGGGATAGCCCGCGTTGTAATCCTGCGTGGAGGTCTGCCAGCTCTGCGCGCCCGGCGCAACGGTCGCCGCCGTTTTGGGCGTCGTCGTCGGCAGGCTGCCGCCGGACCAATCCTCCCATGTGCTCTGGTCGCTGGATTGCCACGTGTCCGGCGTGGGGGTCGGCGTGTTCTGCGGCACCGGGGTCGGCGTGTTCGTCGGCAGCGCCTGCACCGTGCCGAACGGAACCGTCCCGTCGCTGATTTGCAGCGGATCGAGCGTCGGATCGGGCTGGATGAAGCACCCCGTCAGGCCGCCCAGCATGCCCGCCAGCATCGCCGCCAGCGCCATTTTTTTGATGTTTCGTTTCACGCTTCCCCCTCCGTTCCGTCAAGAATCGCGTCCACCTCGTCCAGCGATGCGATTTCGTATGCAATCGGCAAGCCCTTGTCGTTTGCCGCGCCCTTCGGGTTGAACCAGCAGGCGTCAATCCCCGCGTTCTTCGCCGCCGCGATGTCGCTGGTCAGCGAATCGCCGAGCATCAGCGCGCGCCGCTTATCCGTCGCCCGCGCCAGTTCCATGCCCTTTTCCAGCATCAGCGGGTTCGGCTTGGCCGCGCCGACCTCCTCGCTGATGACCAGCCCGCTGATATACGGCCTCAGCTCACTTTGGGCCATGCGCCCGCGCTGCACCTGCGCGATTCCGTTGGTCACAATCACAACCGGGATTTTCGCGCTCCAGCGCCTGACCGCCTCCACCGCGCCGTTGAGCGGCACGCTCTGCTGACCCAGCGCCTTAACGAAAGCGTCGCACATCCGCTGCGCGTCGCCGTCCCTGTGGATCGCCGCCAGAAACTGTTCAAACCGCCGCACACGCAGAACGCTCTGCTCGATTTTGCCCTGCTCAAGCAGCTTCCAAAGCGCCTCGTTGATGGCGGAATAGGTCGCCAGCAGCTCCGGCGTAGACGAAAAGCCCATCGTTTCACAGGCGATGGCAAAGGCGTTTTCCTCCGCCTTGTTAAAATCAAAAAGCGTGTTATCCGCGTCGCACAGCAGCACGTCGTAGCGCATATCGTTACCTCTCTTACATTTTTTGGGCTTTGCCCCAAACCCCAGCAGGGGAATGATTCCCCTGCACCCCCGCTTCGCTTCGCGAAATCAAAGAAGATAGATTGATTGTATCACATTTATGGCATAAAGAAAAGCGGTGCAGGGTTCTTTCCTCCCCCGCGCCGCCGGAAATGATTTCAATTTCGGATTCTGTTTTCAATGCCGGATGCGCTGTAAAGCACATTTGTAACGACAACCCGATCTTCTTCGATCACATAGAAAACGGAATAATGATCGACAACTGCCCGATGCAGTCCCCTTGAGCGTTCGGGTTCAAAATCTACAAGCGCATATTTTTCCGGAAATGCGCTCAATGTCAGTATCTTTTCTGCAATACGCCGATACTGCCTTTCCGCATTGCCGGGCGAGAGCAACTCATTTTCGATATAATCTCGA
>ENA-UOJD01003332-UOJD01003332.1-human-gut-metagenome-genome-assembly--contig:-P48-NODE-3332-length-11766-cov-4.328922_pt1 | contig 11766 bp, 11 predicted proteins | sample MGYA00242342_ERZ723889 | MGnify/ENA metagenome assembly ERZ723889
TTCGGCGTTCCGCTTGCCTGTCTCCCGCACAGCGGGCGGCAAGCTCCACGCCCTCAAAGAGGGAGCTCCTTGAACCGGTTATTTTCCGTCTAAGCAATAGGTTGCGCCCCTACAATGTTACGGAAAAGCAACTGCGTATCGTACCGCCGTACCTGTAGGGGCGTGCATTGCGCGCCCGCATTATATGCAGAATTTTCGTTTTGTTCGATGATTAATCGGGACAGAAAAAGCGGCTCAAAGCCGCTTCTCCGATGAATGGTTCTACGCTTTTACAATTCCCGCAGCGCGTCGATCAGCGCCGTCTTCCCTTTGGTTTTTTCGTCCTTCATCTTGACGATCCGCGCCGGGATTCCCGCGACCACCGCGTTTTCCGGCACATCCCGCGTGACCACCGCGCCCGCCGCGACGACCGCGCCGTTCCCAACGTGAACGCCCTCGATCACCACCGCGTTCGCGCCGATGAGCACGTCGTCGCCGACCGTCACCGGCTTTGCGCTGGGCGGCTCGACAACGCCCGCGAGCACCGCGCCCGCGCCGATGTGGCTCCGCTTTCCGACGGACGCGCGCCCGCCGAGCACCGCGCCCATGTCGATCAGCGTCCCCTCGCCGACAGTCGCGCCGACGTTGAGAATCGCGCCCATCATAATCACCGCGCCGTCACCGACGCTCACCCCCGCGCGGAGAATCGCGCCCGGTTCAATGCGCGCGTGGAGGGGCTTCACATCCAGCAGCGGCAGCGCGCTGTTCCGCCGGTCGCACTCGATCACCATGTCCTCGATGGCGTCCGCGTTGCGCGCCAAAACCGGCTCGATGTCCCCGTAATCCCCCATCACGACCATGTCCGCGCCGGTGAACACGTGGCAGTTTTCAAAGTGCAGCGGCCTGTTCGCCCGAACATAGACCTTGACCGGCGTTTTTTTCTCTGCCGTTTGAATGAGCCTCACAATCTCGTCCATCTGTCTCCCCCGAATAAAACGTCCTCCATGTCATACAGCCCCGGTTCTGCCTCCCTTGCGAACGCCGCCGCCCGCAGCGCACCTTGGGCGAAGATTTCCCGGCTGTCCGCGCGGTGGCGAAGCTCAAGCTCCTCCATCCGCCCGAAAAAGCGCAGGCTGTGCTCGCCTGCCGCCGTGCCTCCGCGCACCGCGTGCACGCCGATTTCCCGGCCGCGCGCACCGATCCGCCCCGACCGCCCGTAAACGGGCGCATACAGCCCCTCCGGGTCGATCTGCCGCAGAATCAGCTTCGCCGTGCCGCTGGGCGCGTCCGCCTTCTGGTTGTGGTGTGTCTCCACGATCTCCATGTCAAATTCACGGCCGAGCGCCTGCGCCGCAAGCCGCGCCAGCCGGACGAGCACCGTCACGCCGACGGAAAAATTTTCCGACCACACAATCGGTATCCGTCGGCTCGCCGCGCGGATGGCCTCGCCCTGCGCGCCGCTCATCCCCGTCGTGCCGATGACCAGCGGGATCTGCCGCCGCACCGCGCCGGAAAGCAGCATGGGCAGGTTCTCCGGCGCCGAAAAATCCAGCGCCGCGTCCAGCCCGTCCAGCGCGTCAAGGCTTTCGCAGCCGCCGCGGCCGACATGGCCGATCACCCGCACATCGTCCCGCCGCGCGCAGACCGCGTCCAGCGTCTGCCCCATCCTGCCGTTGCCCACGATGGCGATATTCAAGGGTCTTCACCTCCGGTTCAGCCACTTTCTTTCCACTTATGCTGACCGGAGCGCCTCTCTTTTATGCCTTTTTACGTCCGATTTTATGCCCTTTCCGTGTCCCTGATGCCGATATCGCGGCGCATATGCGCGCCCTCGAAATGAATCTTCTCCGCCGCAGCATATGCCCGGCGGATCGCCTCCGCCAGCGTATCGCCCAGCGCCGTCACGCCCAGCACGCGGCCGCCCGCCGTCACATAGCCCGCGTCCGTCAGTCTCGTGCCCGCGTGGTACACCGTCGCGCCCGCCGCTTCCGCGTCCGCCAGACCGGTGATCGCCTTGCCGCTCTCGTATTTTCCGGGATAGCCGCCGCTGGCCAGCACGATGCAGGCCGCCGCGCCGCCCCGCCAGCGGATCTCCGTCTCCGCCAGCCGCTGCTCGCGAACGGCGCGCATGATGGCAAACAGGTCGCTTTCCAGCAGGGGCAGAACGGCCTGCGTCTCCGGGTCGCCGAAGCGCGCGTTGTATTCCACCACCTTCGGCCCCTCCGCCGTCAGCATCAGCCCGACGTAGAGCACGCCCTTGAACGTGAAGCCCTCCGCGTTCATCGCGTGGAGCGTCGGCAGCAGAATCTCGCGCTCCGTCCGCTCCGCGATCTCCTCAGTGTAGAGCGGGCTGGGGGCAAACGCGCCCATGCCGCCGGTGTTCGGCCCCTTGTCGCCGTCCAGCGCGCGCTTGTGATCCTGACTCGCCTTCATCGGTACGATCGTCTTGCCATCGCAGAAGCAGAGCACCGTCACCTCGCGCCCGACCATACATTCCTCGATGAGCACCCGCGCGCCGCTTTGGCCGAATTTGCCGCCCTGCATCATCTCCACAACGGCCTGCTTTGCCTCTTCCACCGTCGCCGCGACGACCACGCCCTTGCCCAGCGCCAGCCCATCCGCCTTGACGACAATCGGCGCGCCCTGCGTGTCCAGATACGCCAGCGCCTTGTCCATCTCGGTGAAGGTTTCGCTCTTCGCCGTGGGGATTCCGTATTTGCGCATCAGGTTTTTGGAGAAGATCTTGCTCGCCTCCATCTGCGCCGCGTAGGCCGTCGGCCCAAACGCCGGAATCCCCGCCGCCTCCAGCTTGTCCACGCAGCCCAGCGCCAGCGGATCATCCGGCGTGACGCAGACAAAATCGACCTTTTCCCGCTGCGCCAGCGCGACAATACCCTCGATATCCGTCGCCTTGACCTCGGGGATGCACCGCGCGACCTGCGCAATGCCCGCGTTGCCCGGCGCGCAGAGGATCTCCGTCACGTTCTTCGATTCGCTCAGCTTTTTGCATACGGCGTGCTCGCGTCCGCCGCCGCCAATCACCAATACCTTCATAAACATCCTCCTCAACGCAAAAACAGCGTCCCTCCCGCCCGCTCGGGGCGACCCGAAGGGACGCTGATGATGGTTAGTGCTTGAAATGCCGCATGCCCGTGAAGACCATCGCGATGCCGTACCGATCGCAGGCGTCGATGGAATCCTGATCGCGGACGCTTCCGCCCGGCTGGATGATGCAGCTGATTCCCGCCTCCGCGCAGGCCTTCACGCAGTCGTCAAACGGGAAGAAGGCGTCGCTCGCCAGCGCCGCGCCGCGCACCTTGTCGCCGCTGCGCTCGATGGCCATCTGCGTGCTCCAGATGCGGTTGACCTGCCCCGGCCCGATGCCCAAACTCTGGTGATCCTTCGCAATCGCAATGCCGTTGGATTTGGCGTGCTTGACGATCTTCCACGCCAGCATCAAATCCTCCATCTGCTTGGCCGTCGGCTGCGCCTTGGTGACGACCTTCAGTTCGCCGTCCTCCGGCAGCAGCTTGTCGTCGATCTCCTGCACCAGCAGGCCGCCCGCCACCTTGCGCATCACGCGCTCGCCCTTGGGGTAGGCGCGGATCGTCGTATCCAGCTCCAGCAGGCGCAGGTTCTTCTTCCTGGTCAAAATCGCCAGCGCCTCGTCGGTGAACTTCGGCGCGACGATGATCTCAAGGAAGATCTTGCTCATCTGCTCGGCCGTCGCCGCGTCCACCGTGCCGTTGGTGACGACAATGCCGCCAAAGACGCTGACCGGGTCGGCCTCATACGCCAGCCTGTAGGCCTCGCTGACCGCGTCCGCCACGCCCACGCCGCACGGGTTGCCGTGCTTGACCGCGATCACCGCCGTCGTGTCAAACTCGCGCAGGAGCTCGAGCGCGCCGTTCGTGTCGTTGATGTTGTTGTAGGAGAGCTCCTTGCCGTGAAGCTGCTTCGCCGCCGGGAGCGTGCCCGCCACGTCGCCCAGATCGCGGTAGAACGCCGCCTTCTGGTGCGGGTTCTCGCCGTAGCGCATCTCCTGCACCTTTTCAAAGGTGACGGTCAGGTTCTGCGGGAAGTCCGGCGCGTCCTCCAGCTGGCCGCGCAGGTACTGCTGAATCATGCAGTCATACTGCGCGGTGTGCTCGAAGACCTTGTATTGCAGATAGCGCTTGGTTTTGAGCGAAACGTCGCCCGTCGCCTCCAGCTCATTGAGCACAAGCTCGTAATCCGCCGGATCGATGACAACCACCACGTCCTGCGCGTTTTTGGCCGCCGCGCGGAGCATGGTCGGCCCGCCGATGTCGATGTTTTCAATCGCCTCGTCGAAGGTCACGCCGGGCTTCTCGATGGTCGCGCGGAAGGGATACAGGTTGATGACTACCATGTCGATCGGCTCCACGCCGAGCTGCTCAAGCTGCTTCATGTGCTCGGGGTTATTGCGCACGGCGAGCAGCCCCGCGTGAATCGCCGGGTGCAGCGTCTTCACGCGCCCGTCGAGGCACTCCGGGAAGCCGGTGACGTCGCTCACGCCGGTCACGGGAATCCCGGCCTCTTCAATCGCCTTCATCGTTCCGCCGGTAGACAGCAGGGTTACGCCCTGCGCCGCCAGACGGCGAGCCAGCTCGACAATGCCCGTTTTATCCGATACGCTCAAAATCGCACGCTTTACCATGATGCGTTCTCCTCTCCTCACATGTCTCTGCCCAAAAGATACTCCTCGGTGCGCACCCAGTCAAAGCCGCTGCGCTTGAAAAACTTCATCGCGCTGGCGTTGCGGCGGACGGCGCGGGCGACGATGTGCGGCACCTGCTGCTTGCTCAGCTGCACCAGCGCCTCGTCCACCAGCGCGCTGGCCACGCCGCGGCCGCGCCACTTCTGCTCCACGCAGATCATCTCCAGCACGGCCTCGGCCTGCGTCCCCGTGACCAGCATGCTGCCCACGTAGTCGCTGCCGAAATACATCGCCTTCGCCATGAAGACCGGCCCGCGCATGCGCTCCTCCAGCCATTCGCTGGCGTGCTCCACGCAGCCGAACTCCTTCAGCCCCAGCAGAAATTCCTCGCGCCGGGTGCGGGTGCGCAAATCCACGTCGATGGATTTCGTGCCCACCGGGCTGTAATTGCGCCTGCGCAGGGAAAGATCCTGCGGCACGTTCAGCACAAACAGCTCCACGCCGTCGAAATCGTCAAACCCCATCCGGGTAAAATACTCGTGGCGCTCCGCGTCGTCAATCGCGCAGCGGGTATACAGCCGCGCGGGCAGACCGCCCTCTTCGTCCTTGATGCGCTCGGCTCTGGCGCTCAGCGCGCCGAAGAGCGTGTCGCTGGCCACCGGATGCGCGCTCATCGTCATCTCGATATCCAGCGGCCTGTCCGGCATCATTTTCTTAATCACGCGGTATTCCAGGCCGCCCTGCCCGATTTCCACGCCCGCGTCGTCGATCATCACAAAGCTGTTTTCCCGCAAAGCGCCGCCAACGCCGCGCACGGGCTGATAAATTCTCATAGTTAGGAAGACACCCTTCATCAAAGCGGTCGGCGCGGAATAAACCCGCCCGACGAATTTGCATACATGAACACTTTATTATAGCACATGTACCTGTCTTCCATCTACCCCCAGTTTTTCCGCGCAGAAAAGTCTTACGCTTTCCGGCAGAATCTCGTGCTCAACGGTGAGCACGCGCGCGGCCAGCGTTTCCGGGGTGTCGCCCTCCAGCACGGGGACGCTCTTTTGCATAATCACGCCGCCGTGATCGACCTGCTCATCGACAAAGTGCGTCGTCGCGCCGGAAATCTTCGCGCCGTAGGCCAAAACCGCCTCGTGCACGTGATGGCCGTACATCCCCGGCCCGCAGAACGCCGGAATCAGCGCCGGATGGATGTTGATGATCCGGTGCTCAAACGCCCGCACGATCTGCCGCCCCACGATGGGCAGATAGCCCGCCAGCACGACGAGATCGGCGTTCACCGCGCGCAGCCTTTGGAGGATGACGTCGTTGAAGGCCTCGTCGCTCCCGGCCTGCTTCTTGCTGATAAACTCCGCCGGAATGCCGTGCCTGCGCGCGCGCTCAAGGGCGAACGCCTTGGAGGCGTTGGCGAGCACCAGCACGATCTCCCCGTCGATGCTGCCCGCCTCCACCGCGTCGATGAGCGCCTGCAAATTCGTGCCGCCGCCGGAACAGAGCACCGCGATTCTCTTGCTCACAGCAGAACCAGCCTTTCGCCGTCCTCGCCCGTCTTCGCCACGCGGCCGATGCGGTAGGCCTTTTCGCCCTGCGCCTCCAGCGTCGCAATCAGCTTGTCGGCCTCCTCCGCCTTCACCGCGAACACCATGCCCACACCCATGTTGAAGGTGTTATAGGCCTGCCGGTCACCCAGCCCGCCGAGCTTCACCAGCTCCGTGAACACCGGCAGCACCGGCCACGTGCCGCGCTCGATCTGCGCGCTCAAGCCGTCGGGCAGGATGCGCGGAATGTTTTCGATGAAGCCGCCGCCGGTGATGTGCGCAATGCCGTGCACGTCGCAGGCCTTGCAGGCCGCCAGCGCGGGCTTGACGTAGATCTTCGTCGGCGTGAGCAGGGTTTCGCCCCAGCTCTTTCCGCCGAAGGCTTCCACCGGCGCGTTCAGATCGCGATCCGCGGTCAGCACCAGCTTGCGCACCAGAGAATAGCCGTTGGAGTGCACGCCGGAGGAAGCCATGCCCACCAGCACGTCGCCCTCCGCCACGCGCTCGCCGGAGATGGATTTCTCCCGCCCGACGAGGCCGACGGTGAAGCCCGCCAGATCGTATTCGCCCTCGGGGTAGAAATCCGGCATTTCAGCCGTCTCGCCGCCGATCAGCGCGCAGCCCGCCTGACGGCAGCCGTCCGCCACGCCCGCGACAATCTGCTCCACCTTGACCGGATCGAGGTAGCCCGTCGCGATGTAGTCAAGGAAGATCAGCGGCTTTGCGCCCTGACACACCACATCGTTGACGCACATCGCCACGCAGTCGACGCCCACCGTGTCGTGCTTGTCCATCAAAAACGCCAGCTTGAGCTTGGTGCCCACGCCGTCCGTGCCCGCGACGAGCACCGGCTTTTCAACGTTCTCGTTTTCGATGGAATAAAAGCCGCCGAACGAGCCGAGACCGCCCAGCACGTTCTCGTCAAACGTGGCGGCGACATGCTGCTTCATCCTGCGCACGGCCTCGTAGCCGCGCTCAACGTCCACACCCGCGTCCTTATACGTAATCATGTTCTTCCTCCATCCCGTGCATCTCGCCCGTTTCCGGGTCGATAGGGTAATCGCCGTCAAAGCAGCCCGTGCAGAATTGGCAGCCCGAACCGGCCACCGTCTTGAGCAGATCGGGCAGGGAAAGGAACTTGAGGCTGTCCGCCCCGATGAAGCGGCAGATTTCCTCAGCGCTGCGGCTGTGGCCGATCAATTCCTCGCTCGTCGCCGTATCAATGCCGAAATAGCAGGGGTTCAGCACCGAGGGCGAGGAAATGCGCATGTGCACTTCCTTCGCGCCCGCCGTGCGCAGCATCTCGACGATCTTGCGGCTCGTCGTGCCGCGGACGATGGAATCGTCCACCAGAATCAGCCGCTTGCCGCGAACGTTGCGGGTCAGCGCGTTGAGCTTGGTGCGCACGCCCAGTTCGCGCATGCCCTGCTCCGGCTGGATGAACGTGCGGCCGACGTAGCGGTTTTTGGCCAGCCCGTCGCCATAGGGAATCCCGCTCTGCTGGGCGTAGCCCATCGCCGCCGCCAGCGCGCTGTCCGGCACGCCGATGACCATATCCGCCTCCACGTCGTCGTCGATGGCCAGCCGCTTGCCCGCCTCCACGCGGGATTGGTAGACGTTGATGCCGTCGATGACCGAATCCGGTCTGGCGAAGTAGACAAATTCAAACAGGCACAGGCGGCTGCGCATCGGCGTTTTGACGTGCATGGAGTGAATGCCTTCCGCGTCGATCACGACGATTTCGCCCGGCTGAACGTCGCGGACAAACTCCGCGCCCACCGCGTCGAGCGCGCAGCTCTCGCTCGCCAGCACAAAGCTGTTGCCGACCCGCCCCAGGCAGAGCGGGCGAATGCCATACGGATCGCGAATGCCGATGAGCTTGTCCTTGGCCAGCAGCACCAGCGCGTAGCTGCCGCGCACCTTCTCCATCATGGAGCGGACGGCCTCGATCAGCCCCTTGCTGCTTTCCCGCGCAATCAGGCTCAGGATGACCTCGGTATCCACCGACGTCTGGAAAATCGCGCCGTCGTCCTCCATCTGCGCCCGGAGCGCATCCGCGTTGACCAGATTGCCGTTGTGCGCCAGCGCCAGCATGCCGATCTTGCACCGCGCCACCAGCGGCTGGGCGTTGATTACATCCTTGCTGCCGAAGGTCGAATAGCGCACGTGGCCGATGGAGATGCGCCCCGTCAGCCCGTGCAGAATTTCCTCGTCAAACACCTCCGGCACAAGTCCGAGGTTGCGGTAATGCTTGATTCCCTTGCCGTCCGCCACCGCGATACCGGCGCTTTCCTGCCCGCGGTGCTGCAAAGCAAACAGACCGTAATACGCGGCCTCCGCCACGTTGATGGATTCGTCCTGCGCGTAAATGCCGAATACGCCGCAGGCCTCCTCCATCTGATCTCCGCGTTCCTTAATATCCGTCATGCTGCCTCCGCTTTACAGTTCTTCCTGAATCTGCTCGTCGTCCGCCTCGATCGCCGCCGCCATCCGCTCGCGATGCGCCAGCAGCTTTTCGGCGAGAATCGGGTATTTGATGGAGAGCATCTGCGCCGCCAGATACGCCGCGTTGTCGCCGCCGCCGACGGCCACCGTCGCCACCGGGATGCCCGTGGGCATCTGCACGGTGGAGAGCAGGGAATCCAGCCCGTCCATAAACGAGGATTTGACCGGAATCCCGATCACCGGCAGCGTCGTGTGGCCTGCCGCCGCGATGATCGCTTCAAAGCCGTTTTCGCGCGCGTTCGCCGCGAAGGCCGCAACGGTCTCGGGCGTTCTGTGTGCGCTGGCTACGTGCACCTCAACCTCAATTTCAAACCCCTTGAGCACATCGACGCAGCCCCTGAGGGACGGCCAATCGCTCTTCGAACCCATAATCAGCGCAACCTTTGGCATAATGATCGACCTCCAAATTCCAAAATCGTCTTTAGTATAGCAAGAGACGCGCCCGTTTTCAATAAAATTCCAGAACTTATTTTTCTGTTTTTTAATTATCGTTCGTGTTTTCAGCCCGTTTTGTATTTCTTCACCAGTTTATCCCCTGTTTTTTGCCGTTTTTTCCGTACTTTGATGACATGCTTTGGAAACGCGCGTTTGAAGACGAAAAAAAAATCCCGCCGAAGCGGGCGCGCGGCCTGCCTCGGCGGAATCGGATCGGATTCTGTTTTTTGATTTATTGAAATTTCTCTTTTCCAACCGGCGTCGGCGTCTGGTCGTAAAACACGCGCTGAACGGCGGGCGTCGTCTCCAAAATGCGTTCCACGGTGCGCTCCACCAGATCGTAGGGCAGCCTCGCCGGAACGAGCATCGCGCCGGAGACCGTCACCGCGCGCAGGATGATCGTACAGCTCCCCTTCAGTTCGTCCGCGTCCACCAGCACCGGGAAGTATTTGTAGAGCTTCCTGTGCAGGCCGGCCTCGCGGATTTCCTCGCTGAAAATCGCGTCGGCCGTGCGCAGCGCGGAAAGCCTCTGCGGCGTCACCTCGCCCAGAATCCGCGCGGCCAATCCCATCAGCGGGAAGGGCTTGCGCAGCAGGAGCTCGCCGTCCAGCCCCAGCATCCCGGCGATTTCTTTCACCTCGTCGCGGAAGAGCAGCGCCAGCGGTTCGAGCACCGCCATACCGCAATCCTTCCACGCTGCGTTGTTCGTGCCGCCCAAAAAATCGCTGTAATTCGTGCCCATCACCAGCGTCTTCGCGCCGGGGATGGCCTCCGTCTGCCGGATCATCTCTTCATGCAGGCAGGAAACGACCATCGCGCGCTTTTCGCCCATCGTCTGCCTGCCGCGAAGGGTGGCCAGCACGTCCTCCGCGCGGTCGATCACGCGCAGCGGAATCCCGAGCTGCTCGTAAATCGCCCGTACAGCTGCGCCATCACCCGCGCGCATCAGCCCCGTTTCAACGTAAATCGCCGTCATCCGCTCGCCGAACGCCTGATGCGCCAGCACCGCGGCCACCATGGAATCCACGCCGCCGCTCACGCCGCAAACCGCGAATCCGCCTTCAATCGAGGCTTCCGTCAACGCGCGCCGCGCTTCGGCCAGCGCCGCATCCATCGTGAACCACGGCGTGCAGCCGCAGATGTCGCGCGCAAAGTTTTTGAGGATGGTCGAGCCGTCCGGGTCGTTGCGCTCCAGCTCAAACTGAACGCCGAAAAGCGACCGTTTGCTGTCTTCAAAGGCGACGGTGCAGCCGCCCGCGCCCGCCGTCACCTGCACGTCGGCCGGCAGCATCAGCGTCACGGCCTCCTGAATGTAGCGTTCGCCGCCCTCCACGCCGTTAAACAGCTTGCAGTCCGCGTATTGAACGTTCGCTTTTTTCTCGCTGATGGCCGCGCCCGCACACGCGCCGCCCATCGCCGCAATCAGCATGTGCGCGGCGTGCCCCAGCGCCAGCACGGGGATATCCAGCTTCAAAATCTCCGCGTCGAACACGCCCGCCGCGCTCTTCGGCTCGCCGCAGAGCACGAGCCCGCGCGGCGCGATTTCCGCAACCTGCGCCGCCGTCGTCGTGCCGCTGATGATTTTGCAGAAAACCCGCTCGCCGCGAAGCCTTTTCGCCGCCTCGACGGCAAACTCATCCGAGTAATTGAGAATGAGAATCATGTCGTTCATGCTTCGTTCCCTCCCACAGGGCGGGCGCTCATATGCCCGATTCCAAAAGAAGCTGCTCCGCGTCTCGGCGAAACAGCTTCTTCGGTAACAAAGGGGATTAGATCAGCTCGAGAATGACCATCTCGGCGGCGTCGCCGCGGCGCGGGCCCTTCTTGAGAATACGGGTGTAGCCGCCGGCGCAGTTCTTCTCGGCGTTGCGCGCCTTGTACTTCGGCGCGATCTCGCGGAAGAGCTTCTCCACGCAGGGATACTTCACGTCCTTGGTGCGCTCGGTATACGCCTTCTTGGACTCGTCATCCAGCTTCGGCTCCTTCACGTCGTACAGATACGCCATGATCTGACGGCGGGCATGCAGCTTGCTCGGGGCGTCGTTCTGCACGGTAACGGTCACGGACTGACCCTTATCGTTGTTGAAGGTCTTCTCGACCGAGACCGTGTTGTCGCACTCGCGGATGGCGAGGGTGATCAGGTGCTCGGCGGCGCTGCGAACTTCCTTGGCGCGGGCCAGAGTGGTCTCGATGCGGCCATACCAAATGAGGTTGGTCACCTGATTGCGCAGAAGCGCCTTGCGCTGAGCGGCCGTGCGGCCAAGTTTACGCTGATAAGCCATTTTGTTTATCCTCCTATTACAGCCCGCCTCCTGCAAATACGGTTCTTCACGCGGCACACAAGAAGCCTGCTCCGCCTTTTCGGCGGATCAGGCCTTGCCTGCCGCGCCCATATTTCCCTTAGGCGCGACCTTGATAGCCCCTTTGGGGCAATGTATCGCTGTAAACCGGTTTTGCCGGATTACTCGTCGTTGGCACGCAGGGCCAGACCCAGAGCGGCGAGCTTCTGCTCGACCTCCTCGAGGGATTTCTTGCCCAGATTGCGAACCTTCATCCTGTCTTCCTGATTGCGCTGCACAAGCTCGGCGACGGTGTTGATGCCGGCGCGCTTGAGGC
>ENA-UOJD01003334-UOJD01003334.1-human-gut-metagenome-genome-assembly--contig:-P48-NODE-3334-length-11762-cov-8.874434_pt1 | contig 11762 bp, 11 predicted proteins | sample MGYA00242342_ERZ723889 | MGnify/ENA metagenome assembly ERZ723889
AATATTTGAAAAAAACAATATATACTAACTCTTCGGACGGTCAATTTAAAGCACACAATATGAATTATCAACTATATAGTCGGCTTATTTTAAATCACATTTTCAAAATTAATCAGCCTTACAAACTACAATTTGTCGTCAAGAATTTCCATTCTTATTTTTTATGACAACTTTAATTTTTTGCCCCGTCCCCACAATTTGGCATTACCTCAGATAACACTTTCGCCAAATACTTTGCACTGACTTCACATTCTTCTAAAGTATTTCCTGTTGCTCCTATTTCTATAATATTAGCAGCTTTTCCTAAATGTTGGTTATATCTAGCATTTCTTAAAAGTATTGGTTTAAATAGTCCCGGATACATCTCGTTCGCTTTTTGTTGTACTTTCATTGCAAATTCTAAGTTTTGTTTCCAATTGTCATGTGTAAGTCCGCTTCCATTTGTTCCAATTACAAACATTATTTGTGCTGCATATTCATCTCCTATTTTTACTTTTGGTGCATATGTATCATCTCCTATTGCATCTCTATGCAAATCTATTATTAAATCTGTATCTTTATTTTGTGAGATTAAATTACTTACTGTTTTTAAAGATCTACCATATGATCCAGAATAAGATGGATAATCATGATATGTTTTGTCATGTATTACATTATATCCATATGATGTTAAGTATTTTTGTAACTCATCACCTACTCTTGCTACACTATGCTTTAAATCTGTTGTTCTAAAGTTCCCACTTGCCTGATAGGAGTTGGCTTCTGTAGGAGTATAGCTTTCACAAGTATGAGTATGAAAAATTAAAATATTTTTATTATTTATATTTACATCTGTTGTAAGATTCATTACTGTTAAATCGTAATTGGTTTCATTTTTTATTTTTATTCCATTTAGTTCAAAATTATATGTATCTTTATATTTTGAATATATAGTTTCAGTTTTTATATCGTTACTTACCTCTTTAATATCATTAATTTCTTCCTCATCCTCTATTTCCTTGCTGTTTGCAGTTTTTATTGTGTTATTCTTTTCAGACGCTACATCTTCTAATTCACTACTTATTGAGTCTAGTTTTCTTGATGTTACTGCTTTTGACATTCTAAATTCACTCTCTAATATATGCTCTGGCGTTAATTCAAATATATTATTTGTTTCGATATGTCCCATTGCTGTTATTTCTTCTGTAATGTATGATATACATTGATTTGTTGTTATTTGTGTTTGTGAAAAATGATTTTTTGAATATTCATATATTTTTAATATAATAAATAAAATTACTATAATAAAGCCCAATTTTATTATGTATTTCCATATATCATTCGTCGAAACCACTGATACTTTTATCATATACTTCTCCTTTGTAAATTGCTCTTATTATAAATTATATGCCAAATATTGAATATTTATGATTTTCTATATATAATAATATTATTATGGGAGGTGATTTTTTGGAAAATTCAGAAAATAAAATTATTTCCAAAACATTTTTTTGGATGTTCTTAGGATTACTTGGTACAGGGTTAGTAGCTTTTTACACATATACTTCTGAATTATACTTATCTATATTCTCTTCTCCTAGCTCACTAGGAATTCTTGCTATAGTAGAAGTTGTTGTTGTTTTACTTTTCTCTTTCTTATTTAAAAAACTTCCACCTTTGGTTGTTGGAATTTTATATTTTATTTATGCATTTATTAATGGATTTACGTTTTCTTCTATTTTTGCAGTATTTGAACTGAATTCTATAATATTTGTATTTTTCTTAACAGCCATTTTATATGCAGTACTTGCGTTTTGTGGATATAAAACTAATATCGATGTTAGTAAATGGAGCAATATTTTATTTATAGCTTTAATTATTTCTTTAATAGCTTCAATTATTAATATATTTATTGGAAATTCTTTATTAGACATAGCTTTAAACTGGATCATTATTTTTATATTTGCTGGTTATACAATTTATGATATGCATATACTTAAAGAGCTAGAAAATGATCAATCTTTAAACCCTGAAAAAATTTATATTTATTGTGCTATGCAATTATATTTGGATTTTATTAACTTGTTTATTAGATTGTTATCTATTTTTGGAAGAAGTAAGGATTAGAAAATACAAAAATTTTTCTATAGTGTAAAATTCGATTACTTTATATTTTTGATTTTTTAATTAATTTACTTAAGAAAATCTAAATGAAAAATCTCAAATTAGTATTTTTATATCTAATTTGAGATTTTTTTCAACTTTACTTTAAAATGTGTCAATAATCTCCGTCCCTATTGACATATCTTCAAAATATTTAGTTCCCACCATTTTATCTGGCAAATATTGTTGCTCCACATAATGTCCTGGATAATCATGTGGATATTTGTAGCCTTCATGATATCCCATTGCTTCCATCCCCTCTACTGGTGCATTTCTTATATGCATTGGAATTTCTCCTGTATCTTTATTTTTTACATCTTCTAAAGCTTTATTTATAGCAACATATGTTGCATTAGATTTTGGCGATGTAGCTACATATGTTGCTGCTTCTGATAAAATAATTCTGGCTTCTGGCATTCCTACCATGTGTACTGCTTGCATTGCAGCATTTGCTACTACTAATGCATTTGGATTTGCCATTCCTACATCTTCTGCTGCTGCTATTACTATTCTTCTTGCTATAAAAACTGGATCTTCTCCTCCATTTATTGCTCTTGCTAAATAGAATATTGTTGCATCTGGGTCGCTTCCTCTCATTGATTTTATAAATGCACTTATATTGTCATAGTGACTGTCTCCATTTTTATCAAATATAGCTTTTCTACTTTGAACACTGTCTGCTGCTATTTGATTTGTTATATGAATATATCCTTCACTATTTACATTTGTTGTTAATACTGCTACCTCTAACCCATTTAATGCTGTTCTAACATCACCATTTGCAGTATCAGCAATTTTCATTAATGTTTCATCTTCTATTTTTATATTATAATTTCCAAGACCATCTGGACTTTCTAGTGATTTTTTTAAAATTGTATATATGTTTTCTTTTGTTAATGGATTTAATTTAAATACCATTGATCTTGATATAAGAGCTTTGTTTACTTCAAAATATGGATTTTCTGTTGTTGCTCCTATTAATATTACAGTTCCATTTTCTACATATGGCAATAATGCATCTTGTTGTAATTTATTGAATCTATGTATTTCGTCTATAAATAATATACATTTTCCAGATGGATTGAGCATGATGTTTTGAGCTTCTTCCACAGCATTTTTTATATCACTAACGCCTGATGATACTGCATTTATTTTTTTGAATTTGTATTTTGTTGTATTACTTATTACTTTAGCAAGTGATGTTTTTCCACATCCTGGAGGTCCCCATAATATTATACTTGATAATCTATCTGCTTTTATTGTTCTATATAATATCTTGTCTTTTCCTAATATATGCTCCTGACCTACATAGTCGTCTAATGTTTTTGGTTTCATTCTGTAAGCTAATGGTTCATTGTAATTCATAATTCCTCCTTGATTTGTTCAATATAGCCAAATATATGTTTTAGTATTTGAATTGTATAACACTCACATGATTTTGTCAATTTATTTATAAGAGCAAACTAGGAGCGCCTATATAGACGCTCCCAGCCTGTGCTGATAGATTGTGGAGTTAGCAGTTAATCTGATTTACAGCAGCTACTCGTGTTTCAACTTCTTTTACAGTAGCTCTTGCTTCTGTGGATAAGTGTCTAGCCTGCTCAGCTTCCTTGCGGATGTTAGCTAAAGCTTCTGCATCAGGCTTAATAGCCTTAGCGCCTTCAACAGCATTATTAACTGCATCCATTGTTACTGCCATCTGTTTCTGGAGATATTTCATTTCTCCAGAAACTCCTTCATTTGCAATCATTTCAGCAATTGCATGATCTTTTTCCCGTGAAATTATCATGGAAAAGACCTCCTTTTATTTAGATTATTTATTCGGTTGGGTTGTACCCAAAACCTTTTATTATTTTATCATACTTATGTATACTTGTCAACTTTTGGATTATATTACTTAATATTCTCTTAACTTTATAATATTTACAAATTAGAGTTTGTTATTAAAAATCTCCATTATTATAAGATTTTATGGCAACTTTATTTTTTTGCTCCGTCCCCAACGCCAAAAAAAAGAGCCTTTGGCTCTTTTTTTTTTTATGCTCTTGGATGTGTCTTTTTGTATATATTTTTTATTCCTTCATCTTGGAATTGCATATATACTTGTGTTGATGATATATCTGAGTGTCCAAGCATTGTTTGTATTGATTTTAAGTCTGCTCCATTTTGTAATAGGTGTGTTGCAAATGAGTGTCTTAATACTCCTGGTGTTATTTCTTTATCTATATGAGCTTGTTCTTTGTAATATTTTACTATTTTCCAGAAACCTTGTCTTGTTAATCTTTTTCCATTTATATTTACAAATAAAGATTCTGTGTCATCACTTTTTATTAAATATGGCCTAGATTCTTCCATATAATTCTTTAAAGCTTGTAAAGACATCGCTCCTAATGGTATAGTTCTTTGTTTTACTCCAGTTCTACAGATTACATATCCTTCTTTTAGGTTTACATCACTTATGTTTAATGATATTATTTCTGTTACTCTCATTCCTGTTGCATAAGCAAATTCTAGCATTGCTTTATCTCTGATACCTTTTAAATCTGCATCTGTTGGTTGTTCTAGTAATAATTCAACTTCTTTAGTTGATAATACATTTGGTATTCTTTTTTCTATTTTTGGTGATTGTACATTTGCTGTTGGATCCTCGTTTACATCTTTGATTCTTACTGAATATTGATAAAAAGATCTAATTGAAGCTAAATTTCTTGATACTGTTGAAGTTTTCTTTCCGTTATCTTGTAAATAATTTAAATAATTTTTTATTGTTGTTTCATCTGCTTTTGAATAGTCTATTTGATTTTTATTTATATATTCTTGATATTGGTTAATATCCCTTTTATAAGATTGTAAAGTATTATCTGTTAATTTCTTATCTTTTTGAAGAAATTCTAAAAAATTCTTAATTTGCTTTTCCATTTTAGTTCTCCTTACCTTTATTTTTTATAATTTACATAAACTATATATGTTATATCAAATTAAATTCTAATTGTAAATAGTTTTTTGTATTTTTTTAAATAAAATTTATTATTATATTACTTGTTATGTTTGTAGATATAAATATTTCTACTAATGATGAAATGAAAAGCCCTATAGTCATAAATATTGAGAACATTGTATGCCTATAAATTTCACTTTTTATATGTTCTTTATTATGTTCTTTCATTATGGATTTATGTATTTTTACAGAACTTACTGTTAATGCCAATATACATGGTATTGCAATTATATTCTGCAACAACATTGAACTCAATGCAAAAATTATTCCTTTTGCTTTTTCCATTGTAGCTATTATCGCTGAAATAGAATATCCTATACAAATTCCTTTATAACCTAAACAACCATATACTAATGGAATTCCTATTATGGTTGAACCTGCAATCCAAATCATTACCGCAATTTTTAGATTCGATGATACCGATTTTATTAATAATTTTTTTTGATCAATTTTATATTCTTGATTTTTTATTGAGCTAGTAAATTCATTTATGTATCCTGATATGCTTTCCTGATTTTCTTGGTTTGAACTATTTAATAACATAACTCCTATTATAATACCTATAAAAAAAACTAATACTGATATTGCATATTCTTTTATGTTTTGATTTATATGCTCTTCTATTATTTTGAAGATTTTACTTTTTCTTTTTTTTGTCCTTCTTTTGTTTATCATTGTTCCTCCATTTTCAAAATCTTATATACTATAATTTTTATTCATAAGATTTAAAAATAGAACAATAGCGGACTGTATAATATTTAATTACTGCATAATTATTTATCTTTTTGTGGCACAGTTACTTTACCATATACTCCTCCACCACCTGATTGTATATTTATGTTTCCTTGCCTAGCATTTACAATTACATTTGCCATTTTACTTCCTACAACACCTTCTATATCATCCTTTGACAATTTATGTAATATATTCATTTCTGTTTCAAAATTAGAAAGTAGTTTTTCTATTGTTTTTCCTCCAACTCCTGGTATAAATGTTAAAGGAATTTGATAAATATATGGTGGTCTATTTTCTGGACTTTTTGTATTTTTTTTGTCTTTTATTACTTCAATTCTATCATAAACTCCCATTGTAATATTTGTGCCATTGCATTTATTACATTTTAATATTGGAGCTTCACCTTCTATTGGCATTCCACAATCTTCGCAAAATGTTCTATGATATTTGCCAAGCTTAGGATCTAATCCGTAATTTGCTACTATTTTTCTTCCATCTTCGTTTTTAAAGGCTTTTAGTATTTCTTTAAAACTTATATCTTCTACTAATATTTTGTTATACTCTCTTGCTATTTTTGGTAATGAATGTGCATCAGAATTAGTTATAAATGTTTTATTTTCAAGCTCTGATATTGTATCTGCTAAAAATGTATCTGAACTTAAACCTAATTCTACAGCTGGAATTTTATCATACTTTTCTTTAAATATTTTTTGTAGTCTGTCTGTGCAATTACCATAAAAACTTTTGTGTGGTGTAAATGCATGTGCTGGAACTAATATTCCATTATATTTTTCTACAATATCTATTAATTGATATGCAGAAATATCTGCTCTTTGTGAACTTAATGTTATATTACTAATATGAGTACTCATTTCTTTTGAAAAAGCTTTTATGTCTGACAATTTTGGAAAATAGCATAAGTTATGTGCACTTCCTGTTTTTCCTAATTCATTTTTTTCAGAAGTTTCTATTTCGCTTCCTAAAATTATACATACTTTATCTTTATATATAATTCCGCCATCTTCTATTTCATATGCTTCTCCTGTTTTTAGAAAATTTTCTATATCTTCTATTACATATGGTGATGCACAATCTATAATTCCCACTACACTAATACCTTTTCTTTCGGCACATTCTTTTGCTATATTAGCAAAATTTAGTGATCTTGCTGCTGTTATTTTTATTGGCTTTCCGTTTTCACTTCTTCCTATGTGTACATGTAAATCTGCAAAAATTTCGTTCATTTTTTATTCCTTCTTTCTCATGTAGTTTATATTCTTTTTTTCTTTTGATTTAAATTATTACCATATTTTTTGTATAATCTAGATTAGCTATCGAATCATTCTTACATGCCATTGTATATATATTTGTTGAAAAAATGTCTATATCTAATAATCTTTTATATGTTTTATTATTATTTTGTTTCTCAAATTTTTTTACAGATGTTATTACTTGAGCTTTTGGATTTGCTTTACTTATTCTAGAAATTAGCTCTTTGCCTTTTTCATTAAATCCTAATACTCTAATATATGGTATAGCTCTTTTACCCATTATAACATCTCTTTTAGTAATTCCTAACAATGCACATATTAAAATTCTTTGTATTCTGGTTTGAGTATATCTTTTTGTTTTTACAATATTTATAAAATCTTTTATATTATTAGAAAAACTTGCTGCATTTTTTATACTGTGCTCTAATCCTTCATTAACATCTGGTAATTGTGCAATTTCTTCTACTGACATTTTTCTTAAATTATATATTATTTGTTTTTCGTAAGCTGATAAATCTAATACTATATTTTCTAATTCGCTTTCTTTACTTAGTATTTCATATGTATCTTTTGGTACTACTTTTCTTATTTCGCTAAATTGTTTGTTTTTTAATAAATTTCTTATGGCAGTAGCACTTGCAAATTCGTCTACTATTGTGTTTTCGTTATAATATACTTTTTCTCTCTTTATTGGAATTGGCTGTATTGTTGATTTTATTTTCTTTAGTGATTTTAAATATTCTATTGCTAGTATATTATTTGGTGAATTTAGAATATTGGCATATCTTTTGTTATCGTCTAAATACAACATTAAAGCATTTTCCCTTGCTTGTGGAAAAGATATTCCTTTTTTTAGCTCTTTGTTTAGTAGATCTTTATATTTTTTTGGCTCTTCAAACGCGATGTTTGAAATATTATTTAGAGCTGCAAAGTCGTCTGTTTCTGCACCAAATGAAATTGCATCTACTATTTTTAAACTATCTAATAACTTTATTGCTCCTAGAGAAAAACTTTCTGCACTAGCTACACTATATATTGTAGGAAGCTCAATTACTAGATCTATACCATTTTTTAATGCCATTTCCGCTTTTTTCCATTTATTTAGTATTGATGTGTTGCCTCTTTGCACAAAATTTCCGCTCATTACACATATGCTGTATTGTGCACCTGATTGCTCCTTGGCTTTTTCTAAATGATACATATGACCATTATGAAAAGGATTATATTCTGCAATAATGCCTAAGACTCTGTTCATTTTCATTTTTGCATTCCCCCTTTTCTTTTTTATAACTCATAAAAATTTACTACTTCGACATAAAATCCTTTATAAAATAAGTATTAAGCAGGAGTTATACTGTAAAATAATTTTATTGGCACATTACCTACCATACTTTTTTCAATTAGATTTTTATTTAGTTTAAGTAGTAATACGAAATATATATAGAATTATATTTTGTTAAAATGTATTGTTGTATTCAAAATTTACTGTTATAATATCATAAAAATTGCAATATAACAATACTTATTTGGAAAGGATTGATAAAAAAATGGATGAAGTTACAATTTATACAGATGGTGCATGCTCTGGTAATCCTGGTCCTGGAGGCTGGGGAACTATTCTTATATTTAAAGATATAAAAAAAGAGATTTCCGGTGGAAATGCTAATACTACTAATAATATAATGGAAATTACTGCTGTTTTAGAAGGTTTAAAATTATTAAAACATCCTTGTAAAGTTAATGTTTATAGTGATAGTGCATATGTTGTTAATTGTTTTAATCAGGGATGGATTTATAATTGGATGAAAAAGGGTTGGAAAACAGCTAATAATGAACCTGTAAAGAATAAAGAACTTTGGCAGGAATTATATAATTTGACAAAAATTCATGAGGTTACTTTTAATAAAGTTAAGGGTCATAGCGATAATGATTTAAATAATAGATGTGACGAACTTGCTCGAAATGCAATAAGTAATTTATAGAATATATAAAAAAAATAAAAGCCAAGAATACATTTTCAATCGTAAAATTTCATTCTTGACTTTTTTCTTTTTAATCTCCTATTCTTTCAATAGTTCTTTTTGATTTAAATAATTTTGTAAATTTTTTCAAAATTCTTTTTATTATATGTACTTTTTTATTTATATCCACGCTTTCTTCTTTTACTATAAGCTCTGTACTTTGATTATTATTTGGTTTAATATTTTCTGTTTTAACATCGTTTTTTAACTTTTCATTGTCTAAATTTTTTATTTCTTCTATGGATTTAATATTATTCTTTTCTTTAGTAGTCTCTCCTAAATCATCTGCTACTTTTACTTGTACTTCATTTTTCTTTAAGACTTTATTTATTATTTTATCGGTTTCTTCGATATTACTAGTTATTAATTTTTCTATTTTTTCATCAAAATTATCTTCGTTACATTTATTTGAATTTTGCATCGAGATTATATTATCTTTCTTTTTTGCAAATTCATTTATATATGCATTTATTAGTGATTTCGTTTCAATTGTTGTATTTATTTCTGAATTGACATTTTCGTTTTTCAAATTCATTTTATTTTGACTAATAATATTACTGTTTTCTTTTATTTTATTCTCTATAATATCATATTTACTAACTAAATTACTTTTATCGAATTCATTATCGTTTTTATTGTTCATATTACTATTTTTACTATTTTTGTTTACTTCATTTATAATATTTTTTAATTCTAGGTTTTCTTTGTTTATTTGCTCTTTTGTATTTTCAAATATCTTATCTATTTTTTTTGAATTAACAATATTGTCTTTAATGTAATTTTTTTCATTTTGAAAATTTAAATTTGAACTTTGATTTTCAATAATTAATCTATTTGATTTTTCTATAAAATGATTTTTATTTTTTTCAAATTTTTCTTTTGTACAATCAAATTGTTTTAAAATTTTAATTGTATTTTTATCATAATTTGATTTATCTAAAATATGATTAAAATTTTTTAATATTGCATTATCTATATTTTGTTTTATTATGTATCTTTCTTCATCTGGCATAGGAGTTTCTTCAAATGCATCATAAATCCAATTTAATAGTTTGTTTGTTTCGTTATCAATTGCAGTTTCTCTATTTAACATTTCTTCTAAACTATTATTACAAGCTTTTAATATCTGAATTTTACTTATTTCTGGTATTTGACTTAATTCATTTAATATTTTTGAATATGTAGTTGATATATCAAATTCTCCTTTTTGAAAAAAGCTTTCTAGGTTTTGTTTAATTTTATCTATTCCATCTTCCTTATGTTTTAAAATTGAAATTAGTGATGCTCTATCATAAGTACATAATTTTTTTATTATATTATCTAGCATATCATATATTAATATACATGTATCTTCATCATTTATAAATCTTTCAATTTCTCTAAACGTTATTATGGTTGTATTTTCAAATATATAAGAAAAGTTATTTATAAATATTTTTTTTATTGCTTCATTCTTATCAAATAAATCTTTCCACATACTCATAGAAATACTTTTTACATTTTCTTCAACTATTTTACTATTTCCGTTTTGAGCTAAACGTGCTATTATTTCATTTACTAAATTATAATTTGATGCGCTACTCAAGCATATATATTGAAAGTCTTGAGCAATATCTAGCTCTTTACTATTTAGTATATTTTCAGCATATTCATTTTTTTCTAATATATTTGATATATATTGAATTTTTCTCATATAATCATCAAAATTCATACTACAAATCCCCCAATTTTTTTTCATTTGTGTGTATTTTTTCTTATTTTTTTCTTATTTTTTATTATTTTATATTATAACAATTTTATTTTCAACATATTTTTTATTTTTTATGTACAAAATATTGCTAGTTAATAATTTTAAGCGAACCATTTATAAGTAACTATTAAATAATAACTAAAAAAGCTCCTATGCATACTGCACAGGAACTTTTTCCTTTTTTTTGGACTACTACATGATTTTAACCATTTCAAAGAATTGTTAGATATTAGATCAAACAATCTCATTCATGACATCACTACTGAATTCTGATTCAATCAGTTTCACCAGTGAATCGACTGCAGAAATTTCATCAGTTCCTTCTGCAATAATGCGAATCTCGTCTCCGCCAATAATGCCTAAAGCAAGAACTCCCAATAAGCTCTTCGCTGCAATCTGGCGTTCACCTTTTTCGATCCAAATACTACTTTTAAAGTTATTTGCTGCTTGAACAAAAAACGTAGCATTTCTCGCATGAAGTCCAACTTGGTTCTGCATGGTTACATTCTTGAAATACATGTATTTTCCTCCTAGATAATGTCTCTGGGTTTTGTTAGCGTGACTTTTATATAAAATCACTCTAGCGCTTACTGTCTCCTGGCAAATTGCCAGAAAAACATTATATATCTTATCATATTTTTATAAAAAATGCAATAGTGTAATTGGGGACGGGGCAAAAAATTAAAGTTGTCATAATACTTACAATATGGATGCACGTTAGGGACGTTAAAAATGTGCAACTTTTATCTAAATTTGCGTATTGGGAATAGATACTATTAAGATAAATTGTAGTTTGTAAGGCTGATTTTCTTTTTGAAAAAGTGCTTTAAAATAAGCCGTCTTGA
>ENA-UOJD01003335-UOJD01003335.1-human-gut-metagenome-genome-assembly--contig:-P48-NODE-3335-length-11759-cov-10.460954_pt1 | contig 11759 bp, 19 predicted proteins | sample MGYA00242342_ERZ723889 | MGnify/ENA metagenome assembly ERZ723889
GCGATTTTATATCTTTTTTTAATATAATAACATATTTTATTATAAAAATCAAGAGGAACAGAAGCTAGGAGAGGGCTTTTAATTGCGGGCCCGATCGGATTAACTGGGTCTCCGCTCTTCTTATTTAGTTTCTAATCGTTTTCCTCTTGTTTTGATACAATGGACTGGACCCGATCGGTAACACAGGAGGTTCGCTATGAGCAACTAAAATTTTGTTAGCTACACGGAAGTGGAGTGGGCTATATGCCAAATGAAATTAGAAATATGAGTCAATGATAGTATGAAAATAAAATTGGACTAGAATGTCAAACTTTCGGGAAAACGAGAAACCATATGAAAGTCGGCTAGATTGAACAAAAATTTTGCATATGCTTCCGATCGGTAAAACTCGGGCCGGGTCGCCCGCGACCGGCCCGCTATTATACCACATTTCCGTCCGGTTGTCAATAGGCAATTTATACAAAAATCTCATTTGATTTTTGGTGAAAATGTCTTTGTGAAAAATGCACAAAAAATCCCGCTCAATCGAGCGGGATTTCGTAGGTTTTGCGTATCGTCACTTTGACGGTTTTGGGTTTCTTTTTGCAATAAAATCTGTCATTTCTGACAAACTCGCCTATGCCATCGTCCTGCCATCTTTGGCGGGTCTTATCCTCATATCTCAAGGTGTTATACTTGGAAAGAGGAAGCGAAAAGTCATAGATGAACTCACCACCCGGCGGCATGGTGTAGTTGGGGCTTTTCTTATAGTTGCGGTTATGCTCTTTGCGGCGGCGCTCAAGGTCATTTGTAGTGCCTACCTTGAGAATGAAATTGCCGTCCCTGTCGATATAATGACCGACATATAAAAACTCTTTAGGTCGCTTTGTCGTATGCTTTCCCCTCTTTCTGGAAGGGCGGATAGGGGTTATCCGCCCCTATCCTTATTAGCTTTTCGGCTTGCGCTTTTGCACAAGCGTCAACTCGAAAGTTTCACCGCCTACCATAAAGGAAATCTGTCTTTCCTTATTCGTGATAGCAAGGTTAGAAACATCAAAGTTACTGTTGTGTTCCATGAACTCCGCAAGTTCCGCAATAATGCCCCCCTTGGTTGCGTTCGGCTTGCGTTCTCGCTTGGTAAACTTGTATGCCGTGGGCGCTTTCCGCGTTCCTGCATGGGCATACTTTTGTGCGGCTTTCAGCTTATCCGGCGGCAGGTCATATTCCGTTTTTTCGCCTGCTTCTACCGCCTTATCATAGGCGAGAATATCTTGCGCTTCTTTCTCGTCTGGAAACACTCGCTTGATACGCTCAAGGCGTTCAGCGTCTGTTACTCGCTGGGCGATAATAACCACTTCCTTTCTTTTGGCGGGGAGAGGGTTTTACCCCTCTCCCCTATGGGGTTTAGGCGAGACGGAACAGAGCCTTGCCCTTGACCTCGGTCTTAGTGACCTTATCAGCCGCCATGAGCTGACGCACCAGAGGGGAAATCTTCTGAGTGCTGAAGCCCTCGAACTCCGCCACGCCCTTGATAATCTCGGTGCAGGTCACACCGGCCTTATCGTCGGGCAGAGTGGCAAGGAACTCCAGGATGAGCGCCTTATAGCCATCGTTCTCCTGCTGGGTCTTGGTCTGCTTCTTGTCCTCACCGCTGTTCTTCTTGGCGAGCAGAGCCACCTCATGCTCGATGAAGTCCATGGCGTCCTCGGTGGTCGTGCCGTAGGTCACGGGCTGACCGTTCAGCATAGCCTTAATGTCCTCGAAACGCATAGCCTTGGTGATACGAGTCTTGTTGGTCTTTTCCATGTTCAAATCCTTTCTGGTTTTTAGGACTGTCCTTGTCCTTTTGTGATTTTATTATATCATACTTTCGGCGGTTTGTCAATAGGTTTTTTGAACCTTTTTCAAACTTTCGGAAGTTTGATACCGAAGTAAGATGTTGACTTTTCAAGGTGCATTGGGTTTCCTTGTGCTTTCATTATAGCACTTTTCGCTTGGCTTGTCAAGAGGTTTTTTGAAGTTTTTCGGAAGTTTCTTGACTGTCGCTTTTCGCCGTTTCAAGAACCGCTTTCCCTTAACTTCTGTACCTATTATATCATGCCTTGCGGAGTTTGTCAAGAGGTTTTTTCGATTTTTTTCAAAATCTTTTTGGAAGCCTTTCGGCGTCCCTCCCTTAACTTCTCTTACATTGTACCACCATCGGCGCCAGAAGTCAAGAACTTTTTGCTGAAAAGTTGCACAATTTCGGGAGATCCGAAGCATAATTTTTTGTGCAGTTTGCCGATTGACTTTTTACTGGCGATGGTGTATAATGAAAATTCGGCCTGCTACGTGCGCCAGCGGGCCGTCGAAGAGGGCATTGTGCATTTTGATGAAAAAAGAGGGGCAACGCCCCTCTTAGCTCCAGCACATATCTAAAAACTCGAACAGATTTTCGTCCTTGTCCGGAAATGTTACCAGATGCCCGCCGTCATCTGTCAAATGCTCGGTGTCGATACTCCATCCCATGCGCTTGATAACAGCGATTACGTCCGCTTTGCTATCGTCGTTCAGAAACTCAAGCCATACAGTTTTTGTCATTATTTCCCCTTTCTGCCTTTCCGCTCAATCAAGAGCGGAAAGGACTTCAAGCAGATTTACCTTTGTGGGGTCGATTGACTCGCCTAAATGCCACCCGTCCCGCACCTTTTTGTTATCGTCAATCAGAACTGCGGGAGCGTCCGCAATGCGGCGGATACAGTCAGCCTTAGTTCTGCCATAGGCGATAAAGTGGCATTTATCAGCAGGGAAGTTATACTTCTCAAGCCACTCTCTTTTTGCCTTGCGGACGGCGGTTTTATATTCCTCGGTGCTGTCCTTGCTCAACCAACTAATAATGCGGATTTCATATCCCTTATCAATCAGCTGCAAGAGGACTTCTCGCAGAGCTTTCATATCCCACATGGGAGCAGCTTCTGCATAAGGACTTGCGTCCTCTGCCCGCAGTTTATCTAACCAGTTAGGAACGGCATACAGGTCAGCAATTGTGCCGTCCATATCGAAGCAAATCATTTTCATTTTATCGATTCCTTTCTTTTGATACATTCATTATAGCAGATTGCTTTTTATTTGTCAGCCCCTTTTTTCAAGGTTGGGGAGATTAAATCTCCCCAAACCTAATTACCGGCATTTCTCGCAAACTTGCGGAAAACTCTCGCTGAAACTCTGTCATAGGCGGATATTCTCTCTTGTTCTCAAAGAGGGCTTTCCGCATGGGCTTATGCTGTCGGAAGCAATAGAACATAATCTCCGCTTCAATCAGCACATCTTCCAGCCCGGTGTGGCTTTCTTCAAACTCGTTATTACCGGAGATAAAGCGCCACAGGATTTCGGCGGTCTTGCGGCAAGCGCCATTTTTCAGCACATAGCCGTTCTCTTGGCAAAACGCCTTATAGGTAGGCATTTTGCAGATAACATCTTGTGCCATTTTCATGGTGTCCCAAATTTCCACGCTGTCGAATGGAAACCAGTACCGGAAACGGCTTGCGGTGGTGTAACGCTGTGTTATATTCAAAGCGTTATAATCAAAGCGGGCATTATGGGCGGCTACCTCTTTAATGCCCCATTTCTCGATAGTGTCCAGCATAGCCTTGCGGATTTCATAGGTAGTTGCCATCTTCCGGCTACCGGCTCGCAGTTCCTCGACATAGCGGGGGATTTTCCAGTTATAATAAGCGGTCCGCATAAGGTCGCGTTCCTCGCAGAAAATGTCACGGTTGACATAACTTGCGGTTTCGTAGATATTGCCCTTGGTGTCTACAACCGCCCAACCGCAGTCATATACAAGGACATTGGACATATCCAAACTATCGCCGTCTTGGATAGTATTGGCGGTTTCAGTATCAACCACCAAAACATAGTGCTTGCGCTTATCAATTTTTTCCATCTTGTCAAATCCTTTCTATTGATTGAGGTTTACCATTGTTCCCTCAACTTCTGTACTTAGTATAGCATACTTTGTGCTTGCTGTCAAGAGTTTTTTTCGATTTTTTCAAATCTTTTTTTCAAGGTTCAAAGGGCGTTTCCCTTAACTTCTGTAAACAGTATAGCACTTTTCGGGAAAGCTGTCAATCGTCAGATTGCACAAAGATTGATTGAGAAATTTGTGCAACTTGTATATTGACAAAAACTCGGTCCGCGCCGAGCGTGCGCGGACCGCCCAAGAAGGATTTGTGAAAATTGCACAAAAAAAAACTCGGTGGATTTCTCCACCAAGTTTCTGTTGCTTAGCCGAACAGAGCGCTGAGCAAGGCGTCAATGTTGATTTCCGGCTCGTCCTTTTCCTTGCCGCCCTCTGCGATTTCAATGGCGTAGGGCTTGAGATTGTGAAGCATATACATCGCCATCTCGTCTTTCCCTTTGCGGGCCATCTGGACAAGGGTTGCCAGCATAGCGGCGTCCGCGGTATTGGTATCGAGGAGCTTCTGCGTCATCTCATGGGTTTTCAGCAGGTCATCGCATTCCATCTTGTTCTTTTCGGTCATCATAACTAAGTACCTCTTTCCTTGTTTTTTTGTTCCCTTGGAACAATTTTATTGTATCATAGTTTTAGGGGTTTGTCAAGAGGTTTCGCAAACTTTTTTTTCGACTTAATCCCCACAATAGCGACTTGCAGTTGAGCCTACTCTATTTGTTTACTTCCTCTACTTTCTCGAAGTTGCGCACCCTCGGATTTCTTGGGCTACTCCCTCTTGACATTTTGTATTGTATCATAAACCGTGCGGTTTGTCAATACCTTTTTCAAAGATTTTTGCTTTCCGCAACAAAATATTTTGCTTCGTACTGATTGGCAATCGCTTTGACTTTTGCGCTTTCGGTTTGTGTAGCGCAGTAGAAATTGAAAAGGGTGTGCTTATCGCTTAACTCAATGTAAGAATGGGGAACACCCAATTCATCAATGGCGTCTTTGTACTTGGTGGGAACTGTTAATTCCACTTTCCACAGCTTGTCTTTCCTCGCTTTAACTTCTCCATATTTCACGACGAAAACGCCGACAAGGTTACAGCCCGCAGTTACCACAACTTTCTGCCACAGGGGAAAATCTGCAACAGTGTAAATCAATACAATGTTGTAATAGCCATAGTATAGAGCGGAAACAATGCTTGCGACCCACGGGCCGGATTTGATAGTTACAATGCTCTTGATTGTGGAGAAGATAACATTTACAATCGAAAGCAAAATAAAGATAATCAACAGGTTCATTTCTTTCTCCCTCACTTTCTATAATTATTATAATATAAAATTGCCAAAATGTCAATAGGCAATTTTAATTAGTTTCTTTGCTCCATTCTTCCCACTTCTTATTAACTTGCTTAGTCTGTTCTTCTACTTTCAGCCCCTCTGCGATAACAGCTTCATCAATAGAAGAATACCGGTCAAGAATAACATAGTCTGTATAGAACTGCTTAGTGCGACCAAAGAATTTGCGATTAGGGCGGATAACTTCATTTACATAGATAGTTAGCAGACAACCACAGCATTCATTATAGACTTCGACCTCGAAAGTGCGGTTCTCATAGCAGTAAGTTTTCTTTTTCATGGTGCTTACCTCTTTCCTTTTGTTGTACTCATTGTATCACCGTTTCGGGAGAAAGTCAAGCTGGCAATTTGCACAAAAATGCAACGAAAAATTTGTGTAATAATACTCTTGCGTAAACTCGGCGCGTGGTGGCCCACAACGCGCCGCCCAATTATACTACAAAGCTTCAGGATTGTCAATAGGCAAAATAAACAAAAAAACTACCCAAAATTGGGTAGTTTTTTATTTAGTCTAATGGATTGATTTCACCGGGGATGCTAAAAGCATCAGCATCCAATGTAAAATTGTGGTCCTCGGTAAAAAGTTCAATCATGCCGAAATCCATGATATAGTTATTTACCGCCCGCCGAACATTATTCCAAAGGTCGATTTTTCGGCTTTCTGAACGCCGTTCCTTTGCTTCTTTTATCCGGGAAATGAGTTCGTCTAATTCTTCATCGGTCATGTAACTAAAATCAGTGTTCAAATCCATTTTTATAACCTCCTTTCAGCTTTTGCTAACGAACAAACCGCGCAAAAGTGCAATAATAAGCCAAATAGCCAAAGCCAACTTCCACGAAAACACGATAGTGAAAGTGCCAATGGCTACAATTCCAATGGCGGGAAGAAGCCAGCAAAGAAGCCAAACAAGGCCCGCTGTGATAAGGAATGAAACTACGAGAGCCAGAAGAACCAAAAGAATAAACATTTTATTTTCCCTTTCATTTGATGGTTTTATTATAGCATAAAGGGCTTGTTTTGTCAATCGTCATTTTGAACAACTTTTAGTCCAGCATTTTGGACAAGTTTCATAGCTTCTTCCAATTCAGTATTCAAACCACAATCAATACAAATGTAATTGCGGCCGTCGATCTAACGAACCTCGAATGAATACTCTCGGCCTGTAATAAGTCCGAGCTGATCACGAAGCCGAACAGGAATCATAATTCTTCCCATTGCGTCCAATTTTCTAGAGTAAGTAGATTCAGCCATTTTGCTTTTTTATTTCTATAGACCTAGCCTGTGCGAAAATTCGACTCCAGACGGGAGCCGCGGCATTTTGCCGAAAGGAATTAGATTACCACTCACATGGCATCTTTTAACAGAACTGGGCCATTGGGCAGTTCTTGCAAGAATCTTGGTTCATGCAGAACTCCAGAATGACAGCCAGTGCTTTCAGCACTTCTAGCGTCATTAGAAAATTCTCCTTTCTCATTTCTTCTGTAATTATTATATCAAAAATTTTACCAAAAGTAAAGAAAGCCGGTTCATCACCGGCTTTCTCTTAGTAGGTATCGTATCCGTACATTTCAGCCTCTGCGTCGTTCATGGAACACTTGTAAAAGGGACGCTGAAAGAAGAGATGCGCGGTCTGGTTAGCTTTCCACAGGTTGACTTCTTGAACGAAGAAATGCTCGCCGGTTTCTTCATCATAGAACAGGTAGTTCTTCATCTGGTAGGCGCTCCTTTCTCAATCCACTTCTTGCCGAAGTCGTGGCAGAACCGCCACTGTCCGGCGACTCCAAACATTTCCTTATTGACTTTCTTGGTCAGGGCAACCGAACGCTTGAGGTGATTTCCGCGGTCACAGCAGAGGATTTCGCCGGTGGTAATGTCGTATGCGCAATGTCTTCTCGGTAACATAATCTCAAATCCTTTCTCTGGGGTCTCCAACTCAAATGAGTTGGAGACCGATAGCCATATCAATCATTCTTGCCCGGTACTCAATCGGACATTCATCTTTCTGCGGGTAGTCAAGATTCCAGCCATTACAGAATGGAAGAAATCTCGCCCAGTCGTTATGTGAAACGGAAAGCTGAATAACTGCGAGAGTCGTTTTTGCTCAAGTCCCGCAGACAGTTTCCTTGCCAGTGAGGGTGTCAGTAAATCCAATGCGATTAGCCATGTTGGAGCACTTCCTTTCTTTTGATGATACCATTGTACCACAGGCACAAGGGATTGTCAAATTGCACAAAGATTTCGGGATTGATTGTGCAACTTGCCTATACCAAAATTTCACTTCCAAATTTGTGCAACTTACACAAACGCAAAACCCGGCGCGTCGCGGTCGCCAGCGCGCCGGCGAAAATATCTTTATGAAAAATGCACAAAAATATAGGGTGGATTTCTCCACCCTATATTTACCAGACCTCTTTCCAGAGTTTGGCGACCTCGTCATCATAGATTGAGTCAGTTCCCATGTTATCGAAGAATACGCACAGGTAGTCATCTGTTGAGAAGTTCTCGCCATATCCGACTTCGACTGTCCATTCCTCGCCATCCTCAAGCGTAACAAGAGTAAGCGTGTTACCGTCAATGTTGGTTATGACTGCGGTTGCCAGCCTTGTCTGATCGGTAAGCGGACTTCCGCAAGTCCCCTCTATTGCGGTAGGCTCTTCTGTCTTTTCCTCTTGTTGTGTCATAAGGACAAAGACATTATACGGACTGTTGTGCGGATTGGGCTCACAGTTATCCCATACTATGTCGAGCCACGAGAGGAAAAACCACAACAGGACTGCCAGACATACGCTGTATAGCGTCACCTTTGCTACTTTACGCATTATCCCGCGCCTCTTTCCACAGTTTCTCAAGCTCCGGCGTCATGCACTTGTCGCACATACAGCCGTTATCACAGGGTCGATTGCCGACCTCGTCCTCGTGGCAACCGCAGAAGCGGCTCAGAAATTCGTTATAAGTCATAATAATACTCCCTTCTTTTGTTTGCGGGTTGGGCGCTCTGCGCTCTCGCAGAGCGCCCGTTATGTCTTAGTCTGCCATGTGCATGATTTCGCCAGTGTCGTTATCAATGACAGCCACACCATAGAAGCCGTCCTCTTTACGCCAATAGCCAGCAACCATATCTGCCTGTTCGTTGATGTACTCAAGTCCGTCTGACTGTTCAAGCTGGCAAGCGTCCTTGTCATCGAACACTATGGCAAGTAAGTAGCGATAGGCATGGGCCAGCTCTGGCCACTCCGCCGAGTCTGCGGGTCTGGTATGCAGAGGACTATTGATACTCTGCTTATTCAGCCATGCCCAGTTAGGCATAAGAGCGGCGCTTGTGGCATTAAAAGCATCACGGTCAAGAATGACGCCATCCTCTACTGCCTTGGCACGCACATTCATTTTCAGGCGCAGCATATCTGCGAACTTGGCGTTATCGAACTGCGGGTTAGTGAAATACTTGATGAACTCCATAATAATACCTCTTTCTTTTGTTCTAAGGTTAGGACTGCCTGCCTATACAGGCAGTCCTATGGTGGTTGAGTAGCTGTTGCTACTCACTTCACGGTCAGTCTTGCGGTGGTACTGGCTACCACATACTTGTCATAGGTAGCCTTATCCTCTGCCTTTAGCGCAGAGCTATTAAAGCGGTTGCTGGTGACTTCCTGATAGGTGGCGATACAACCGCCAGCCTCTACCTTGTGTTCGCCAGTCGCTACCATCTCCGCCTTTACGGTGTCTTTGAGTTCGTCCAGCTCACGCTTGAGGGCGTCCATGTCGTTCTGCACTTTGCGGATACGCTGGAGAGTACGAGCCATTTCTACTTTTGTCATTTTGATACACTCACTTTCTTTTGATTAACTGTTTTTGTGTTTCCCTCTTGGATTGTCTTTAGTTTACCACACCTTGCCTTGCTTGTCAAGACTTTTTTTTATTTTTTTTTCGGTGTGTTTGGCAAGGCGTTTTCCCTTGCCTGTGACTACATGATAGCACCGCCGTGCTTGCTTGTCAACAACTTTTTTACAAATTTCTGCGTTTCGTCAATTTGCACAAGTGAGTGCCGATCCTGTTGTGCAGATTGACCAATTCCTCTTTACGCGCGCGCGATACATAATAATAGCGACAGACGCTTTAGCTAACTAAAGTAGGGGTGGCTGTTTAACTGTAGTGCTTTAGCGTGATGAAGTGCGACAGTACGGGGGCGTGTATTTCGGGAAAAAGCGTGAAAATTTTCACAAACTCGTTCTCCCACGCCATAAAAATCTCGAAAACCATTTTTGATTTCAGATTACGGTTTTCTTATATGATAAGGATACGTACCCTCTATCGTTCGATCGAAAATTCTTAAACTCCGGGTTAAATTCACACTATTTGGCTAATAATTCTTTTCATGGCTGTTCCTCCACAAAATGAAGAATATAACCATCCTCGGTTTAGCTATGACCGCCATTCAATACATATCCATCATCTAAAACAATAGTACGATTATATTCGTCAAATCTGTAACTAGTATTTTGATAAATAATTCTAGGCCATTTCTCCGTGCATCCAGTCAACATCAAAAAAGAAAGAACTAAGATGTTAATACAAATGAAAATCTTTCCCAATTTCATCAATCTTCTCTGCCTCCATAACACACGTCAAAGTCCCCAGTTCTGCAAGCATCAACAATAGGAAAATAATCGACACCTTCAATCATGCCCAATTCCTTAGCCTTCTCAATGGCTTTCTCTAATTTTCCTCTATTGTGGGCGCCACATACTACCTTGGTCACTCCATCGTTAATCCAATTATCATAAACATCTTTATCTAGTCTATAATTTACTTGATAAAAGTCTTGTACTTTCTCCGGCCAAGAATCTCTAATCATCTCAATGAGGAAAGCAGAAGATACTTGCGCTGCTAACTTACCAGGTGACATATTCAAATCACGTCTTGCGATAATCAACTGCTTGAAATGCTTTTCCATTTTTATTGCGGCCTCCTTAAAATGAAACGATGTTGGGCAGAACTGGATATTCGTTCTGCCCTAATTTTCAAATATAGTGTGTAGACTTTTATTGTCAGCATTTTCCAAACTTCTTGCAACATAGATTGCATTGTCCATCTGCTCCCATGCAGGGAATAAAATCTTGCACATAATTTGGCTTATACTTTTGAGCGATTTCAAATCCATAGATTTCAAAGAGTCTTTTAGCTACATATTGAGCCTGTTTATCTCGATAAATAGCCATTTTTTCTTTATATTCTTGACGAGAAATTTTATTATGTAACCAATCACCAAGAGGATAGTTCATAATTCTCGCCCGTTCAAATTCTGTTTCTAGGTCTAAAATAGCTGCTCCTATATTACCAATTACAATACCTTGAGATCTAGACAATTTTTCATCAACCCCAATCTTGTTAATAGACCAACACCGCCTGGAACTGGAGTAGACCAAGCTTCTCCGATAATATTATTTTCGTCCTCTACGAAGTCTCCAACAATTTTACCATTGAGTCGGCTAATCCCGACATCGACAACAATAGCAGACTCGCACTGTTCTCTATGAATAGACTGCGGCTGTCCAGTAGCACAGATTACTAGGTCTGCGTTGCGAAGAAGATACTCTTTATCTCCGTAGCTTGTTTTACTATGGCAAATTGAGACTGTCATATCTCTATCCAGTAGAGCTTTCGCCATAGGTTTGCCAACAATATCGCTTCTACCAAGAACAACAGCAGTTTTGCCTGCATAATTAAAACCGCAATCATCAAGATAGTCAATAATACCTCGAACAGTAGCAGGGAGAACAAGAGCATTCTTAGTCAAACCATCACAGTCAAAGTAAGATGGAATATCTTCAATGTCGAAGTTGAATCTTTCTGCCGTTGGCATCTGAACAATTACACAATCTGTTTCAAGACCATAGCTTAATAGATAATGTAAATTAAATTTATCTTTCGGTCTAACAATCTTTATAGGCCAACCTACAGATTTAAAATCCTCAATCTTCTTCTTAATATAAATCTGATTGCCGGCGTCTCCGTCTGTGGCATCTACAATCGTGAGAGAAGGAGGCTCATAATCATGCTCAATAACGGCTAGCCGCAATTTCTCCTTCTCTGTTTTAAAATATTCTTTTATGTTAATTTGATTCATTAAAATTCTCCTTCATACCATGAAACCGTTCCATCTGGATCTACTTCGACTATGCAATTCTCATAATAATCTAGTAACCAATCGCACTCTTGTTCATCATCGCAATCATAGAACGCATCTACATCAGTATCGTTGATAACCTCTCTTTCTTCTTTGAAGAACAGAATTGCTTTTGATTCTGGTGCGGTTAACTAGTCAAGATACCAAATAGAGTCAAAATCTTCGTCCCATATATCTTCAGCTACAGAAATTACTATTACGGTTACATTATGATAGAACTATGCACCTTCAGGGAACGCTTCAGCTAGACTCTCGCGAAAGTTCATAAGAAATACTCCCTTTATTAATTTTCTATTA
>ENA-UOJD01003339-UOJD01003339.1-human-gut-metagenome-genome-assembly--contig:-P48-NODE-3339-length-11749-cov-3.902856_pt1 | contig 11749 bp, 8 predicted proteins | sample MGYA00242342_ERZ723889 | MGnify/ENA metagenome assembly ERZ723889
TGCTTGATATCGGGTGTAAAGGTATGCTCTATCCGGGGCCGGTCCCAACGCCTCAGGTCGAACCAGCGATGAAATTCGAAGCTGAGTTCCCGCCGTCTTTCTTCCCTGACCTTCCGGATGACGTCTTCTTTGGTCACCGCCTGTACCTCCTCGTACACTTTCAGGCGTTTTTCCCGAATGGTTTTCAGATCCTGTAAAGCTTTGTCTTTATCTCCTTGCTCGGCATAAGCCTCTGCCCGGTTCAGGTAGGCTTCCGCTGTCCGGAAAGCATATCCGTATATGCCGGTGGTTCCCGAAGTTTCCGATTTTTGGGCCGTATAAACAGCTCCCCGTTTGTAGAAGAAATGCGTCAATCTCCAGTCGTTATCCCCGTATAATGCCTGAAGATCATCGGAAATCGGGAAATTACATTTGGCCAGCCAGGCATAATAACTCACCAGATAATAGCCATAAGTAAACAATATCTCAGGATTCTTTTCATTCAGAAAATAATCATCGTCGCTCATTGCCGACAAATCATAGAGCTGAGATTGTGCAGCGATCACATACGTCGCATATTCAATGGCTTTATCATACTCTTTCTTATACAAGCTCACCCTAGAAGCCAACAAATACGTAGCCGGCAGGTTCCAGCGGAAACAGGTCTTCGTCAGGTTGGAGGCTTTGAAACAAGTAATCGCTTCTTTCAGATCGCTTTCAATCTGCCGATAGATTTCAGCCACACTCTCCCGGACAAACTTCCGGTCTTCCATCCCTACCACATCGTTGACCGGAACTCCGAGATCCGTTTCGGCCGTCGCCTGATTATAAGGTTGTCCATACAAATTCACCAGCATAAAATAACAATAAGCCCGCAAAGCATAAGCTTCTGCCTTCAAGTCTTCTTTCTCGGCCTTCGATCCGCTGATATCCCCGATATTATCCAGCGTAATGTTACAGATCAGGATAGAATGATAATACGTCTCCCAAGCCTTATCTTCACTGATCGCTCCGGAAACCGTCTGCTCCGGATCGGCCTGGCAGGTATAGTAGCAATAACCGCTGGCCCGGGTATCTCCCCCCAGAAAACTACCCTTGATATTTTCTTTCACATCATCCGTCATGATGTCCAGGTAAGTATGTATCTGGGTTTCATCCCGGATATAGGCCTCACCGAAAAGGAACTCCCGGTAATCTTTGACCGACTTCGGAATAATCAAATCCTGTGATTTCTCTTCCAAAAAATCAGAACAAGAGGAAAACAACATCAGTAATACCCCTAATAATCTTATATATCGTTTCATAGTCTGCTATTTAAAAAGTGATATCTAATCCCAAAGTATATGAAGAAGTCGGAGGTGTAGAAACTCCTCCCAAAGTCACCTGTTCCGGATCCTGTCCTTTCAATTTTTTATCGGCCAGTAACCAGAGGTTAGTCGCCTCGAAGCGCACACTGATCATTTTGGCCCGGATCTTATGACAGATTCTATCGCTGCAATTATACCGCACATACAAGTTTTTTAAGCGCAGATAATTCCCTGAAGCCACCCGCAAATCGCTCTTATTGTACATCTCCCAGCCGTTATCGGCAATCTTGATTTTCCGGTCGGTCCCCAATCCGTACATATCCAGCGGATCGGTCGTCAATACCGGAATATCCGTACGGTTTTCATCACCGGGTTGTTTCCACCGGTTCACAAACGCCTGATTCATATTTTGCTGAGGCTGCGGGAGCCGCTGTCCGGAATCATTATACAAGTCGTTCAGCCGGATCTTAGTCCCCAAACTATAAGAAAAAAATCCTCCGATAGCTAAATTCTTATACGAGATATCCGTACCGAACCCACCGGTAATATCCGGTATACGGGTACCCGAATAGGCGAAAACCTTGGCAAACATCTCCGTTTGAGTGATGCCGTCGGTTTCTTCGATATCTTTAAAAGTAGGCAAGCCGTTAGCATCCAACCGATCGTATTTATAAGAATAAAAAGTATTCAGTGCTTCTCCCGGAATGACAGCCGATCCATTGAGATATTCCTTGTACCCGTAATCTGTCGTAATCCCGGATTTCGTTACTTTATTGATATTCCGGGCCCCATTGATATTCAATGTCCAGGTTATATCTTTCGTTTTCACCGGCACTACATTCAACACGATTTCATACCCTTTATTTTCCAGGTTTCCGGCATTCAGCTGCATAGTCGTACTCCCGGTCGTCGAAGCCACTTCTTTGGAAATGATCTGATCTTTTCCTTTTTTCCGGTATACTTCTACACTACCATTCAGCCGGTTATCGAGGAAAGCGAAATCCACCCCGAAGTTCCACGAAGTCGTCTTTTCCCAGCGCAATTGCGGATTGGGCAGCTTCGATAACTTTGAAACATACTGTTTCGAAATCGGATCGAAGGATCCCAGCTGGATCAATAAATTCGGTGTCTGATCGGGTGAGACACTCCCCTGAATACCGTATGATCCCCGGAAAGCAAACATATTCATCCACATCACCTCTTTCAGGAAGGCCTCCTCGTGCAGATTCCATCGGCCCGAAACCGACCAGATCGGCAAAAAACGGTTACTCTTATCCTGTCCGAACTTATTGGAACCGTCGGCCCGGATATTGAAATTGACAATATAGCGGTTCATATAGTCGTAAGTGAATGTTCCATACCATGACATCACATTGGTCAGAGTATTGGTGATCACATTCGGATGACTTTTCACCAGATCGCCATATTTCGGCCACTGTACCGGATCGATCTCTACAAATTTTTCTCCCCGGTCGGGCAAATAACCGTATTCCGTCGATTTCAATCCCTTGTATTTAGACGAACGTGCCTCCGTACCGGCAACCACCGTGATCTGATGATCTTCCAGAAATTGAAAAGAATAATCCACTTGTGCCCTAGCGGTATAAGAAGTATTCCGGGTATCCGTATTCACCAGTTTTCCACCGTAAGGCAACTTACATTGTTGTTCACGCCAAATGTCACTATCGGGCAATTCCAGTCCGTAATTATAATTTCTGAGCTGAGCAGCTGCGTAAGATTGTTCGTCGAACCATTCTTTTTGATCGGTATTCGACCGGTTGTAACTCAAGGCACCGGTTAATCTTAATCCCGGAATAATCTCCCATAGTAAATTAGCATTGAAATTCAGCGTCGTCCCATCGATATTCATCCCCGTATGTTGCATCTCATTCACCATATTATATTGCAGCGGAAATTCATAGCCCTGCGTCTTGTTGTAATAAGCCAATGTACCATCCTCATTATAACAGGGTATCGCACGGGAAGTATTATAGGCGTATTGATAAGGAGACAAAGAAGAATGCAGGTAATCCTTATCATCGGTCGACGCTCTCATCTGTAACTCCATTTTCAGATTGGAAAGCAAATTCACTCCCAGTTTCATCAGGCCGTTGAACTGTTTTACGCCGGTACCTCTCACCGTAGCAGGAGTATGCTGTAAACCACCTGAAAAATAATAATTTACCTTATCGTTAGCACCTGAAATAGAGACATTATGTTTCTGTGAAAAAGAGGTCCTGTAAATGATATCGCACCACGCGGTATTCACTTCTTCCAGTCTTTTCACTTTTGTCTGAAACTCTACATAAGTAATGGTCCGGTCGTACAGGTCCAGCAAAACACCTTCATAAGAAACCCTGGCCGGAGGAGTACCGAACGACAATCCCCTCTGTTCGATTTCCTTGGATACCCCGATCCGGTCCTTCGAATTCATCCGGTAGAGTCCGTCGTATTCCGGCCGTTCATTGACCGATAAATTCATTGAATACCTCACCCGGGGCTTCCCGATTTTTCCCTTCTTAGTGGTAATGACGATAACTCCATTGGCAGCTTTTACCCCATAAATAGCGGTAGCCGAAGCATCTTTCAAAACATCTATCCGTTCGATATCCTGTGGATTCAGCGAAGAAATCGCATTTCCGATCAGATTTACGTTATCGAGGCTATTCAATTCTTCGGCACTGATCTGTACGGGATCTTCCAGAATAAATCCATCGACTACCCACAAGGGTTCGCGGTTACCTGAAATCGTCGAGGATCCGCGGATTCTGATTTTCGTTGCAGCTCCGGGAGTCGAGGAAGATCCCATAACATTCATTCCCGGAATTTTTCCCTGCAACATATTATCCAACCCCAAAGCAGCTCCTTCCCGCACCAAATCACCATCGATAGTAAAGACGGAAGAAGAAAGCTTGCGTTTCTCGATATTCTGGTAACCGGTCTTCACAATCACTTCCTGCATCAATTCGACAACACTCTCCATCACGACATAGAGGTTATCTTTATTCGCTTTCACTTCCTGCGTACACATTCCCACAAAAGAAAATACTAAGATCTCTTCTCCCGAATTCAAACGGATCTCGAATTTTCCATTTATATCCGTAGCTACTCCGGCTGTTGTATTTTTTACCACCACAGATACTCCCGGTAGCGGTTCACCTTTGGAATCCACTACTTTTCCTTTCACTGTCCGCATATCGGTCTGCTGGGGTTCCGATTCTTTTTTCGGAGTAATTAAAATATAGTCCTCGACTTGATTATAACGATAAGGTAACCCTTGAAAGATCGATTGTAAGGCCTCCTCTAACCGGGCATCGGGCAGGGATACAGAGACTTTCGTCCCGATATTCACCTCCTGGGTATTATACATAAAGTGCACGCCTGTTTGTTCTTTCAATACTTTCAACACCTCTCCGAGTGTTTTATTCTGCAGCTCTACGGTCACTTTCCCCTGAGCCCATACGGTTGCCTGAGTATGCAAGCTCGATACAAATACGAAAAAACAGCACAACCTGACAATCAGTCGTATGCCGGATGAATTTTCTCTTCTTTTTTTCATAATTTTGTAGTTTAGTAGATTCAAATTTTCGAAACCCGGATCGTTTTATTTTCTAACTGGAACCGTACCCGAGCCAATTCTTCTAGCATCCGCAACACAAAATCCAATTCACGATAACGGGTAGCAGCTCCCGTAAAAGTGATTGCTTTCAACTGCGGATCGGCAAATGAAAAGTCTACATCGTACCAACGTCCCAATTGATCGGTGATTTCGCCTAAAGACATGTTTTCAAATTCGAAAGTGCCGTCTACCCAGGCAACCACAGCCCGGGCATCGACTTCACATTTTTCTATTTCTTCTTCCAGGCAAACGGCTTGTTCGCCCGGTGCCAAGACCAACTGTCCCTTTCTATTCGACACTTTGACCTTTCCCCTCAACAACGTAGTTTTCACCGCATTTTTACCGGTATAAGCAGAAACATTAAAGCGCGTACCCAACACCTCGACGCGATTATGGAAACTCTCGACAATAAAAGGACGGGCTGTATCTTTTACTACTTCGAAACAAGCTTCCCCTTTCAGCATCAATTTTCTCTCTCCCTTGCCAAAAACCGTGGGATAAGTCAGTTCGGTTTCCGCATTCAGCCACACCCGTGTACCGTCCGATAATACCAGGGAATATTCCCCGCCCCGGGGCACGGTAATTGTATTATAAGCCAATTTTTCCTGTTCCCGGATTACAGCCTGATAAACGATATGCTCCTGCCCTCCGACTGAAATCCGGGTACCGTCTTCCTCGGTCAATACACAGGTAGTCTCTTTTTCCAGTGTAACTTCCCGCCCATCCGACAAACGCAACACCGCCTTTCGACTACCCGGAACGATCTGAGACAAAGCGGTCTCCCGACTTTCCTGTAACTGTTGCAACGAATAATACAACAATCCGCAACCCAATAAAAGGATCAGTATTGCAGCTTGTTTCCACCATTCCCTCCATAAGCGACGCCTCTTTCGGGGCGAAGCAGAGAGACGGCAGGATATTTGTTCCCAGGCCTGCCCCTCCTGAATCCCATTCCAACACCCCACCTTACGCCCTTGTCTATAAATTCTCACCCATTCCCGGAAAGTTTGCCGATTTTCCTGTTTTTCCTCCAACCACCGTTGTAAAAACCGGTATTCTTTTTCCGATAATTCATGTTTACAATAGCGAATCACATAAGAGACTAATTCCTCTTCATTCATTGCTTTCGATTTTAAATTTATCCTGCGCACAGACGATTTATTTAGAAAACGTTTCTATTACCTAAAGCTCAAAAAGATTAAAATGGGTGAATGAAATGAAATTTTTTTTTCGAAAAAATAATTTACCCGAAAAGGCAATTTACGGATAACCTATCCCCCAAGGCTTTTCAGCGATACCCCGATCGCTATTTCCGAAGTAAGAAAACAAGCAGAATTTGAAGAGAACTGCGCAATTGTTTCAATGCACGGGCAAAATGAGTCTTTACGGTATTCACAGATAAACCGAGAAAGTCAGCCACTTCTTTGTATTTCATATCTTTTAATACGATCAGCTCGAACACTTTCCGGCATTGTTCGGGAAGACGGGCTATTTCGGCATATAATTTCCGGCACTCTCCCTCAAACTCCTCTTCGGAATACACCGGTTCGTCGATATATTCCTCTTCCAACTGTAAATTATAGCGGTTCTTCAATTTTAACGCCTTTGCGCAATTATGCTGGACAGCAGTAAAAAAATAAGCCCTCAACGATCCCTCGAACTGTTTATCTTTATATTTTTCCCAAAACTTCACAAACAAGTCCTGGACGATATCTTCCGATTCCCCGAAAGAATCCAGAAAGTTCATAGCAAAAATACAAAGAGGCTTATAATAAAGATCAAAAAGGCTTTTTAGTCCATCCGGATTACCGCAACTAATCAAGGTCAATATTTCCTGTTCATCTTTACACATCATATAGTACGGCAAAAATAAAAAAATATTGAAAGAACTAATTCTTCAAATAGATGATTTTCTTGGTTTCAAAAAAATCTTCCGAAAAAAAGTCAGGAATGGAATAAATTTTCACTTTAGAACGGAAGGACGCAATCTCTTCCTCAAAATCTCCTCCTTTTAAATAGATCAATCCATTATCCAGGGAATTGGCAGAGTTCTTCCGGATCTTTCCCCGGATCAGTTTGACAAAGGCAGGAAAAGCTGTCACAGCCCGGCTGACAATAAAATCCTGTTGTTCCGATACATTTTCCACACGGATCTGCTCGGCCCTGACATGCTGTAACCCCAAAGCATCCCGAATCCCTTCCACAACTTTTATTTTCTTGCCGATGGAATCAATCAGATAGAAATTTACCTCAGGAAACAAAATAGCCAAAGGGATCCCCGGGAATCCTCCTCCTGTACCAACATCCATCACCCGAGTCCCGGGAGCAAAACGGATGATCTTTGCGATCGCCAGTGAATGCAACACATGATGTACCCAAAACTCATCCATATCCTTGCGGGAAATCACGTTTATCTTTTCATTCCATTCCCGATACAAACCTTCCAGACGAGCAAAACGTTCCCGTTGTTCCTCCGTCAGTTCCGGAAAATAATCATATATCAAATTCACTGTACCCATAGTCAAAATAATGAACTTACCTCTGATCTTTTCCCTGTTTTCCTCCGGCATGATTATAAAGCGGCAGCAAGATTACACAAATCACACCGACCACGATATATAACAACGTCATTGTGCCGTGGGTCAATAGAGCAAAAGTTTTGGCCATGCTTTCGATATTCGGAGTATGCGGCAAATAAATCATCAAAGCCGCTATAACCATAAAATGCCAGGCCCCGATACCTCCCTGTACAGGAGCCACCATACCATAACTCGAAAGAACGAAAATGGTCAACCCGACCAGTACCCCCAAATGCGAAGTAAACTGAAAACAGAAGAAGCAGACATAAAACATCAGGAAATACATCAACCAGATAAATAAGGAATAAAAAACGAACAATCCTTTGTGTCGCACATCTTTCACACTAAGCAACCCTTCTTTCAGTCCTTTAAAAAAAGAATGAATCCGTTCTTTAAAACGAGTTTTACGGATCAACCGCCAAAGACTCCAAGCGACGACCGCCAAAACAACCAACACCAACAACATCCATGAAGAATGGAACATATTCACCACCTTCTCTTCAATCTCCTGATTATTATCTAAAAAAATACCGACTTGTTTAAACTGAGTAATGACGACAATCAAGGTCAGGAACAATAAAATCATCATATCGATTACCCGTTCGGTCACGACCGTACCCAATAATTTAGAAAAAGGAACTTCCTCATATTTACTGACCACCCCACAACGGGTAAACTCGCCCATCCGCGGGATAGCCAAATTAGCGAAATATCCGATCATCACCCCCATAAAACTATTCCCGAAAGAAATCCTATACCCCATAGATGCGGTCAGCAACTGCCATCGCAGGGCCCGGCTGACGTGACTGGCAATCCCCATAACACAAGCCACTCCGATCCAGAAATAATTCACATCTTCTTTAAGCACTGTCAGCAATTCATCCCAATTCTGATCCCGGTAGACCAACCAGAATAACAAAGCCGATACGGCCAGAAATAAAAAAAATTTTATCGTATTTTTTACAAGAGGGTGCATACGAAAATCGGTTTATAAAATTGTTTGCAAATGTACAAAAATATGCCCATGCCCAAACCGTTTTCCGCCGAAATTGTATACTTTTGTAACATGAGTATTGTCAGAGCTAAAAAAAGTCTGGGTCAGCATTTCCTGCGTGACCAGAATATTGCACGGAAAATTACGGATAGTTTACTTCCTGTCACCCGGGATATACTGGAAATCGGTCCGGGGATGGGTGTACTTACCCGCCATCTTTTCGCCAATCCGGCATTTTCGGTCCGGGCCATCGATATCGATCAGGAATCGATCGATTATCTGCACCAGGAATTACCGGAATACCAGGACCGGATTCTATACGGAGATTTTCTGAAGACAGATATCCGCCAATATTATCAGGAACCTTTCTCTGTGATCGGCAATCTACCTTACAATATCTCATCGCAAATTTTCTTCCGGATCATTGAAAACCGGCATTTGGTCCGTCAGGTGGTCTGTATGATACAAAAAGAAGTGGCCGAACGGATTGCAGCCTCTCCGGGTAACAAAACATATGGTATTTTAAGTGTCTTTCTTCAAGCATTCTATCACATCGAATATCTGTTCACCGTAGGGGAGAAGGTTTTCGATCCGCCTCCTAAAGTCAAATCGGCAGTCATCCGGTTGACCCGGAACGAACGCGTGGAACTGGGATGTGAAGAGAAACTATTCTTCAATGTCGTAAAAACAGGGTTCAATCAACGCCGGAAGACACTCAGGAATTCAATCCGCGGGATCGTTCCTCCGGGATTCGACTCTCCCTATCTGAATTTACGACCTGAACAGCTCGGTATTACCGACTTTCTCCAGCTCTGCCAGGATATCGAGAAAAACAGGAACATTGGCGATAAAGCATAAAACGACAATCTAAAATTTTCAGGATGCAACAATTTGAATTAACCCACGAATTTCTAAGTCAGTTGGAAGAACTGATCGATGCCGGCAACAAGACCGAGGTCAGTAAACAAATAGCCGGGCTTCACCCTGCAGATATTGCAGAAATCCTGGAGGAGCTGAATAATGAAAGGGCACAATTCGTATTCTTGTTGCTGGATAACGAAAAAGCAGGAGACGTACTGGCAGAAATCGACGAAGAGGAAAGGGTACATTTTATCGAATCTTTTCCGGCAGAAACTATCGCCCGTCGTTTTATCGACAATATGGATTCGGATGATGCCGCCGATCTGGTAGCGAGCATGCCTAACGAACAGCAACACGAAGTGTTGTCGCATATGGAGGACCTCGAACAGGCAGGAGATATTGTCTATTTGTTGCATTATGACGAGGATACTGCCGGAGGGTTAATGGCCAAAGAGCTGGTGATGGTAAATGAAAACTGGACCGTCCTGACCTGTCTGCGGGAAGTCAGCCGTCAAGCTGAAAATCTGGATGAAATATACAATATATATGTAGTCGACGACGACAACAAGCTAAAAGGACGTTTATCCCTGAAAAAAATCATTACCGCCCCTACCTCGGCAAAAATCAGTAATCTTTACTATCCTGACATTATCTCGGTCAAAACCGACGAACCCGCGGAATCAGTGGCTTTGATTATGCAAAAATACGACTTGGTCGCCATCCCGGTAATCGATCAGGTAGGCCGCTTAGTCGGACGAATCACCATTGACGACGTAGTCGACTTTATCCGTGAAGAAGCAGACAAGGATTACCAGATGATGTCCGGTATCTCGCAGGATGTAGAATCTTCGGATAGCATCTGGGCACAGACCAAAGCCCGGCTCCCCTGGCTGATCATCGCCCTGTTCGGAGGAATGGTATCGGCCTGGATGATTTCCCGCTACGAGGCGGAAATCGCTTTATTTCCGGTTACAGCGATGTTTATTCCGGTCATCACTGCCATGGGGGGGAATGTCGGTATACAGTCGTCGGCCATCGTCGTAAAAGGCTTGGCTTCCAATTCCCTGAGCCTGAAACATGGCTTTCAGAATATCGTAAAAGAAATCGGAGGAGCTCTGATCAATGCCACGATTTGTTCCTCTATCATATTCTTGCTGACTTTGTGTTTCGGGATGCAAACCCTGGCCATGCCCATCACGGTAACGCTATCGCTTTTTGTCGTTATCCTCTTCGCGTCTATTTTCGGTACAGCCTTCCCGCTTTTATTAAACCGGATGAAAATCGATCCGGCCCTAGCGACAGGTCCGTTTATTACTCTGACCAACGATATCATCGGTCTGAACATTTATCTGATCACCGGCCGCCTGATTTTAACCGGACTCGGATAGTCCTTTTCTCTGCATAATTATTTTTGCCTTTTGCATAATTATAACCTGTAAATATAAGGTTACTAATCATTTATGTGCTATTTTTGTAACGATACTTAAAATAGAAAACAACGGAATACAAACTTTTAATCTATGAAACCCTCGGTTCCGAATGTCATGTATCTGAAACAGATAAGGGACAGAGTAGTTTCATATAACTGCAAAAAATAAATTATAATCATATGAATCCAATCGTTGAAGTAAACGTTCAGTCAGAAATCGGGAAATTAAACGGAGTCATCATCCATACTCCCGGCGAAGAAGTAGAAAACATGACCCCCGAAAATGCTGAAAGAGCTTTATACAGTGATATTATCAATCTTTCGATTGCCCGGAAAGAATACAAACAAATTTCGGGAGTTTTATCCAAACTGACGAAGACTTATGAAGTCAAAGACCTGTTGTGTAATATTCTGAAAGACGATAAGATCAAACAGGAAGTGCTTGACCGGATCGAGCGGATCGAACCGTTTATCGGTGAAAAATCTCCGAAAGGTAGCCTGAAAGAACAATTACTGGAAGAAAATGCAGAAAATCTTTCCCGCCTATTGATCGAAGGAGTAGAAATGGTCAAGGACAATCTGACGAAGTTTTTGAGTAAAGACTGGTTTGCATTACGTCCCATGCACAATTTCTTTTTCACCCGTGATGCTTCTATGAGTATGTACAACGAAGTGTTGATCGGTCGTATGGCCAATTCCATTCGTGACCGGGAATCGGTGATCATGCAGTCTATTTTCGATTTTACCCCCGAATTTAAAACTCAAACGCTGACTATTCCTCCCATTTCCGGTAGTACTCAAAGAGTACGTACCATAGAAGGTGGTGACGTTTTGATTGCCCGCGACGATATTTTAGTTATCGGAAACGGTGCCCGTACCAGCACCCAGGCGATCGATATGCTGATCGACGAGTTTATTCGCCGGAAAAGTTAAAAAGCACAACATATTATTGTGCAGCAACTGCCTCATACACCGTAATCC
>ENA-UOJD01003354-UOJD01003354.1-human-gut-metagenome-genome-assembly--contig:-P48-NODE-3354-length-11691-cov-4.245359_pt1 | contig 11691 bp, 2 predicted proteins | sample MGYA00242342_ERZ723889 | MGnify/ENA metagenome assembly ERZ723889
GGTAAATACCGACCCGAATGAAAATGCTTATCCACGGGGAGCTGTCGTGGCGTTGGACGGACAAGAGCAAACAAAATGGGGGAATAATTCATTATGGATCTGTAAAGGAGAGCCATTGGATCCGTGGGGAGATCCTGATGACGAATTTGCGGGTTATGAAGCGATTACAGGGCTTTTCTTACTGGATACAGCTTGTTATGGAAATACGGCTCAGATGGTGAAAAGAGATCCTGCTATTTTTGAAGCCGGACATTATTGCTGGAATTATAAAGCTTATTACCAGCTCAATCAAGCTCACCAGGTGACACAGAATCGGCGTTGGTGTATGCCTACTCTTTCTTTTCTGAGACGGATGATTTTGACTTTACCGGAAGTAAAGACAACTTTAGAATTCCTGAAGACAACGAATGCAGAAATAAATATTCAGGATTTTAAAGATCAGGATGAGAAATCAGCTGATTATTGGTCGTCGGATGATGGTAATGCTCAGGTGGATAAGGGATTTGCGTTTAATGTGAATTTCTGTACCGGGCAGATGGATTTGAGAGAGAGAGGAAATAAAAGCAGCAAACGCTGGGTACGTCCGATATTTTTGTATTGAACGATATGAAAATGCTCGGGTTGACATTGGGCTTATTGGCTGTGCCTGGAAGAAATGCTCGGGGGTATAGGGCGTGCCGGCGGGATAATGAGGGCGCTGAACCTATATGTTTACATGATGTTAAGGATTGCCGGGTGGCAGTAGTGGCAGGAAAGATGAACGTAGATAATGACTAAGGAGTGTATTATGATGAAAAGAGGTAGTCGGTGGGTATTGATTGTTATGTTACTGGCCTCGGTGAATGTTTTGCAGGCACAGAAAGTGAACCCGAAAGTAAAAACATCCACCGAAACGGCAAAGTCTGCCGTAAAGCTTGGAACAGGAGCGATAGTTAAGAATACCATTATCTGGAAAAATGAAGGGAAACCACTTTCAGGTGCGGTAGCGTCTGCCTCCTATATTGAAGGAATAGATGCCGTTGATCCTGGGTTTAAAAATATAACCGATGGTGATTTCAGGTTAAACGATGGGTCTCCTTGTATCGATAAAGGGGAAACGGATGCCTTGTTACCGGCAGTCGATCTGTGGGGAAATAAACGGAAAATCGGAAATGGGGTGGATATCGGAGCTCACGAGTTTACGAAGTATGTTATTCATTTCCGGAAAAACGATCATGTTTCTGTTATTCAAAAAGATGCTGATGGACATTTATATGATTCTACCCATATCTTGCCTGGAGATAATTATATCTTTCGATTGCAGATCGATATTGCTGATGTGGCACATTGGGAAGTTAAGAAAGTATTGATTGCCGAAAACTTACAGGAAATTCCGGAACAGGATGGGTATTATATCGTTTCGAATATCAATGCCGATATAACTATTGTCATCGAATTGGATCCTCCGGTGACAGTGGCGGTAGAAACGGCGGAGCACGGAAAAGTGACGGCGAAGACGGCGACGGTAACTATTCCGGGTAAAGAGTCGGGAAAAGATATTTATGCGATGCAGGTCCGTGAAGGAACTGCTATTACGCTGGATACGGTTGCTGATCCGGGTTATTTTTGCAAGGAGGTTTGGGCACAAGAACGTGAGGCTGAGAAAAAAAATGCCTTGGCATTTGTCGGTAAAAAGGAGGGCTGGCTGGCGATGAAAGAAGTTACTTTCAGTGCGGTCTTTGCCCCTCGTTCTTATCCTGTAGTTACTTCCTGGAATAATGGAGGAAATGTAGTAGTCAAAACCAAAGGTAACGGTAATCCTTTATTTGCTGCGGGAAGTGTTTCTCCACAGTCGGTTTCTTTACCCTATGGTACGGAATTAGAGATAGAAGCTGTTCCAAATGCGCATTTTCAACTCGACTCTATAGTATTGAGGCGAAAGGATAGGAAAAAATTACTCTCAGCGACGACAGCTTCTCTGGACGCCAAAGTGGGGATAGACGGGCTCTGGATCGGCGTGTTTTTTTCTCCCGAAAAATATATGGTCAGCTGGAAAGCTAATTATGGGAGCCTGCTGGTTGGAAACAGTGGAGTTCAGGTTAATTCCGGAGATAAGGTGGCAGCTGGTTCGGTGATTACCATTCACCCCCAACCTCAGTATGGTTATGTCCTTCAATCTTTGAGCGTGGTTTCTGAAGGAGGCACAGAACAGACTTTGACGGCCGGTAGCGATGGCGCTTATTCCTGGACAGTGAACTCAAAAGTGGCATTGAAACCGGTGTTCGTAAAAAAGAAATATACGATTGTATTGTCTACAAATACTCCCGGAGTAGTAGATAATAAATTAGAATCTACTCCTGTATTGACCGGAACGGCTCCCGGAAATCAACTCGAACATGGTAGTAGTTTGAGTGTTCATGTACTTGCTGCTATAGGTTATCAATACGATAGCCTGACTTTGAATGGGGTGAAAATTACCGAAGCAGCCGGATGGAAGTGTTTGTCGGTCGAAGAGGATATGCAGTTGAAGGCTTATTTCAGCCGGAAAGCCTATACGGTATATTATTTGCCGCCGGAGTATGGTAGCTTGTTGGTGGAGGTGCAAGATAAGGTTACCGGGGAGTGGCGGACGATCGCCTCTTCGGATGAGGTATTCGATGGAGACCGTTTGAAGGTAACGGCTATACCTGCCGGGGGATATCGGCTCAAGGCACTGACCGTAAACAATGAGGTTTATACTTCGGGCAATACGAAAGTCATCGATGCGAATCAGACGGTTGTAGCCGAATTTGAACCACTGAAATATACGGTACATGTTCGGAAGGTAATGGCTGCGTCCGGAGTTATGCCCACTCCGGCAAAAGGAAAGGTGATTCTGAAAGATATGGTTACAGGAGGAGAGTTGGTCAATCTTTCCGAAAGCGGTAATTCTGCCGATATTCAGCTTCCTTATGGAACAAAAATTAGCATACGGACTGAATGTGAAGAAGGCTATGGGATGACCGGACTGGATACTTTGGTGACGGGAGAAAATGCTGGTAGTATTTTGTCCCGTCCCTATTTTACGGTCACTCAGGAGGTGACTTTGAATGTGCTGATTACCCAAACGACAGAAAGTTATACGGTCGATTGGATTATAGAAAATTGTTCCGATCTCCCCAATGATTTAGTGGTGTATAAGGATGTATACGGAGATGTTGAAAAGGGAAGTGATTTTATCAGTGGTACCTTATTGAAGGTTGAGCCGAAAACACAGGCCGGAGATATCTGTGTATCTTTGGAAGATCAAAATCATATCCCTGTCTCTTCTCCCTATCATTTGACCTATGATGTTACTTTCTATGCCAAATTTGTGCCGTTGTGTACGCTGAAGATTCAGGTGCCTGAATATACAGAAATGATAGTCCGTAAAGGCGAGACAATACTTCACGATGGAGATCTTGTTCCGGCCGGCTCCCTGTTGACAACCGAGATGAAGGTAAAGGAGGAGTACCGGGATACTGTTCGTTGTATGGCGTTGACATTGGATGGAATCGAACAGAAGGATTTATGGCGTTTTCACGGAACGGTCGGGACTGTTCCGGTCGGGTCGGGCCCGGTTGTTTATACAATTCCGGAATATGCCCGCGGAAAAGTCATTATCGGAGGAGAGACGGAGGAATATTATAAAGTGCGTTATACGCCTGCCAGCCGGGGAAATCTGAACGTGACCCGGGATGATATTACCCTGCTTGGAAATAAAGATTATTGGATAAAAAAGGGAACCCGATTGATCGTAACGGCTGTCGCCAATGAAGGATATGATTATGTCGGTACATACAATATCATTCCGGTACCCCGACAAGAATTGATACTGGCAGGGATGGCCGACGGCACACGTCGGGGTATAGTGGTAGTCGATCAAGAGATGGATATTACCGCAGCGTTTGAACATCGGCAATGTGAGGTCGCTCTGCAAGTGTTACCGGCTGATGCTGCAGCTGTTGCTGTGAAAGAGGGGAAGACAGACATATTGACTAAAGATGGGGAGAAAAAAGCAGTACCCTATGGGACTAATCTGAGTGTTTGGGTAAATCCCGAGCCGGATTATGCATTGGTGGACATTCGGGAAGGTACACAATGGATCGGTGATTTTTCCGGTGCGAGTGTCAATGTGGTCGATAATACCACGATTACAGTGAATTTAGGCCGTCGTTATCAGATCCGGTTTAATGAAGATAGCCTGACGGTAAAGCAGGGACAGGCGACATTGGCTGATGAAGATTGGGTTGTAGAAGGAACGGAATTGACCGTGATTTATAGCGGAGCTTTAACTCCGGGGATGGTATGTAAATCGGTGACTGCTTCTTGGTCCGGAAAAGAACAACAACTGCCTTTGGAAGGAGTTTTCGTTATGCCGGCTGCAAATGTCCGTTTGTATGCTGATGCCGAATGGAAGCAATACCGGCTGACTTGTGCGGCTACTCCTCAGGAATATGGTACGATTCAGGTGGTGAAAGTAGCTCAGGACGGTACAACTACGCCTTTGAATCCCGGAGAAAAGATTACTCATGGCGATCGGATACAGGCTGTAGTAAATCTGACCGAAGATGAAACCGGAAAGACTTCTACCTGGTATTATGTTGATGAATTGAGCTATACGATGGAAGATGAAGCCGGAATTTTGGACGGTAAAATGGCAGGCCGGGTATTTACATCCGAGGTTTTGACAATTACAGGGAATACAGATATCGTAGCATCACTTGAACGTAAGCAAGCTAAATTGTATGTGAAAGTCGATCCTCCACTCGCCGGATTTAAGGTAAAAGTGACCGTGGCCGGAGTGGAGACAGTTTTTGAAGAAGATGGAATAATGAATGTGCCCGTAGGAAAGGTGTTTATGGCTGAACCGATTATTCCGGATAAAATGGCAGAAGAATATGAGGTGTCTTATTTCCCGGATGCTTCGCGCAAACAACCTGGAAGGTTTACGAAGATTATGCCGGAGGGTGCCTATCAGGTACAGGCCGGTTTTGGATTGAAGAAATTTAAAGTGTCGATATCGGTTGTTCCGAAGGACGGGGGGGATGTATTGGTGCAAGATAGGGAAGGACAGGTTTATGTCGATGGTACGGATGTGGTCTATGGGACATCTCTCGAAGTAATCCGGCCGGTGCCTGCCGGTCCTTTTTACCGCTTGAAAGAATTGAAGGGGATGATGGAAGGAATAGATCAATTGGCTGGGATGGAGCCGGATCATTTCCGCATTCAGAAGGTAACGGATACGGTACATTTCCAGGCTTTATTCGAACGTGTGTACCAAATTAAAAAGCAAGATCCGGCAGATCAGGGTTTCGAGATCACTCATGCTGATACGAATGCCGTCGAAGGAAAATTTCCGGCTATGACTCAACTGATGGTGAAGACTTATCCACAGGAGGGATATGAAGTGAAACAGATCTTGGTAAATGAGGTCGTACAAAAGGCGGTACCGGACGAGAATGGAGTGGTTGTGTTTACTATCCCTGAAAATAGAGAGGTAAAAGAGCTTTACTTTCAAGTGGTATATGGATTGAAAGTCGCTGCTGTCACCTTTATCGCCACCGGTAAAGGTGTATTGCAGGTGGAAGGATTGCCCGGCGGACCCCAAGAGTTTATAAATACCCCGGGAATAAAACGGAGTGTGAATTATTTTACGAGTCTTTCTTTATCGGCAAAAGTACCGGCTACCGGAAATTATAGGGTGGTGAAATACAGGATTCATCAGGCTGATGGGACTCAAAAGGACATTCAAGCTACAGATACCACTCTTGTCGTTCGGGGAGATCTGAAGATAGAGGTTGAATTCAAGAAACACTACCGTATTCTCTATGACCAACCCGAACATGCACAATTACTGGTTCGGTCAGGAGAAAAAGAAGTTGAGAACAATACCTTATGGCCGGGAGGTTCCTTGCTGAATGTCATTATAAAGGCAGAGGAAGGGTATGAACTGGATTTTTTGCGTAGTAATGAAAAAGATGTGGTGAATCATACGATTACTTTGCCTGAAGAAGGAGGAGACGATACGATTCGGATTATGGCTTCTATGAAGATACAAACCAAAGTTTTAACTGTTGTTCAACCCGCCGAAGGAGAGATTGTTGTAGAATACTGGAATGGCAATGAATGGCAAATGCTGGACGTCACCCAATCGGTCGAATTGGATTATTGGACTCGCCTCAGGGCAAAGGTGATGTTGCGACAACCCGATAAATATATCGCTTCCGGATTGATCCTGAATGAGGCAAGTAGGATGGATGAAGGTGAAGAATGGGTGGTGAAAGAGGATGCCGTCTTACGGGCTGAAGTTAATCCCCGATTGTATACCGTGACCTGGAAACAACCTCTGTACGGTGAATTACAGGTCACTACAAAAGAGGGGACTGTCGTAGAGGCCGGACAAAAATTACCCTATTTGACCCAATTGATTGTTCGGGTGATATTGGATGATTCAGAAGGTTATGAAGTGAAAGAATTGACAGTCAATGAGGTGGAAATAGAAAATGGAGATGTTTGGACGTTGGTGGATAATACCTCGATATATGCCCGGATCGGGTTATTCCGCTGGCAGGTATTTTCTTCGGTTACCGGCGAAGGAAAATTACAGATGATGTCCCCGGAGGGACTGTTGAAAGTCCCCCGCGATAGTGTGGATCACTATACCCGCTTGCAGGTATCGTTATTGCCTGCCGAAGGGTGGGCTGTGTATTCTCTGGAAGTGCTGGGGGCTGAAATGGATCGGGATTCGTCTTTTAGAGTCGAACAGGATGTCGATGTAATAGTCCTGTTCCGGGAACAGGAATCCTATCGGTTTCCAGCGGTGTTTACACCCAATGGAGACGGATACAACGATACCTGGATTATCCGGGGATTGTGGCAATCTCCCCGGAATAAACTGGAAATTTTCAACCGTTTACAGCAACGGGTATACAAAGCTTCGCCTTATCAAAACGATTGGAATGGCGAAACGGACAGCGGGGATATATTACCGGCCGGTAATTATGTATATAAATTTACACTTGAATCCGGCAAAGAGTATATGGGGATGGTGTCTATTATCAGAAATTAGTGATCATAAATAGAGGTTGGTATGAGAACGATAGGTTTTATTTGTTTTGGGATTTTATTCGTTTTAAATGGTTTGGGGAATAATGTCAGGATCGTCGGTAGTGTGAAACCCTCTTCTATGCCGAGTGGGAATATTGTCAGTGTGAATCTGACCCTGGAATGGGAAAATTCCTGGCGGGATACCTATAATTACGATGCTGTTTATCTGGTGTTGAAATATCGCAAAATTGACCAGCAGCCGACAACCTGGCATTCGGTGTATCTCGAGAATACCGGTCATATTACAGACAATGGTTTTACCTATTCGATGGCTCCGGGGACGACGGATAACCGGAATGTCGGTGTATTTGTTTATCGGGCATCTTCGGGTACAGGGATAGCACGGACGAATGTCGAACTGAAATGGGATTTTGTGAATACGACGAGCGGAGAAGGGAAGTTGACTTCCAGTGATTTTTATACCGGAAAGGTGTTGATCGCTTGTACGGGTATTGAGATGGTGTATATTCCTCGGGGTGTATTTGCGTTGGGAGATATGGCCAATACCGTTGTGCAGAATGCTTCTATTCGTACCTTCCGGCAACGGAATAGGTTTATCTCCGAAGAAAATGATGTCGTAAGTGACCGATATTGGATAGAATCCGGTTCTTCGGTGAAAGGTCATCCTGCATCCCTGGCAGCCAATCATGAGAATGACCTGGATGCCGAACCGACCAATGCCTGGATAGGGGGAGGAGAGAAGGAACAGTCGTGGCGGATTGACTTCGGGAGACTGGCAGATGGGACGCTGTTGCCTAACCATACCACCCGGAATGTAAAGTATATTGCTATCGAATCTGTGCCGGGAAGAGTACCCCGGAAATGGGAATTGTGGGCGGCAGACGTCGATGAGACCGGACATTGGCAGTTGATTTGTTCGGGGACGGAGGCCGATTGGGGCTTGAGTACCGAGAGGGCTTACCCTCCAACGAAAGCAATAAAAGTGACGACTCGGGGAGATTACCGGTATTATAGTTTGAATATCAAACAGGAAGATATGCCTTCGCCCGAAATAACGCCTGTCGTGAGGACGATCGCTATGACGGAAAAAGATCTCGCTACCGAATATGATTATACTTTTATCGTTGATACAACCGTGATAAAAATGGGAGGTGACAAAGGGTTATCGGCAGAAAATGACGGCGAGGAATGGAGTGAAGGTGTGATACCGGCCACTTATCCGAATGGATATGGAGCTTTTTTTGTGATGAAGTATGAGATGTCTCAGCAACAATATGCCGATTTCCTCCATATGTTGCCGCCGACAGCCCAAAAAGCCCGGTCGGTCGGTGAAGCGCTGACTCCTGATCTGCCACAGAATGCTTATGTCTTTAGTAAAGATCCGACCAGGCCTTCAGCCCGGAATGGGATTGTAGTCGCTTCATGGAGCTTGGATACTGCCACTTTTAATTGTAATTTGAATGCCTCTGATCCGGTGGGAATGGATGGGGATGGCATGCCTATTGCCTGTAATTTCCTTACTCCTGAGGATATGCTGGCTTATGCTTCTTGGGCAGGATTACGGCCATTGACGGAACTGGAATACGAGAGGATGGCAAAAGCGCCTTATCCGGCTATACCTCAGCCGGGAGCTTGTGCCTGGGGAAACCGGAATGCCAAAGAGCCCGGAGAGCTTCTGGATGCGGGAATGAATAACGAACGGGTGAGTCACGGGAATGCGAATTTTAAATCGGTCATTAAAGGTCCCCTGAGAGTAGGGGCATTTGCTTCTTCTTCGGCCAAACAGGAAGCTGCCGGTGCTAGTTTCTGGGGAGTGATGAATCTGAGCGATAACCTGAGTGAAATTTATTATAATGCCAATACCGAAGGACGAAAATTTGATGCTTCCGTTCCGGCGAATGGCGAATTACCCGGAAGCGGTATTGCCAGTGTCGGTGGATGGGTGACTCAGGCAGCAGCTTTCGGATTGAGGGGCGGAAATTATAAGTCGGTGACTATCGGTGAGATGGCTGTTGCCCAGCGCAATTATGCCCGGGGGTATATAACAGATACCGGATTCCGCGATTCAACGGTGACTTTCCGGTTGGGATTGAGCTGTAAAACAGGAGTTGCCCTGACTAGTGTACTCACTTTGGAAAATGGATTGACCACAGCTGCCGGTACTGTTGCAGATACGATCTGTGCAGGGGTGGATTATCAGGTCGTCGGTAATGAACCGAAAGGCGAATTGGCTGTGAGCTATTTTTGGTATAAGAGTGAGAATGAGGGGAAAAACTGGGAACTGATGAAAGGAGAGTATGGCAAGGATCTGAATTTGCATCGGTTGACAAACCAAGGAAGGAAAGATCATATCCTGAAAGAATATTGGCTGAAAAGAAAAGTAATCCGTGACAATAGCGATGGGATGAGTGGTGTGGTTAAAATAAAGATTGTCAATCCTGAATATACGATTTCCCGGCACCGGGATACGTTGGATGGCTATGGAACAGGAGCCGGTATCGCTATTAAGACCAAATATCCGACCACTTTTAATTGGTATTATCTCGGAAGCGGAGAACAATTGAATCCGACCCATGAGGAGCCGGATAGCAGTTACTATTTACCTACCCGGGATCAGCTGCTGAGGAAGGAGGAAAAAGAGATTCATGGAGATAAGATGTTGATGGTGCAGATGAATATTCTGGAGACTTGCGACCGCAGTGAGGTGATCCCGGTGCATGTGATCAATTTGTTGGATGATGCTAATCTGAAGGTGAAGAATTTTGGTTCCTACCGGGCATGGGGAGACGGTACCTATGCGCCGTCGGCCGAAGCTTATCGCCGGCCTTCCGGCCCTTATCAATACCGGGGTGAAACCGGAAGTGGTATCTATCGCATCGATCCTGACGGACGGACCGGACCGATCGAACCCTTTGATGTATATTGTGATATGGAAACAGACGAAGGAGGATGGACTTTGTTCGGAGATGTGGATGGACAGGAATACTCGATTAATGGATGTAGTCAGTGTGGATGTGCACAGGAACTGAATAAAATACGCATCACCGATGTGCAACGTTATATTGCATTGGTAAAATTAAGTTCTGTACAGCGGATAAAGGGGATACAGCAGGCTAAAGTACCTAATAATAATAGTCGTTCTTTTTGGTATACGTATAGTGGTACTACGATCGGAGGGATATGCGATCCTGTGAATTCCGGCGCTTTTACTATGGAACAGTATGATATTCGGATTGATAAAGATCTGAATAAAGCTTATTATAGAAATTATATGTGGTCGCAATGTACCAGTGATTATGTTACGACCTCTTTTGAGGAAATGTGGTTTAAATAAAATGAGGTTTTATTGGTTGGGAGCTGGGAATGGTTTTATCAAAATAACAGTGAAATGAGGCTATTTTTATTTTTGTTGTTGGCGATGACAGCGTTGTATGTCCGGGGAGATAATTTCCGGATTCTGGGAGCAGTAAAAATGACCGCGGTGTCGGAGGATATGGCCGGTTTGGAATTGAAAGTGACCTGGTCGAATTCGTGGCGGAATGAGATCAATCAGGATGCTGTCTATCTGTTTGGAAAATATCGTACTCCGGAGCAGGAAAGTTGGGAACATGTCTTTTTTCCGGAAGAGAAGGGAGAAATGGAAGTATCGCCGGGATTCGAACTCCAGGTGGTGAATGGAGGGAAAGGGGTGGTATTGTACCGGAATACAGACGGTCAGGGCGAATCTGTAGTAACCCTTCGGCTGAAATGGAAGATTAAAGCTAATGAACGGAATCCTCTGACCCGCGAACAAATCGATCGGAAACAGGTATTTTTGTCGATGCATGGCTTGGAAATGGTATATATTCCTGCCGGACCGTTTTATGCTGGGGATGGAGTTGCGGAAAAAGGATTTACGAAACCGGCGTTTGGGGCTATTCCACCTGAATATGACCTTATTGGAACCAATCGTGCTTTTGGTTATGCTGCTAATGGCGGGGAGACCTCGGCGGCTCAGGTACGCTTGCCGGCCGATCGTTATAACCAGGGAGAATTAAATACTGCCGACCGGCACGATTGGTGTGGGACCGTTTTCCCCGCTTGGTGGAGGGTGGATTTTACAGAACCTCGTGAGATTCGTTATTTTGGAGTGTCGGGGGTATGTTGGCAGGAGATCCCTTGTGTTCCTGACGGCGACTGGGTACTCGAAGCATCGAATGATGCGAAAACCTGGGAGGTATTGTGGCAGGGAGGTGCGGAATATTGGGGGCAATCTTCGGTGTCTTATCCTGTTCAGAAAGCGATTCGTCTAAATAAGACAGGGAAATACAGGTATTATCAGGTTCGGGTGGATAAGGCTTTGAATGCGTCATTGTGGAATAATATCCGGATTGCGAATGTGGCGATGACAGAGATGGATCTGGAAACGCTGGATACAAAGACGGCTGTATTGATGGATGGCACGAATACGGTCTTTCCGGAAAATTATCCGATAGGAGTGGATGGATTTTATGTGATGAAGTATGAACTGACCCAGGATCAGTATGTCACATTCCTGAACCAGCTGAATCGTTCAGCCCAATATTCCCTGACTATCGGAGGATTGCTGGATGGACTGGAAGCAGGGGATTATGTTTTTGGTGA
>ENA-UOJD01003376-UOJD01003376.1-human-gut-metagenome-genome-assembly--contig:-P48-NODE-3376-length-11629-cov-15.170036_pt1 | contig 11629 bp, 7 predicted proteins | sample MGYA00242342_ERZ723889 | MGnify/ENA metagenome assembly ERZ723889
TCCCGGCTCTCTTTTTTGTTTCATAGGAAAATGCGTCCTATGAAATAAAAACGCTCCGTGGGGTGCGCGATCGGCCCGTCGCATGCTCATTTTGCCAGAATTGCGTCCGCGATGCGGCGCGCGCCGGCACCATCGATCGCCATGCGCATTCGGTCGGACTGTTTCTTTCGGGCGTCCGGATTTTTCAGAAGTGCAGTCAGCTTTTCCACTGCATCATCGTAGAAGATTTCGTTGTCACGGATGTCACCTGCCCATGGAATCAGGTTTGCATCGTCAAAGGCTTTGACACCGGGAAGCTGATTATCCGCCATACTGAAGCTTACAGACGGGACGCCGACGGCACAGAGTTCATAAAGCGTCGTGCCGCCTGCGGAAAATGCGAGATCGCAGGTAGACATGAGTGCAGCCATATCGGAAACCTGTTCATGCAGGACAATGCGGCTGTCTTCTTTTGCCATGACGGCAAGCTCTGCGCGGTGGACATGCATGGGACCTGTCAGGACGTGGAAGGAAACATCCTTCCAGTCGTCCGATGCGCAGAGACGTTTTAACATACCGCCTGCGATATGGAAGGGATCGGTGCCGCCGGTGGAAAGAAAGAGGTCTTTTACCTGCTCCCAGAGATGGTAGGGCTGATCTGCAAACTGCTCCCGGAGGGGAGTGTAGGCGCATCCGGTCAGAACACAGTCCGCTTTGGTGTAAAAACTTTCATCAACACAGAAATCATAGTTGATCACGAGGGAAGCCGGGCAGTCGAATGCCTGCAGATCGTCCAGATAGGCAACTTTGCAGATCTGGCGCAGGATATCGAGATATTCCGGTGTTGCAAAATAAGAATCCACCAGCAGGCAGGCAACGTTGTGGGAAGAAAGGATTCCCTGCATGGTCTGGATTTCCCGATCAAGGCTTCTGTAATCGGTGCGCAGCTCCAGGATCGGAAAGCTGTGGTCAGCGATTTCGTCAGGAGAATACATTTTTTGCAAAATGGAAGCCGAGGTATCATCGGAGACGAGAAAAGCCACCGCTGCACCCCGTTTCTTCAGGGCACGGGCGATGGATAGACAGCGCATCAGATGTCCGGTCGCAATTGTTTCATTTCCGTCTGTGCGGATATAGACTAACGGATGAGATTCCATGACAGCGGCGTCCCCTTTCCGATCGGACAGGAAGCCTTCCTGCCGAGAATTTCCTCATAATACATTGTGTGCAGTCCGATGCCGGGGCGGATGCAGCGGATATTCTGCTCTGTGAAAACTTCGCCCTCTGCCATGTCCTGCGCGACGAAGATGGAACGGGAGCCTGCCCGTTCTTTTTCCTGCTTGGGAGTAAGGCGGTATTCGGAAGAGCCGAGTGCCTTTTCCAGAATACGGATCTGCGAAACCATTTCTTTAAATTCCTGGGGCTCCATGGAAAATGCGCCATCCGGACCGCCGTCGCTGCGTTTTAAGGTCAGGTGCTTTTCCACCATCCGCGCGCCGAGGGAAACGGCGCCTGCAGCGACAGCCCCGCCTATCGTGTGGTCGGAGAGGCCGGTCAGGCAGCCAAAGGTCTGAGACAGCGTCGGAATCATGCGCAGATTGACGTCCTCGTAGGGCGTCGGGTAAGCGGAAACGCATTTTAACAAAATTACGTCTTCATTGCCCTCTTCACGGCAGACATTCATGGCGCGCTCGATGTCCTCGAGATGTGCGATGCCGGTGGCAAAGATGACGGGCTTGTGGAGCTTCGCCACCCGACGGATTAACGGAATATCATTTATCTCATAAGATGCAATTTTATAAGCGGGAGCGTCGAGCTCTTCGAGAAAATCGACGGCGGTTGCGTCAAAGGGGGAGGAAAAGCAGAGCAGTCCGCATTTTTTGGCCTCCTCCATCAGACCGGCATGCCATTCCCACGGCGTATAGGCCTGCTTGTAAAGGTCGTATTCCTTGATGCCGTCCCAGAGACCGCCTTTGTTGATAAAGCAGTCTGCGTCGCTGTCAACGGTCATGGTGTCTGCAGTGTAGGTCTGCAGCTTGATCGCGTCCGCGCCGGCTTCCTTTGCGGCGTGGATGATTTCAATCGCACGGTCGTAGTCCTGCAAATGGTTCGCAGACATTTCCGCAACGATAAAGACAGGGGCGTCTGCGGCGATCCTGCGCCCGCCCAGATAAATTTCCTGATTCATATTGTTATTCTTTCTCCATCATTTTCTGATATTTGACTTCTGCAATCGCCCAGTCCTCTTCGGTATCGATATCCTGAACCTCCAATTCGGGTAAAAGCAGGGGGACCATACCGGGAGTATCTGTTGTTCCTTCCCGGAAAAAAGCTTCCGTCCGGCAGGCATAGAACTGTCCGCAGTCGTGGTAAAGCGTTTCGAGATCCTGGCTGCGCGCGGTCGCATACTGGGGCCATTTGTAGCCGATGTGACCGTTTTCATCTACGGCGAGGCTGCGCAGAACCGGATACGGAAAAGTCGTTACTGGCATGACGGACTCGGCGTCCTTTAAAAGCTCCATTGCAGTGTAGAGTTTTTTGGGGGTAATAAACGGCGCAGTGGGGTAGATACAGCAGAACGTGTCAAACTCCCTGCCGGCAGCTCTATAGCATTCGAGTACCTCGCGGATGACGTCGTCGGTAGAGGCGTAATCGTTTGCGGTCTGGGCGCTTCGAAGAAATGGGACGGACGCCCCGGCACCTTTTGCAAGTTCGGCGATTTCGGGATCATCTGTAGAAACCATCACCTCGTCAAAAATGCCCGCCTGCAAAGCGGCTTCGATGGAATATAAAAGAATCGGTTTTCCGAGAAACGGACGGATATTTTTACGCGGAATCCGCTTGCTGCCTCCGCGCGCTGTAATAATGGCAAGTGCTGACATGGCAAAACCTCCTGTTTCCTGTCAAAAATCGGATTGTGCAGTGTCTGGGGAAAAAGAAATCGCCGCAGACATCGCGTCGTAAGTAGTATAACAATCCGGGGAATATTATTCAAGCACAGTTCACGTGGGATTCCCAGCACACCGGAGAAGATGCATTCCGCCGCTTTGAAGCGCATTGTCTTGCAATGGCAGACAAAAGTATGGTAGAATATAGCGACTATGCAATGGAGTCAACTGGTTTAACTGGGATGATTTCATCAGGTTTGCCAGAAATTGCCGGAGAAAAAACGAAAATGAAAAAGAGAAAGCCAAAAGAGCGGATTTATGTCTGCCATACTTATTATCATGTATATGTTGCCTGTTTAAAGGAGCTGACGCTTCCAAGGGCAATGCACGGAAAGGCGGATCTGGTGCTGAGCACGATGTCGAACGACTTTGGCAGCCTGAAGGAGCGTGCAGAAAAAAGCGGTCTGTTTGAAGCTGTTTTTATGTTCGAGGAAAAGGAAGAGCATGCGTTCCCGCAGCTGGCACGCTATCATGAAGATCATGGAAATCTGGTGTTTAACCTGTTTTCCAGAATGATTTTTACGAAATTATACGGAAAGCTGCAGCAGCCCTATGTGCCGGTGGATTTTAAAAAGTATCAGGACATCTATGTGTTCTGCGATTCCGATCCGATCGGATATTATCTGAATTATAAGAAAATCCACTATCATGCGGTGGAGGACGGCCTGGATTGTATCTGCTATTACGATACCGCGCGCTATGACAACCGGGGGCATTTCGGACTGAAAGCCTTTCTTGCGGCGCATAACCTGATTTTTATCCAGAACGGATACAGTAAATATTGCGTGGATATGGAGGTCAACAATACGTCAATCCTGAAATATCCCTGCTCCAAATATATCGAACAGCCGCGAGAAGTGATGGTGCGCAGGCTGACGCAGGACGACAAAAATACGATTCTGCGGATTTTTATGGAGGATCTGGATACGCTGATGACGCAGCTTACGACCGGCGTGCATCATGAGCACAAGGTGCTGGTGCTGACGGAGCCATTATGCGAGCTGCCGGTGCGCGAGCAGATTTTCCGGGATATCGTAGCAAAATACGGAAAGGATGCGCAGGTGATTTTAAAACCGCATCCCAGAGATGTTTTAGACTATCATAAGCTGTTCCCGGACGATATTGTGCTGGATGGAAAGTTCCCGATGGAAATCCTGAATTTCATCGAGGGACTGGAATTCGACCAGGTAGTTTCCGTGTATACCGTGCCGGATTCGATTCATTTTGCAAAGGAAAAGGTTTTTCTGGGGGATGACTTTATGGATCTGTACGAAGATCCTCAAAAACACCGCTTTAATGAGCAGATTTTTTAAGAAGCAGTTTTGGAATAGGGCTGCAGGAACGAAAGGAACGCTTTCATGAAAAAAATTTACCGTAAAATGATGGTTCTGATGAACCGGAAGCAGAAGCTGAAAATGGTTCAGATTCTGTTTATGATGGTGATCGGTGCGATTCTGGAAACCGTCAGCATCGGTCTTGTGGTACCGGCGATTCAGATGATTATGGACCCGAGCTGCGTGGAGGGCGACAGTGCCCTGGCGCAGATTTACCGATGGACAGGCTTTCAGAAACCGGGATATTTCACGACGCTGATTCTGGTGCTGATTATTCTGGGCTTTGTGTTAAAAAACGTTTTTCTGTATTTTCAGAATGTGGTGCAGCTGCGCTTTGTATACACGAACCAGTTTGAGACCTCTCAGCGCATGATGATCAATTTCATGAAGCGCCCCTATGAATATTATCTGAATGCGGATACCTCTGTCATCCAGCGTATGATCACGTCTGATGTCAATAACATGTACGGTCTGATCCTCGCGCTGCTGCAGCTGATGAGTGAAGTGATTATTTTCGTCCTGCTGGCGGTTACGCTGACCGCGATGGCTCCGCAGATGATCCTGACGGTAGCGGCGCTTCTGATCGTGACGCTGCTTGTGATCAAGCAGTTTTTAAAGCCGATCATGCGTCAGGCGGGCATCGAGAACCAGGATTATTACAGCGGTCTGTACAAATGGATTGAAGAATCCGTTATGGGCATCAAGGAAATCAAAATTGCCAATAAAGAAAATTATTTCATCCGGGAATATGGTAAATGCGGTCACGGCTATGTGAGCGCAGTGCAGAAATACAATATTTTTAACGCGACGCCTCGTCTGCTGATCGAGACGGTCTGCATGGCGGGACTGATTCTGTACCTGATTTTCATGATCCTGTCCGGCGAGGATGTCACCAGCATGGTGAGCCAGCTGGGTGCATTCGGCGTTGCTGCCATGCGGCTTCTGCCTTCTGCAAACCGGATCAACAACTATTTGACACAGATTTCCTATTTCGAGCCCTTTTTTATGGGCGTGTCCGACAATCTGCAGGAGGAAATCCACGACAAAAATGTGGTTTACGACGAAGCTGCCTATCGGAGAAGCAAGCCGGTGGATAAGCTGCCCCTACAGGATAAAATTGTACTGGATGATATTGTATATAAATATCCGAATTCTGAGGTGCTGATCTTCGACCATGCGCATATGGAGATCCCTGCCGGAAAATCTGTCGGCATTGTGGGGACATCCGGTGCGGGCAAGACAACGATTGTGGATATTATGCTGGGGCTGTTGTCGATTCAGGAGGGACATATCCTCGCCGACGGCGTGGAGGTTCGGGATCATTACGAATCCTGGCTGAAAAATATCGGCTACATTCCACAGACGATTTTCATGATTGATTCCACCATCCGCAAAAATGTGGCGTTCGGTTACGCGGATGAAGACATCGACGATGCAAAGGTCTGGGAGGCACTCAAAAAAGCCCGTCTGGATGAGTTTGTCCGCAGTCTTCCCGAAGGGCTGGATACCGGCATTGGCGAGCGCGGCATTCGGATTTCCGGCGGTCAGCGTCAGAGAATCGGAATTGCGAGAGCGCTGTTTGAAGATCCGGAGGTTCTCGTTTTGGATGAAGCGACCAGCGCACTGGATAACGATACAGAGGCTGCGATCATGGAATCCATCAACAGCCTGCATGGTCATAAGACATTGATTATTATTGCACATCGTTTGCAGACGATCGAAAAATGCGATATTGTTTACCGTGTAGAGCACGGGGAGATCGAACGGGAACGCTGATGCGCGACGAACAGGACGATGCGGAAGCAAAACGTAGTCCCGGAGAGACGATTTACGCGGCGGGAGTACAGCACTGCGCACTTTTGGAACACACCGCGCGCCCGGAAAGGAGGAGACATGGGAAAACCCGGACGTCAGGCAAATTTTGAGCTGCTTCGGATCATCGCCATGTTCATGGTTGTGATCCTGCACTGGAACACGAACAGCGGATTGCTTTTGGATGTCGGAAGCCCTGTGACGGGCGCCGGGGTCTGGTCCCTTGTGACAGAATCAGTCTGCATTGTCGCAGTCAACGTTTATGTGCTGATCAGCGGATATTTTCTTTCCTCCTGTACCTTTTCCTTCCGGCGTGTGGCGCAGGTGCTGGTTCAGACGTTGTTTTATACGGTGCTGATTCCTCCGGTTCTGGCACTTGTCGGTGTCCTTTCGTGGTCGGAGGTTCTCAATCCCTACCACATCTGGAACAGTATTTTTCCGGTGCAGTCCGGACATTACTGGTTCGTGAGCGCTTATGTGGTGCTGTGCCTGTTGTCCCCATTTTTCAACGCAGGGCTGGAAACCCTTTCCCAAAAACGGATGCAGCAGCTGCTGGCGGCGCTTTTGTTCTTTTTCTGCATCGGAAAATCCTTCAGTCCGCTGCAGTTTGCGTTGGATCGTTTCGGATATGACTTCGGATGGTTTGCAGTGCTGTACCTGACCGGCGGTTATTTGAAAAAATACGGGATGCCGCGTTTGAACAGTTTTTCCAAAAATATTGCGCTGTATGCAGGCTGCACGCTGGGGACATTTTTGCTGGAGCTTTTGCTGCTTCCTTTGGCAGGACGACTGGCGGGACTGACCTATTATGCGTCCGTTCCATTTCACTATAATGCACTGTTTGCCTATCTTGCGGCGGTGGGGCTGTTTGGCGCGTTTGCTGTCCTGAAGGTAAAAGAAGGGCGTTTTGCAGATATGGTGCGGTTCTGGAGCCCTGCGGTATTCGGGGTTTATCTGATTCATCAACAGACGGATATTGCACAGCGCTGGTTTGCGTGGGTCAACGCCCTGACCGGACGACTTGGGGATTTCTGGAACATCGTTCCGGGTGAGACGGGCGTAACTGCAGGACGGATGCTTCTTGTGCTTTGGATGCAGTCCGTCATCGTTTTTGTGGTCTGTATCGGAATCGAGCGGCTGCGGCTGTGTGTGTTCGATAGAATTGGAAAAAGCTGCGGCAGGTCTGCTGCAAAGTAGGGAAAGGTTTTTTGGGAGGAAAAAAGAGAGCGTGAAAGAAAAAGCAAAACGATTGGGAACAATTTTGTTTCCGGTGATACTGTTTTTGTATCCGCTGTTAAAAATTACACAGGGAATCGAATTGACGGACACCTGTTATGGTCTGGTAAATTACCGCTTTTTCCCGCATGCGGGGCAGGAGTGGACGGTTGCGACCTATCTTGCAAATGTGCTCGGGGCGCTTTTGATGCGCCTGCCCTTTGGGGACAGCCTGGTGGGAATGCGTTTTTATACGGGACTTTTCGTCAGCGCCATGGCGCTTTTGGCGTATTTTTTCCTGAAAGGCAAAATGCCGTCCTGGATCGTGTTTCTGGGCGAATTCGCGGCAATCAGCCTGTGCTGGATTCCGACGACGAGCCTGTATAATTACCTGACGTTTTTCCTGTTTTTGTGCGGAACGGTGCTTTTATACCGCGGACTGATCTGGCAGAACCGCAAATGGATGGCGTTTGCTGGCGTGTGTCTGGGCGCTTCTGTGCTGACGCGCCTGCCTAACATCGTAGAATGTGCGCTGATTATCGCGGTATTTTATTATGGCATTTTGAAAAAGAAAAAAGTGGCGGAGATCTGGAAAGATGTCGCTGCCTGTGTGATCGGCTTTGTGGCGGCATTTCTTGTCGGTTTTCTTGCGATCAGCCTGCAGTTTAGGTTTGATGCATATCCGAAGATGCTTGTCGGGCTTGCCGGATATTCCGGAACAGATGAGACGTATTCATCCCTTTCTATGATTGCTTCTGTTGTATCTGCTTATGTAGAAGCGTTTAAATGGGTGCTGATTTTGGGGATCGCAGCGCTTTTAGGTACGGTTTTATTTTTCCTTCTCCCCGGAAAATTCGAAAAAGGCAAGATGGTGCTGTATCTATGCATGCTTCCGGTGCTGCTGCGGTTTTTATGGGGACGCGGCATGTTCAACCTGCAGTACGCCTTTTACTGGAGCGTATTTGAGTGGTGTATGGTGCTTTTATATGTGGCAATCGGGCTGTGTATCTGGACCCTTGCCGATCCGCTGGTATTTCGAAGGGATAAGCTGTTGTCGTTGATGGTGCTTTTGGTCATTTTGATCACGCCGATCGGAAGCAACAACGAAACATATCCGAATATGAATAACCTGTTTTTGGTTGCTCCGGTGACCCTCTGGATGGGCTACCGGCTTTTGTTAAAGCTGCGCCGCCTGCCGTATAGCTTTGCGTGTCGGGCGATGCTGGTGTGCGTGGCGGTTGTTTTTCTGATACAGAGCACGGGCTTTGGCGTGCGTGCGGTTTTTCGGGACAGCATCGAGGGACAAAAGCGGGATACCCGGGTTGTAAACTGCAAAAAGCTTTCCGGTGCAAAAACGAATCGGGCAAATGCAGAGCAGCTGCAGGATGTTGTGGATTATTACGCAGAGCATGCGGATGAATTGGAGGAAAACAGCAGGCTTTTGACCTTTGGCGATGTGCCGGGCTTTTGCTGGCTGTTCGATCTGCCCTCGGCGCTGTCCCACGACTGGCCGGATATGAATACTTACCCGGCAGAGACGATGCGGACAGATTTGGAAGCGCTGTCTCAGGCGGGAGAAAAGCCGCTGGTGATCCTCTGTCCCGGAAAGGTGGACACAGAGGATGCGCAGGAAGCGCAGAAATGGGAGCTGCTGCAGGAGTTTCTGGCGCAGAATGCCTATGAAATGAAGCTGGATAACGGAACCTATCAGATTTATGAATAAAAATGAAAGCAGCGCAGTGCGGTCGAAAAAACGGACTGCAAAACCGCTTTTGGGAAAGAAGGAATCAACCATGGAAGAAAAGAAGCTTCCCTTTACCGGACGGGAAAAAATCCGGTTCAATGTACCTCCGTTTACGGGACGGGAATACGAATATGTGCGCCAGGCAGTGGAAAATCAGAAGATCTGCGGAGACGGGGAATTTACCAAAAAGGCGAGTCACTGGTTTGAAGAAAAAACCGGAACGGCGAAGTGCCTGATGACGACTTCCTGTACCCATGCGACGGAGCTTGCTGCGATTCTGGCGGATATCAAACCGGGGGATGAAATTATTATGCCGTCTTACACATTTGTTTCCACGGCAAATGCGTTTGTGCTGCGGGGCGGTGTGCCTGTTTTTGTGGATATTCGTCCGGATACCATGAATATTGACGAAAAACAGATCGAAGCAGCGATCACCGAAAAGACGAAGGCCATCGTGCCGGTGCACTACGCCGGAGTAGCCTGCGAAATGGATACGATCATGGATATCGCAAAGCGTCACAACCTTCTTGTGATTGAGGATGCGGCGCAGGGCGTGATGGCTTCTTATAAAGGGAAAGCCCTCGGGAGCATCGGTGATTATGGCTGCTACAGCTTCCATGAAACAAAAAATTACAGCATGGGGGAGGGCGGTGCACTGCTGATCCGCGATCGGGAGCATGTGGAGCGTGCAGAGATCATCCGGGAAAAAGGTACTGACCGAAGCAAATATTTTCGCGGTCAGGTGGATAAATATCGCTGGCAGGAGTTTGGCTCCAGCTATTTACCGAGCGAGTTAAATGTGGCGTATCTGTATGCACAGCTGGAAATGGCAGATCAGATCAATGAGGCACGGTTGGCGCGCTGGAATGAGTACTATAAGCTGCTGACGCCACTTGCTCAGGCAGGCAAGATTGAGCTGCCGGTGGTTCCGGAGGGCTGCGTCCATAATGCCCACATGTTCTATATCAAGACGGCGGACGAACACGAACGCCAGGAGCTGATCAATTATTTGAAGGAACGGGATATTCTGGCGGTTTATCATTATGTGCCGCTGCATTCCGCGCCTGCAGGAATCAAATATGGACGCTTCAACGGAGAGGATGTCTACACGACAAAGGAAAGTGAGCGCCTGCTGCGCCTGCCGATGTACTATGGTTTGACGGCGGAAGAGACAGCATTTGTGGCGGATCAGGTGAAGGAGTTTTATGGCAGGTAAGCAGTTTTTGAAAAAACACGAAAATTGCATACTGTCGCTTGCGATGGCTCTGATCCTGGCGGGGATTTTAGCGGCGCGCTTTGACTTTTATTATGATTTGAATGACGATGTGCTGATAAAAGATATTTTGTCCGGCGTATATTCCGGTACGCCGGACGGACATACCATGCAGCTGTTGTATCCGCTGGGAGCATTGCTTGCGCTGTTGTACCGGGGGCTTTCGATCCCGGTATTCGGCGCGTTTTTGCTTTTCTGCCAGTTTGGAAGTATCTGGGCGGTCGGATACAGGAGCACCGTGCTGGTGGACGAGGAGCGGGCAGCACGTGATGGCGCGCCTTTTGCACCAGGGATGTGCAGTGCAGCGTCTGCCGCGCGTCTGGCAGAGCCTGCGGCGGCTCGCGTGTGCTCGGCACGAGATTACGCTTTCGCAGCTCGTAGCGCGCACCCGGCAGAGCCTGCGGTATGCAGCGCATGGAATACTACCGCTGCGCGGCTGGGCGTAAAAGGGGTGCTTCTCCTTGTAGAGGCTCTGTTCTGGTTCGCAGCGATGGGCAGTCACCTTGTGTATCTGCAGTACACGGTCACGGCGGGGATGCTGGCGGGCGCGGCGATTTTTTGGGTTGTTACGGCGAAGGGCAAAGAACGCTTCTGGGCGCTTTTGCTTTATTGGCTTTCTTTCTGCCTACGTCCGGAGATGGCGCTTTTGTGCCTGCCGCTTGCAGGAGCTGGCGGTCTTTGCATCTGGGGCAGGGAAAAACAGATTTTTTCCAAAGAAAGCCTGCGGCATTATCTTGGACTGTTTGCAGCGTTGGTAATCGGGATGGGTGTTTTTTACGGGCTTGACGTGCTTGCCTATTCCGATCCGAACTGGAAAGATTTCCGACAGTTTTTCGATGAGCGCACGATATTATATGATTACCATCTGGATTTCATTGAGCAATACGATGAAAACCGGGAAGCCTATGAAGAGACGGGTGTTTCCAGGACGCTGCAGGAGATGCTCAAAAACTATAACTTTGGGGCGGCGGATGAGATCGACACGCAGATGCTTTCTTCTCTGGCGGTGCAGGCGAAGAAAACAGACGCAAAAGAATCGGTGCTATCGCAGGTAAAAAAAGCAATTTGGCGGCTGGTACATGAAAACTGGTTGTCGAAAAGCGACCTGCCCTGGAACGTTGTCTGGCTGGCAGTTGTTTTTGCATGGTGTTCCTGCTGTTTACAGAAAGGAAACCGAAGATATTTCTTGCAGCCGGTTTTTGTGGTTTGTGTCGGCGGAATGCTGTGGAGCTATCTGCTGATGCAGGGACGGATGGTGGATCGCGTGACCCATCCGCTGTATCTGGCACAGATTTTGCTGGCGGCTGGGCTGTGGGGAACGGCA
>ENA-UOJD01003381-UOJD01003381.1-human-gut-metagenome-genome-assembly--contig:-P48-NODE-3381-length-11607-cov-7.864179_pt1 | contig 11607 bp, 10 predicted proteins | sample MGYA00242342_ERZ723889 | MGnify/ENA metagenome assembly ERZ723889
AGATCAACATCGTGGATACTCCGGGCCACGCCGACTTCGGCGGCGAGGTGGAGCGCATCCTGAAGATGGTCAACGGCGTCATCCTGCTGGTGGACGCCGCCGAGGGTCCTATGCCCCAGACCCGCTTCGTGCTGAGCCGTGCCCTGGAGCTGGGCCACCGTGTCATCGTGGTCATCAACAAGATCGACCGGCCCGACCAGCGCATCCACGAGGTCATCGACGAGGTGCTGGAGCTGCTGCTGGAGCTGGACGCCACCGACGACCAGCTGGACAGCCCCATGCTGTTCTGCTCCGCCCGCAACGGCACCGCCAGCTACTCTCCCGATACCGTGGGCACAGACCTGAAGCCGCTGTTCGACACCATTCTGGACTATATCCCCGCGCCGGAGGCTGATCTTGACCAGCCCTTCCAGATGCTGGTGTCTGCCATCGATTATAACGATTTCGTGGGCCGTATCGCCATCGGCCGTATCGAGCGGGGCGTGCTGAAGCAGAATCAGGAGATCGCGGTGTGCAACTATCACGATCCCGACGCGCCCGCCAAGAAGGCAAAGGCCGTCAGCATGTACGAGTTTGCCGGTCTGGGCAAGGTGCCCATCACCGAGGCGACCGCCGGCAACATCATCGCCCTCAGCGGCATCGGCGATATCACCATCGGCGATACCATCTGTGCGCCCGACTGCGTGGAGCCGCTGCCCTTCGTGAAGATCAGCGCGCCCACCGTGGAAATGACCTTCTCTGTCAACGACAGTCCCTTTGCCGGCCGCGAGGGTAAGTTCGTCACCTCCCGCCAGCTCCGTGACCGCCTGTTCCGCGAGACGCTGAAGGACGTGTCCCTCCGGGTCAGCGAGATCGAGGGCGCTATGGACGCCTTCAACGTGGCGGGCCGCGGCGAAATGAGCCTGTCCATTCTGATCGAGACCATGCGCCGCGAGGGCTACGAGTTCCAGGTGTCGCCTCCCCGCGTGCTGTACCAGACCATCGACGGCAAGAAGTGCGAGCCCATCGAGCGTCTGGTGGTGGACGTGCCCAGCGAGAGCGTGGGCGCCGTCATCGAGAAGCTGGGCGCCCGCAAGGCCGACCTGACGGAGATGACCCCTATCGGCAATCGCATGAAGGTGGAGTTCCTGGTGCCCAGCCGCGGCCTGTTCGGCTATCGCAACGAGTTCCTGACCGATACCCGCGGCGAGGGTATCATGGCCAGCGTGTTTGACAGCTACGCGCCCTTCAAGGGCGAGCTGAGCCGCCGCAATACCGGCTCTCTGGTGGCCAGCGAGACCGGCGAATCCATCACCTACGGCCTGTTCAACGCTCAGGAGCGCGGCGTGCTGTTCATCGGCGCCAACGTGGGCGTGTACGAGGGCATGGTGGTGGGCGTCAGCCCCAAGCAGGAGGACATCGTGGTGAACGTCTGCAAGAAGAAGCAGCTGACCAATACCCGTGCCGCCGGCAGCGACGACGCTTTGCGTCTGGTGCCGCCCCGGAAGATGAGCCTGGAGCAGTGTCTGGAGTTCCTGGCGGATGACGAGCTGCTGGAGGTCACCCCCAAGAACCTCCGCATCCGCAAGACCATCCTGAACCACGAGCGCCGCATGAAGGCCCAGCACGGTAAGAAGAACTGAAAATTGAAATACCCCCGCCTGTCCGAGTGGACAGGCGGGGTATTTTTCTGCATAGAATTCGCAAACTCCCCTTAAACAAAATGGGGAAAATTTTGGAAAGGTGTACTTTTGCAAATTGCAAGGGTACATTTTCATTAATACAAGTATACAGCAAATCCTTGATTTTTCAAGGGTTAAATTAACGGTCGGATGTAGAAAAATGCCATTTCAAAATGTACAGTTTTCCATATCCCACAAATCGGCGGGAAACGCCCTTTACCGGATCTCCTGCTCCAGCGCATCGAACTCCGGCGTGGAGAAAAACTCGCCCAGCGTAATGCCCAGTCCGTCGCACAGCATCTTGATGGTCAGCAGCTTGGGGTTCTGACTTTTCCCGTACAGGATGTTCTTTACGCTGGAGGGCGGCAGGGCGCTGATGGACGCCAGCCTGTTCACGCTGATGTTCCGCTCTCCGCAGAGCTGTAAAATGCGGTTTTTCACCGCGCTGATGGTGTCCATAGGTGTCCTCCCGGCTGTTTTTTCTATTAGGATAGCCGAAAAGACTTGTCAATATAGGCTATGCGTGCTACTATCGGGCTATGGGTAGACGATATTGAATGCTGAACGCTGGAGGGGTAACATGGCTGACTATCAAAAAATGTACGCCGTGCTGTGCGGCGCCATCGACGATGTTCTGGACGGGCTGCGGACGATCCCGCTGGCGCAGCCCTACGCCCGGCAGCTGTATTCGGCGCTGCTGGATGCCGAGGATATCTACATCGACACCACGTTTTACACCGCGGATACGCAATCGCAGAAGGTCATACAGCTGAAATTGGATCAATTTCCATCGGAATAAGAAAACCGGGACGGCATGCCGTCCCGGTTGCTTTGTTCCCTTACAGCGACCCGGTGATGGTCAGCTCGGAGGTGCCGGGATCCACCGTGAACACACCGGTGGCGGCATCCTGGGTAAACGTGGCGGCGGGCACCGTCAGCGCACCCACTACCGTGGCAAAGGTGCCGGTGGTTTCGTCGTAGGTGTAGTGGACGCCTTGCGTCCACAGGGTACCATTGAAGCGCACCGTCAGGTTCTTGAGAATGGGATCGAACGTGTCGGTGATGACCAGCTCATCTCCCGCGTTGGCGGCGGTGTTGCCCCGGTTTTGCAGCGTCAGCGTATAGGTCAGCGTACCGTTCTCCGCCACCATGGTGGGGCTGATGCTCTTGCTGATGGCCAACTGGGGCGCGGGGGAGGCGTTGATGGTCTCCGTGGCGGTAACGGACGAGGTCAGCCCGCCGCCGGTGATGGTGGCGGTGTTGGTGATGCTGTCCTCCACCCCCAGCGGAGCGTATTCGTTGACTCTGGCGGTGTAGATCAGCATGGCGCTGCCGCCTGCCGGAACGGTGACGCCGGTGACGGTCAGCGGCGCGGTGGCCGTGACGGTGGGGGTGGCCTGCAATGCACCGTTCACGTAGTACAGCAGCGAGCCGGTCACATAGGTCAGGGGGTACAGGGTGTTGCCGCTGAACGTATAGCTGCCCAGCGTGTCGGTAACGGTCAGACCCGTCAGCGCCGCCGCGCTGGAGTTCACCAGCGAGATGACGAAGGTCTTGATGCCGCCTGCGGTGTAAGTGGTGTCGGCGGCGGTCTTGGTGGCGGTCAGCACCTCCACCAATTCGCCTACCGCGATATTGGAAAGGGTGGTGACGCCGTTATAGGACAGTGCCGCCTGATTGGTAATGGTTGCCATGGCAAACCTCCTGAAAAGAGCAGATTACGCGGCAGCGGCTGAAAAACAGCACACCGCCCGCGTTCCATTCTATGTGGAAACCGCAGGCGGTGTGTAATGACCGGTATGAAAAGCCTCGCAGAGTTCGCGTCCGCAGACGCGAAAAATTCAAATTATTTTTCCGGCGGCGTGTACGTCGAAAAAATACTTCTCGGCCGCCAGTGTGTCCGAAGGACGCGCGCAGTCGGCCGCAATCCCCATTGGCAGCAAAATCGCAAGATTTTGCGCCAGCTTCTTTATTGCCGCCGTGCCGTCAGATACTCGTCCCCCGGCCGCCAATAGGGGCACTGGCTGCTCTGGTTAGACAGGAACCGTACCATCTCGTCCTCGTCCAGATCCATCTCGCACACGTAGTCGTCGTAGTCCTCATCATAGCTGTAAAACGCGCAGCTCTCGCATTTATCCACATCCGCCGCCCCCTTTTTCTGCCATTATACGGCGGCGGGAGGGCCGCGTCAAGTCAGAACAGGAACTCCTCCAGCTGGGCGGGCCGCATGATGGACACCTCGTAAGCGGTGCGCTCCGTGGAGACGCCGCCCTCGGTTTTCGTGTATGTACGGCTCTGCACCCGGCCCTCGATGGTCAGCCGGTCGCCGGTGGTCATGGCCGCCGCCTGCTGGGCCACCGCGCCCCAGGCGATGCAGGGCAGATAGTCTGCCCGCCCGTACCGGCGGTTCACCGCCAGAATGATGTCGCTGATCTCCCGGCCCAGCGGCGTCCTCCGCAGCACCGGCGGCTTGCACAGGATGCCGGACAGCTGGATCAGGTTGAAGGGCGTGTCCCCGCCCTTTTCCAGCGCGTGGGCGAACACGGAGATCACCAGACGGCTGCCCTGTCCGCTCTTGTTGTTGAAGGAGCGCAGCTGTCCCCGCACGGTAACGGTGTCGCCCTCCCGGAGACCGGCGCTCTCCAGCAGCGGCTGGGCGGCGATCACCGTCAGCTTGTCCGCAAGACCGCTGAGCCGTTCCACCGCCAGCGTGAATTTGTAGAATGAGACCCCATGGTTCACGTGGCTCAGCGCCGGTGCGCTGTCCACCGTGCCGCAAAGCTGCACGCGGTTGAAATTGTTGTCCATACGATGTCCACCTCGTTAGTTGATATGCCACAGCCTATGCGCCGCCGGAAAAGAATATGCTTTTCAAACGGCAGAAACTATGGCATAATACCAGCAAAGGAGTGATGACCATGCGTTACAAAGGAAAAGTCTACCGTCCGCCCTCTGAGGCCTACAGCCTGATCGTGCAGGTGACCTACGGGTGCAGCCACAACACCTGCGCCTTCTGCGATATGTACGACGACAAGCATTTCGCCATGCGGCCCATGAACGAGATCCGTGAGGATTTCGAGATGGCCCGCCAGCTGTACCGCCATGTGGAGCGTGTCTTTCTGGCGGACGGCGACGCGCTGATGCGGAAAACCGACGATCTGGTGCAGATTCTGGGTTTGATCTACGGCCTGTTTCCGGAGTGCCAGCGGGTGACGTGCTACGCCTCGCCCGCCAGCTTGCAGGTGAAGTCGGAGGACGACCTGCGGCTGCTGCGTGAGCGGGGCCTGCAAATGGTTTACATGGGGCTGGAATCCGGCTGCGACGCGGTGCTGGAGCGGATGCGGAAGGGCCACAGCGCCGCCGCCATCGTGGCGGCGGGACAGAAGGCCCGGCGCTGCGGTATGGCCCTGTCGGTGACGGCCATCTCCGGCCTTGGCAGCGTGGAGCTGTGGCGGGAGCACGCCATCGGCACGGCGGAGGCCCTCAGCGCCATGAAGCCGGAGTATATCGGCCTTTTGACCCTGATGGTGGAGCGGGGCACGCCGCTGGAGCAGTGGGTGCGTGACGGAGAGTTCACCCTCCTCAGCCCCGTGGAGGTGCTGAAGGAGACGGAGCTGTTCCTGCAGCACATCGACTCCGAGGGCAGCGTGTTCCGCATGAACCACGCCAGCAATTACCTGACCTTGAAGGGTACGCTGAACCGCGACCGTCAGGCGCTGCTGGACAAGGTGCAGTCGGGCCTGTCCGGCGTGGGACTGAAGCCGGAGTTCCTACGGGCGCTGTGAAAAGTGCCGCGTGATTGGCGGCGGCCTGAGGGCAGGCCGCCCTACGAGGTTCTATCGGTGGTTGGCCGTAGGGCGGGGTGCCCACACCCCGCCGCCCGCAGTGGCTGCCGACAAAACTCCGTCGGGGACGCCGGCCCCTACAACGGTTTTACGATCCTTTGCAACTTAAAAAATCAAAAATTCCCTCTTGACAACCCACGGCAAAAGTGCTAAAGTACGTCCATAATCAAACAAGCAAACCATTGAGTAAGAGGAGTACCCCTACAGGAACCTTTCAGAGAGCCGCGTATTTGGTGGGAGCGTGGCAGTGGAATGTACGGTGAATGGACTTACGAGGGCGGGGAGAACACCGGAAACGGCCAGTAATACCCGACGGCAACCGCGGCCGTTACCCCGGCGGAGCGCATGATAGTGCGTGCAGAGCGGGCGTGATTACGCCAATATGAGTGGCACCGCAGGAATTGTTATTACATCCTGTCTCATGAATGATTTCATGAGACAGGATTTTTTATTTTATCAAAAATATTTTCACATAAAAGGAGAAAACGATCATGGGAAAGATCATTCTGACAGGCGACCGTCCCACCGGACGGCTTCATGTGGGCCATTTCGTCGGCTCTCTCCGCAACCGCGTCACGCTGCAAAACAGCGGCAAATTTGAAAAGCTGTTCTTCATGATCGCCGACGCGCAGGCCCTCACCGACAACTTCGACCATCCCCAGAAGGTGCGGGACAACATCCTTGAGGTGGCGCTGGATTACCTGTCCTGCGGCATCGACCCGGCCAAATCCACCATTCTGGTGCAGTCCCACGTCAGCGAGCTGACGGAGCTGACCTTCTACTACATGAATCTGGTGACGCTGGCCCGTCTGGAGCGCAATCCCACCGTCAAGGCGGAGATCCAGCTCCGGGGCTTCAACCACAGCATCCCCATGGGCTTCCTGACCTATCCCGTCAGCCAGACGGCGGACATCACCGCCTTCATGGCCGACACCGTGCCCGTAGGCGAGGACCAGCTGCCCATGCTGGAGCAGGCCCGCGAGATCGTCCGCCGCTTCAATGAGCTGTACGGCGAGACGCTGGTGGAGCCCACCGCCCTGCTGCCGGACAACGAGGCCTGTCTCCGCCTTCCCGGCACCGACGGCAAGGCCAAGATGAGCAAGTCTCTCGGCAACTGCATCTATCTGGCCGACGATCCCGACGACATCCGCACCAAGGTCATGGGCATGTATACCGACCCCAACCACCTGCAGGTGTCCGACCCCGGCAACACCAAGGACAATCCCGTTTTCCTATATTTGGACGCCTTCTGCACCGACGAGCACTTTGCCCGCTACCTGCCGGATTACGCCAATCTGGACGAGCTGAAGGCCCACTACGAGCGGGGCGGTCTGGGCGACGTAAAGGTGAAGAAGTTCCTCAACAACGTCCTGCAGGAAACCTTGGAGCCCATCCGTACCCGCCGTCAGGAGCTGGCAAAGGACCCCGCCGCCGTCATGGAAATTCTGCGCAAGGGCAGCTACGCTGCACAGGCTGAAGCCGCCAAGACCTTGGACAAGGTCAAGCACGCCATGAAGATCGACTATTTCGCGTAAATAGAAATCAATACATTATAGGATATAAAGGAGAAACATCATGAAAGAGCTGAAAGACAGAAACATCCCCTACAAGATCTATCTGACCGAGGATGAGATGCCCAAATATTGGTACAACGTTCGCGCGGACATGACCAACAAGCCCGCACCTCTGCTGAACCCCGGCACCCTGAAACCCATGACCGCCGAGGAGCTGGGCGGCGTGTTCTGCGCCGAGCTGGTGAAGCAGGAGATGGACGACACCACCGCCTACTTTGAGATCCCCGAGGATATCCGCAACTTCTATAAGATGTACCGTCCCTCTCCGCTGGTGCGCGCCTACTGTCTGGAGGAGAAGCTCCAGACCCCCGCGAAGATTTATTACAAGTTCGAGGGCAACAACACCTCCGGCAGCCACAAGCTGAACTCCGCCATCGCTCAGGCCTACTACGCCAAGGAGCAGGGTCTGACCGGCGTGACCACGGAGACCGGTGCCGGCCAGTGGGGCACGGCGCTGAGCATGGCCTGCGCCTATCTGGGGCTGGACTGCCATGTGTTCATGGTGAAGTGCTCCTATGAGCAGAAGCCCTTCCGCCGCGAGGTCATGCGTACCTACGGCGCCAACGTCACCCCCTCCCCCTCCAACACCACCGAGGTAGGCCGCAAGATCCTGGCCGAGTTCCCCGGCACCACCGGCTCTCTGGGCTGCGCCATCAGCGAGGCCGTGGAGGCCGCCACCACCCGCGAGGGCTACCGCTACGTGCTGGGCAGCGTGCTGAATCAGGTGCTGCTGCACCAGTCCGTCATCGGCCTTGAGACCCAGACCGCGCTGGAGAAGTACGGCATCAAGCCCGACATCATCATCGGCTGCGCCGGCGGCGGCTCCAATCTGGGCGGCCTGATCTCCCCCTTCGTGGGCGAGATGCTCCGCGGTGAGGCAGACTATAAGATCATCGCCGTGGAGCCGGCCTCCTGCCCCAGCCTGACCCGTGGCGTGTTCAAATACGACTTCTGCGACACCGGCAAGATCTGCCCCATGGCCAAGATGTACACCCTGGGCAACGGCTTTATCCCCTCCGCCAACCACGCCGGCGGCCTGCGCTACCACGGCATGAGCGGCATCGTCTCCCAGCTGTATCACGACGGCTATCTGGAGGCTCGCAGCGTGGAGCAGACCAGCGTCTTTGAGGCGGCGGAGTACTTCGCCCGCTGCGAGGGCATCCTGCCCGCTCCCGAGTCCAGCCACGCCATCCGCGCCGCCATCGACGAGGCCGTCAAGTGCCGCGAGACCGGCGAGGAGAAGACCATCGTCTTCGGCCTGACCGGCACCGGCTACTTCGATATGGTGGCCTATAACAAGTTCAACGACGGCGAGATGGGCGACTACATCCCCACCGACGAGGATCTGGCCAAGGGCTTCGCCACCATCCCCAGCTTCCCCGGCAACGAGTAAAGTAAAAGATGAAAAGCGCGCCTGTTTGCTTTGAATAAGCGAACGGGAGCGCTTTTCGTGCTGTGTTTTTACTTCGCTGGCTTGAAAGGAAAGATGCCTTATGCTATACTATAAACAAAAAATGTATATGCAGTGGAAGGTAGATGAATATGGATACGAGGTCGATATCTCTTTTTTCCGGCGCGATGGGGCTTGATATCGGCCTCATGCAGGCGGGAATTGACATAAGGATCGGACAGGATGTGGATGCTTCCTGTATTCAGACTATGCAGGCGAATGGGCATAGAGGGATTGCCGGGGACATCCGGCAGATCACCTCTGAGGAGATTCTGCAAAAGGCTGATATGAAAGCGGGAGAACCTTTTTTGATCTGCGGCGGCCCGCCGTGTCAACCGTTCTCCACTGCGGGGAAAAGACTTGGCATCAATGACCCTCGGGGCAGCTTATTCAAAGAATTTGTCCGTATGATAGACGAAATTCGCCCTCGATTTTTTGTCATGGAAAATGTCAAAGGCATCATGAGTTCCATTTTGAAGGATGAGAACGGAGAGAACACGGATAAAAAGGTGCTGGATGTGGTGCTGGAAGAATTCCGCAGACTGAACTATAAGACCGTATACGGGCTGGTGGATGCGGTCAACTATGGTGTTCCCCAGTTCCGTGAAAGGTTTGTTCTGATCGGCAGCAGGGATGATGAGAATATTTTCCTCCCAGCTCCTACACATTTCAGGGTGCACCAGAACCCGGCATATCGCTGGGTGACGCTTGGCGATACCATAAAGACGCTTGAAGATGTGGAAGGCGAATGTGCTTCCTTCAGCGACGGCAGGCTGCGTTTCCTCCGCATGGTGCCGGAGGGCGGCAACTGGAAGGATCTGCCCAGCGATGTTTTACAGGAAGCTATGGGTGGGGCTTATACATCCGGTGGAGGGAAGGTCGGATTTTATCGCCGCCTGTCCTATGCGCAGCCTTCCCCTACCGTTGTAACAAGCCCTGTTCAGAAAGCGACCATGATGTGCCATCCGACAAAGGACAGGCCGCTAAGCGTTGCGGAATATGCACGGATTCAGCAATTTCCCGATGACTGGATCTTTATGGGGACGACGGTTGATAAATACCGGCAGATCGGGAATGCTGTTCCAATCGGACTGGCCAGGGCGATTGGGCAGATGCTGGTCGCTGTTGCAAATAAAGATGCCGAGATCGTAGTAAAGAGGACGCGGGGAACCAGCGTTCACGATAAGATCCAGAATGCGATCAGAATAGGAGGGATGAGCAAATGCTGAATATCGAACCGCTGAACAACGGCTATGATGAGCAGAGTGTTTGCGCGGCGATCGGCGCAGCTTTGACCGATTTTTACACGGCATTGACAAGAACTCTTGATAAAATAGATGTCGACAAGATATTGAAGCGGAAAAATCCCTATTTATATAGGGCAAAAGGGATCAACAGCGCAGGTCAGATCGTGGACGGTATTCTGGCAGCCTATGTATCTTCAAGTGAAGAAACCTTGTTCGGCAACTGCTTTTTTGAACCGATTGCCATTGTGGTAGCGGGAGGTCAAAAGGCGGTTACGGAAGGCGTAGATATTACGGTAGACAAGGATAACACGATTTACAGTATAGCTGTGAAGAGCGGCACATCTGTCTTTAATGCCGACAGTAAAAAGAGACAGGAGCAGAATTTTCAGTCTGCGCAGAAGCGTGCCCAACAGGCGAGGAAAGCCTTTTTTCCAGTGGTTGGTTACGGTTATGGCAAGAAGAAAACAAAGGTGGGTCATGAGAAATTCTATCTTGAATTAGCAGGCAAGGATTTTTGGGAGTGGCTGACAGGAGATCCTGAATTCTATACGAAGATCATTACCTATATGGGAACAAGACCCGAGGAATATGCGCAGGAATTTGAAGAGGCATACAGCAGGGCGGAAAACCGTATGATCCGGGAATTTACTGTTAAGTATTGCGGACAAGATGGCTCCATAGATTGGGATGCCCTTATCAAGTTCAATAGCGGGGATTAGTATAGAGTGCCTTTCTTCTTTGCGGCAGACACGCTTCGCCACCATCCCCAGCTTCCCCGGCAACGAGTAAGCATTTCAAAACCGCATAAGCAACTGCCCGGGACGGCTTCGCCGTCCCGGGCAGTTTTCATACGAGGAAACAATTGGAAGAAATTGTAAATTGTCGACACGTCGCGGACAACTGCCGCCCGACTCTGGAAAGCCGACAAAGCTCGTGGAAAATTTCCAAGAATGTCACGGAAATTTGATTTCCCTTGTTGACAAGCGCCCAATACTTTGTTAAAGTGGTGACAAAGATGAGGGTGGGAGGAACCGTCATCCTTTAGGGCAACTCAAGATATGATAAGCAGGCCGGTCTCCGCGCTGCGGCGGCCGGCGAAAAAACCGTTAGGAGGATTACACTTTGAAAGATTGGGATCGTTTAATCACGGTGGAACAGATGGAAGCTGCCACGGCCGCTCTGCTGGAAAACGGCATCAAGGTCGGCGCGGATTCCTGGCAACAGCGCGCAAAGAACCAGACCCCCCACTGCGGCTTCGGCGAAGCCGGCACCTGCTGCCGTATTTGCTCCATGGGCCCCTGCCGCATCACCCCCAAGGCGCCCCGCGGCATCTGCGGCTGCGATGTTCACGGCATCGTAGGCAGAAACTATCTGCGCTTCACCGCCGGTGGCTCCGCCACCCACTCCGACCATGGCCGCGAGATCATGCACACCCTGCACCAGACCCGCGAGGGCGGCAACTATCAGGTCAAGGATCCTGACAAGCTGATCCGCATCGCCAAGGAATGGGGCGTGGAGACCGAGGGCAAGGACATCTACGACCTGGCCCACGAAATGGCCGAGATCGGCCTGCTGGAATACGGCAAGCCCTTCGGCGTCCAGCGCTTCCTCAAGCGCGCCCCCGAGCACACCCAGGAGCTGTGGAACAAGGCCGGTATCGAGCCCCGCGCCATCGACCGCGAGGTGTCCCAGTCTCTGCATATGACCCATATGGGCTGCTCCTCCATGCCTGAGGCGCTGATCCGCCAGTCCCTGCGCGCCGGTCTGTCCGACGGTTGGGGCGGCTCCATGATGGGCACCGAGTTCTCCGACGTTATGTTCGGCACTCCC
>ENA-UOJD01003383-UOJD01003383.1-human-gut-metagenome-genome-assembly--contig:-P48-NODE-3383-length-11600-cov-37.248679_pt1 | contig 11600 bp, 9 predicted proteins | sample MGYA00242342_ERZ723889 | MGnify/ENA metagenome assembly ERZ723889
GTTACACCCTATATTCCTATTTATTGTTATCGTTATTTATCGATACTTACTTCACGTTACGAAATACGCAGCCCGATTGGCTGCGGTATAGCTCGTCGTGCTCATGGTAAAGTAACCGGTCGTGACATTATCGGTTGTTGACGGGTAATAAATACCTTCCGCATTCGCGTCCGCAAGCACCATTTGCATTTCCCCGAGCGTGTTTCCATGCAGGAAGCCCGTCGGTTTGTTGAGCACCGCTACCATGTACCTGGGATAGTTCTTCCTGCCCAGTTCTTTCAGTACGACGACGTTGTTGCTCGTAAATTCAATGTTGCCGGCAGGGTTTGTCGTCGAGGCGTTGCCACCCGTCCAGACATCACCTTGTGTAACGAATACGCCGTCTGCATCGTAAAAGTAAAAATAGGCGTTTTTGACGGACTGTTCGTTCGTTCCGTATTCAAATTCGCCTTCCTGCGCCCTCGTAAGGGAGCCTGCATCGGCGAGCCGGACATTGAGGTATGCCTCGTCTACAGTGAAAATCTTCGGGGTATCATCCGGAATGATTCCCGATTCATCGTTCGAACATGCACACAATGCGCTACATGCGAACAACCCTAAAAATAATTTTTTCATCTTCATAAATGTGTGGATTTGATTTTGTTAATGGTATATTTTCTTGTTAATGTCTCCCTTTTTCAAGCTGTTCGAGCGTGATGCCTGCCTGCTCCGATCCGAGCGTTTTCGCCTCACTCAGGTAGCGTCGGGCGCTGTCGTAATCCTTTTGCAGGATGGCCAATGCACCGCGGGCATAAACCGCCTCGGGCGAATCGTCCGCTTTGGCAAGGTAACGCTTCGCACCTGTGAGGTCGCCGCGGCGCATTGCGGCGTTGGCGGCGTTGAGGTTGGCAACGGTGTCATCCGGGAACATGCGCACCGCTGTCTCGAACACTTCGGTGAACTCGTCCGTGCCCGGTTCATACTCTCGTGCGACGAGGTAGAACTCGTTCAGGCTCAGTTTCTGCGGTCGCTCGTGCATAATTCGTTTTATCTCCTCCACGTCGCTGTAACTGCGGATGGTGTAAGCGATGCGGTAGTCGGTGCGGCGCAACGCCGGATAACAGTTCTGTAACAGGAAGCGGTATTCCTCCGGATAGGTGCTTTTTATTTTCCACTCTTTGGCATCCGGTTCCAAATTGGCGTCTATCAAAGCGATGATCCTCGTGCGATGTTCAAGGTTCGACCGTTCCACGTAGCGGCGCAATCCAGCCCAATCCTCCGCTTCGTAGCCGGTCGTTATCATATCGCCTTCAAACTGGTAGAGTTGCTGTATGTGTTTCTTCAATGCGGCGGTACGCCCGATAGCCAATTCCTTGTTATGCGCATACGGACTTTCGGGCGAAGCATAACCTTTCAGCCATACCGAGGTGATGGTTATATCCATGTCGTTCTGCACGGAGTCGATCGATGACTGTATTTTCCCCAGTTCGGCGGTGTTGTGCCGATAGCCCGGAAAAATCGCTGTCTGGTCGACCGGAAAGTCGATGAACGCCGAACCTTCGAGTGAATCCCGCTTTTCGACCAGCCCTTGCGGACGTACATATACCAGTTCGGGGAAAAACGCCTCGGAATGTCGTCCGAGCATCCCGGTCTGCTTTGCCAGCAGCGTGTTGCAGCATCCGTAGTCGCTGCGGTGAAGTGACAGCACGGAGCCGTTCATCCATTCGGCGTATGGCACCATGCAGTGATATTCGATGTCGTCAGGCTTCTCCGCAGCCTTGTAGCTCTTTTCATCCCTGCCCGACAGCAGGCTCTCGCCCTTGCGTACATAGAAGTAGTAGCGCCGTCTGCCGTAAACTCCTATCGATTGCAGGCTGAGCGAATCGCTGCCGTTGACCAGCCATGGTGTGAGCAGCACCGCGCGATTATTGTCCACGTCGAGCCCAGACAAATCCCAAAGCATATCTATGGCGATGTACGCGCCGTTGCGTTCCATCCTGAGATTTTCTATGGAAACGCCGTCCACGATGTCCTGTTTCCGCATGTCGATTGCGGTCTGCGCTTCCGCTGCCGTAACCATGCCCAAAAGGGCTGAAAGGATATACAATCTCTTTTTCATCTCGTACACGATTAAAATACATAAACAAGGTTGATTGCCGCCTTCGTCGGGCCCACGTAGTGGTGCGGCTTGTCCGTTTCCACCTTCCTGCCGCAGCCGGTACACCGGAAGCGGTCATAGCGTGTATAGGAATAGCCGAAGCCTATTTCTGCCTCGAGGTTCCAATGTCGCCCCAGTATCCACGCATAACCATAAGCGATACCAGCGCCTACGAACCAGCCTTGATAACGGCTATCCTTCAGTTTGCGGGCATCCGAACCGAAGAAGTTGATTTGTCCGTCGAAACCTCCGATATTATACTGTCCGCCATGCATGTGGGCACCCACGAAGTGCCCCGAGAACCGGTCGCGGAACCAGTACCTGGCTTCAGGTTGAAAGACCCAGTGTTTCCAGCGTCGGTCGTGCGAGAGCGTCCATGCGTTGAATTGCCCCGTTATGTCCAACGTCCATTTGGGAGCGAGCCCGACCTCTATTCCCAAATTCGGATTCAGGAAAGCGTCTGCCAGGATATTGCTCTTGGCAGCCACTCGCTGGGCTTCGATATCCTGCGTAATACCGGTGACGGCGATTGCCAGCAGGACGAACATTCGTTTTATAATTCCATTATTCATACTTTAAATTATTGCGTTACAGATTTTACAGTCTGTCCGAGTACAGACATCCGAAAGGACAGTTGCGGTGTCCTTGCTTTCTCGGCTTGATAAATCCGGTCAAATAGTTCTGGGGGATGGTCGGCGGAACGGCCTCGGAAGAGGCTGCCGCAGTTATGACGGAAGAATGAATTCTGTTCTTTTCATTATAATAGGTAGAGCGGGTGGAGTGACTGAAAAACTTTTTTGTAAAATAGCCGTGGGATTTTTTTGTTCTGCACAAAGAAATGATATATTTGCTATCGCATAATGCCAAAACGTATAAATCATATCGGCAAAATCGTAATGACCTTATATACGCAAACCGCAATTTTGTAAAGGATATGTCAAATCATCAAAAACGGACTTTTCCCGGGGCGCACGGAGTCTCGTCGTCAACGGACGTAATGTAAATAAAGCCAGCGTGCTGTGGTGTATTTACACGTCGTATTCCCGGAAGTATGCGGCCGGTGACATCCCGGACGGTTCCAGTGTGCAGGAAACAGCCGGCGGGAACACACGTTCGAGGGGAATAATTTGAATCATGGGAACATTTGTCACATACGGCAGCCTGATGGTCTATATTTTGCCGATCTGCTGTTCGGTCATATGTTCGGTCTTTGCCTTATTGCTGATCTGGAATTATCGCAATCCTGCCGAACGAAAATTGAGGCGGGTCGTGAGCATCTACTGTATTCTGCTCGCCGTGTGGTGGGCGTCCGTACTCTGGCATGTGCTCTCTGACGACCCGGTATTCCTTCCGGTCGATATTCCTTTTGCCCTGTCGTATGTCTATATTCCCGTATTGTTCTACAACATCGTTTATTACCTGACCTATTTGGGGAATAAAAGAAACTTTCCCGTCCTGAATTACCTTTGGCCGGTGCCCGCGTTGGCGGTTATCCTGACGGCGGCGGCCTGGATATTGCCGCATGGAGAAGGAATCGCCGGATTATCGCCGTTTGAGCGTTATGCGGATCTGTTCATCTCCGGCTTTTTGTTGCGGTTCGTCACGGCGATAGCCTATGTCGTTCCGACTTGCCGGTTGTTGTCGCGGTATTATAAGCAGGCGGTCGTGCAGAAGGTAGACACGGATCGAAAATCTTTCAGTATAAGATCGTCGCGTTGGCTCGTCGTGCTCTTCGTGCTTTTCATCGCTATCTGGCTGATCGCTTTTTTGCCTTCGGTAGTGTGTTCCGACCGCTGGCTCGTACGCCTGAACGCATTATGTATCATAGCCCAGGAAATCCTGCTCACGTACCATGTTATCCGCAGGCAGTATCTCTCTTACAAAACCGCCGATTTGTTTCCGTCCGCCGGGAAAAAGAGCGAGAGCAACGGGGTGGGCGACAAACAGCGCCTTGTGCCGGACAACACGCGCGGACGGCTGACCAGTAAGGCTTTAGAAAACTATATGTCCCAAAAAAAGCCGTACCTCGATCCCGATTTCAAACTGACTGACATGGCTGAGGCGATGGGGGTGAACCGTACCGTCATGTCTAATTTTATCAATCAGACTTACGGCAAGAATTTCAACTGCTACCTGAACCTGTGGCGGATCGAGGAGTACCAGATTCTAATGGCACATCCTTCGAACGAACGTAAAAATCCGTATCAGGTAATGGTTATGGCGGGATTCAAAGACTCCAGGCATTTCCAGCGTGCGATCCGATTGGAAAAGGCTGCCAAGAAACAGCCCGACGAGAAACCGCAAATAAAGAATAAGGAAGGATGAATCAAGATATCGGACGTGCAATCGTTTTCTCAATGCCGGTGGTAAGTGCTGCGGTCAGCCTGATTCTGATTTCGCTCGATACGACCCGCTCTTCCAATACGGTCGACCGGAAGATCCATTACAACATGATCGCTGTATACTGTCTGATGATACTGTTTTGGAGCGGGCTGGTCATGCATTCCATCGCCCGCGACACGTTCATAGCATACCTGCCCGTTTTCTTTTCCTCATTCGCTTTCATCCCCGTATTCCTTTACCGGATCACGCATATTATTACGGATACGGGCGAGCGGAAACTTTTTCCGGCCTGTCATTTCATCCTTCCGGCGTGTTTGACCCTAATTATCTGCGCGATTGCGTTGGCAGTCCCGCTCCGGCAGCGATGGGCAGCTATTTATGATAACGAGGTAAACCTTACATCAGCAATCATCGACATCACGTTTATCGTTTGCATTTTGCTGTGTATTTTATATTCCTGGCTGAGCCTGCTCCGCATAAAGTCGTATAAACGCAAGATAATCGACTATTCCGCCGACATCTACCGCATGTCGCTGGATTGGCTCTCCTTTATCATCCTCTTCAGGGTCGTGCTGCAAACCCTGCCGATAGCCGGGCTGATATTGGGTGTCGGGCTGTTCGGCGGGTTGGGGTTTGCCTGGGCATTCACGACGTTGCCGGCGGTATTCACCCATATTGTGCTGTGCCTGAGTATTCTTTCGGAGAATTACGTGATTTTCGAACCTGTTACCGTCAAAGAGAAGGAAATGACCGCGTCGGGAAATTATCCGCAACTGGGGCGGCAGCAGGTCGAGAAGTATTTGGAGGATCGGAAACCTTATCTGAATCCGGAATTCAAAATAACCGATATGGCCCGGGATCTCGTTTCCAACAGGACTTATATATCGGCTTTCATCAACCGGGAATATGGCGTGAATTTCAACCGTTTCATCAATAGTTACCGGCTGAAGGAGGTGGAGCGGCTACATGCGGATGCTGTGCAGAGAAAGCAAAAAATACCTGTGTTGGAGATTGTGCTCCATGCGGGATTTAGTAATTACCGCAGCTATTTCCGGGCTAAGAACATGGTAAAGAACGAAGCCGTTGCCATAAATCAGAAAATGTAATCGGATCCGATCTGAAAATCAAGCAAGGAGCGCCAATACGATCTGCGAACTTCAGGGAGTTTTCAATAATGAGCGATACCATTTTATAATCGCAGGTAATCGAAAAGGGCGGATCGCGTTCGTAATAAAACGATTCCAAATAAGGAGCCGTATCGGTTCGATTCCGCAAGTAATGGGGTGGAGCCAAATTTGTCAAACCGGAACGGTAGTAACGCACAAAACCAGAACGCCTGGCATCTTTCTGCCCACCTCTCTTTCGTGTTGCTTGATAAAGTCATACATAACATTAAGAATTTTTATGGGTTTGTATGCTAAATTTAAACATGAAGAAGGAACCATTAGAGTCGGAAATCGCGAAAATAAAAAACCGGGGAAACATTATTTTCCCCGGAAAAATTACAGAATATGATTCGTGATTAGATAAAAATACTACCAATTTAGGCTAAAGCGCCCGCTATTGCAGCGGGCGCCTTTCGGATGTGAAAAAATTATTTTTTCATGTAACCCTTCACATAGTGGTGGTGCTGGCCGAAACGCTCGAAGGCGGCACGGTCGAGTTCCTCCTGGGCCGACGGGTCGGCTACGGAGATGATCAGGCGTGCGCGCTCCTGCAGCGTCTTGCCGTAGAGGTCTACGGCCCCGTGCTCGGTTACGAACCAGTGGATGTGGTTGCGGGTCGTGACGACGCCTGCGCCTGGCGACAGTACGGGGGCGATCTTCGAGATGCCTTTGTTGGTCACCGAAGGCATGGCAATGATGGCCTTGCCGCCCTTCGACAGCGATGCGCCGTATACGAAGTCGATCTGTCCGCCGACACCCGAATAGAACTTCGTGCCCAGCGAGTCCGCGCATACCTGGCCGGTAATGTCGACCTGCAGCGCCGAATTGATGGCCGTCACGCGGTCGTTCTTCGAAATGATATAGGGGTCGTTCGTGTAGCCCACGTCCATCATCAGCACGGCAGGGTTGTCGTCGATGAAGTCGTAGACGCGCTGCGAACCCATCAGGAACGTCGATACCATCTTGCCCTTGTCGATGTTCTTGGCTTCGCCGTTGATGACGCCGCTCTCCACGAGCGGGAGTACGCCGTCGGCGAACATTTCGGTGTGGATACCCAGGTTCTTGTGGTTGCCCAGCTGCGCCAGTACGGCGTTCGGGATGGCGCCGATGCCCATCTGGAGTGTCGCACCGTCCTCGATCAGGGCGGCGCAGTGTTTGCCGATGGCTTCTTCGGTGGCGTTCGGCTGCGTGAAGTGCGCCTCCATCAGCGGTTTGTCATCCTGTACGAAGATGTCGATCTTCGAGGAGTGGATCATGGCCTGCCCGAATGCGCGGGGGACATATTTGTTTACGACGGCGATCACGTGCTCGGCGGTCTCCACGGCGGCCAGCGTTGCGTCGACCGACGTGCCGAGCGATACGAAGCCGTGCTTGTCGGGCGTCGACACCTGGATCATCGCCACATTGCAGGGTACTGCGCCGCAGCGGTAGAGGCGCTGCGTCTCGCTCAGGAAAATCGGAATATAGTCGGCATAGCCGCTCTGGGTGACTTTGCGGACGTTGCCGCCCACGAAGAACGAATCGAGCTGGAATACGCCTTCGAACTTCTCGTCGGCATAGGGTGCCGGGCCTTCGGTGTGCAGGTGGTGGATGTGGACATCCTTCAGTTCGCCGGCCTCGCCGCGTGCGCACATGGCGTTGATCAGGCATTGGGGGGCCGAAGCCACGGAGCTCAGGTGGATGTGGTCGCCCGATTTGATAACCTTGACGGCCTCTTCGGCGGTCGTAAATTTGATCTGGGTAGTCATTTTTACTTTAAGTTTGTATTTTGGTTTTGGTTTGCGGTTTCTTTCGCCGATTTTTCACGGACAAAGTTCCTGATGGCCTTGTCCGTGTAAGTCCAGAAAATCGGTACGTTGCGCATCGTGATGATGTTCAGCGTATTCAGAGCAAGGCCCATGCTGATGTCCACGCGGTCGAGGGCGTCGACGCCCGGGGCGATGTTGTAGAACATGACGACGACATGTTCGGGTTGTCCCCCGCGCATCGTGTAGACCCGGCCGTAGTGGTCGGACGAAGGGTAGGCCACGCCTTTGGCAAAGGCGGACGTGCCGTTGCGCTCGCCGCCCATATAGAGGCGGAAGCCGCCGTACAGGGGCGTGATGTCGAAATGCAGCATCACGGTGCCCGTGATGTTGTCCCCGGCGCAGATGACGTTCGAAATGCGGAAGTCGTTTACGAACGAGGGGGTGCTGATCTCCGAGGGCTGGTGCCCGCGGGCGAATTTCTCGACGGCTTCATTGCGCAGGGATTCGAAATGCCGCGCTTCCCGGCGGAGTTTTTTCTTCTGGGCCTTTTGCAGCGCCTTCTGTTCCTTTGCGGTGCTACCCTCCCCGGGTTGCATGGCCAATGCCGCTCCACACAGCGTGCAGAGCGACAACAGCAAAACGGTCAGACGTTTCAGCATGGCGTTGCTATTTGCGTTTCACCTCGACCTGTTCGTATCCCTCGACGATGTCGCCGACACGGATATCGTTGAACGATTCGATGTTCAGGCCGCAGTCCTGGCCGGCCGTAACCTCCTTGACGTCGTCCTTGAAGCGCTTGAGCGAACCCAGCTTGCCGGTGTAGATCACGATACCGTCGCGGATGACGCGGATCGGGGTGTTGCGCTGGAGCTTGCCTTCGCGGACGATACAGCCGGCCACGGTGCCGACCTTCGATATCTTGAAGATCTCCAGTACCTCGACCGAAGCGACGATCTCCTCCTTCATCACGGGTTCGAGCATGCCCTCGATGGCATCCTTGATGTCGTTGATCGCGTCGTAGATGATCGAGTAGAGGCGGATTTCGATCTCCTCCTTCTCGGCCAGCTTGCGCGCCGAGGCCGACGGGCGTACCTGGAAGCCGACGATGATGGCGTTCGAAGCGGCGGCCAGCAGCACGTCCGACTCCGAGATCTGTCCCACGGCGGCGTGGATGACGTTGACCTGCACGGTCTCCTTCGAGAGCTTGATGAGCGAGCCCGACATGGCCTCGATCGAGCCGTCCACGTCGCCCTTGACGATGATGTTCAGCTCCTTGAACGAGCCGATGGCGATGCGGCGTCCGATCTCGTCGAGCGTCACGTGCTTCTGGGTCATGATGCCCTGCATGCGCTGCAACTGCTCGCGTTTGTTGGCGATTTCGCGTGCCGAGCGGTCGTCCTCCATCACGTTGAACGTATCGCCGGCCTGCGGTGCGCCGTTCAGTCCCAGCACCTGTACCGGCGTCGAGGGGCCGGCGGAATCGACCTTCTTGCCGTTCTCGTTGAACATGGCCTTCACGCGGCCCGTGTAGGTGCCCGACAGGATCACGTCGCCCACGTGGAGCGTACCGCTCTGCACGAGGATCGTCGAGACGTACCCGCGGCCCTTGTCGAGCGTCGATTCGATGACCGTGCCCTGCGCCTTCTTGTTGGGGTTGGCCTTCAGGTCGAGCATCTCGGCTTCGAGCAGCACCTTTTCGAGCAGTTTGTCGAGGTTAAGGCCCTTCTTGGCCGAAACCTCCTGATCCTGGTATTTACCGCCCCACGACTCCACGAGGTAGTTCATCTGCGAGAGCTGCTCCTTGATGTGGTCGGGGTTGGCGTTGGGCTTGTCGATCTTGTTGATGGCGAAGACCATCGGCACGCCTGCGGCCTGCGCATGGTTGATGGCCTCGATCGTCTGCGGCATGACGCTGTCGTCGGCCGCCACGATGATGATCGCAACGTCCGTTACGGCGGCACCGCGGGCACGCATGGCCGTGAAGGCTTCGTGGCCCGGCGTATCGAGGAACGTGATCTTCTGGCCGTTGAGCTCGACGCTGTACGCACCGATATGCTGCGTGATACCTCCGGCCTCGCCTTCGATGACGTTGGTTTTGCGGATGTTGTCCAGCAGGGAGGTCTTACCGTGGTCGACGTGTCCCATGACCGTGACGATCGGGGGGCGCGGCACGAGGTCTTCCTCCTTGTCTTCGCCCTCGTCGTTGATGGCTTCCTGAATCTCGACCGAAACGAATTCGACCTTGTAGCCGAACTCCTCGGCGACCACGACGAGCGCTTCGGCGTCGAGGCGCTGGTTGATGGACACCATCAGTCCCAGGTTCATGCAGGCCGTGATGACCTGCGTGGGCGACACGTTCATCATCGTCGCCAGTTCGCTCACGGTCACGAACTCCGTGACTTTGAGGGTCGAGCGTTCCTGTTCCTCGCGTTCGAACTCTTCGTTCATACGCTCGGCCACGGCGTCGCGTTTATCCTTGCGGTATTTGGAACTCTTGCTTTTGGCACCCTTGGCCGTCAGGCGTGCCAGGGTGTCCTTTACCTGCTTCGAAACCTCCTCGTCGCTCACTTCGGGGCGTACGATCGGCTTGGGTGCGGCCTTGCCTTTGTTCTTGTTGCGGCGGCCTTCGCCCGGTTTGGGCTGGTTCTGACCCTGGGCGCCGGGACGGTTTTGTCCGCCCTGCCCGGGGCGGTTCTGGCCTCCCTGGCCCCCTTGTCCGCCCTGCTTGTTGCCGCCGCCCTGCGCATTGCCCTTCGGGGCCTTGCTGACGTCGACCTTTTCCTTTTGCAGGCGCTTGCGCTTGTGCTTGCCGCCGGCCACGAATCCCGACACGTCCATCGTGCCGAGTACCTGCGGCCCGGTAAGGGTCACGGTCTCCGGACGGAAGATGTTGTCTTTGGGAGCGGCCGGTTCCGGCGCGGGTGCCGGGGCTTCTGCGGGCTTGGCGTCCGGTTGCCCGGGAGCCTGTGCTGCGGGTGCCGGCGTGGCCGGTGCGGCGGGTTTCGCAGGTTCAGCGGGTGCAGCCTGGGCAGCCTGAGCAGCAGGCGCCGCATGCACCGGCGTTGCGGGTGCGGCAGGGCTTGCCGGTGTGGCAGGGGCTGCCTGCGACGGCCGGGCAGCCGGGGTTGCAGGCATGGCCGGTGCGGGTTGTGCGGCAGCCTTGGGCGCCTGGGCAGGTGCCGGTGCTGCGGGGGCCACAGGATGCTGTGCGGCGGGTTTTTCCGCTTCCGCCTTCGGGGCGGGTGCCGGCGTAGCCTTGGGTTTGGGTGACAGGTCGATCTTGCCGAGGAACTTCGGCTGCTGGATTTCGTCCTTGACGCTGATTACGTTGCTTTTGATGACCACCTCTTTTTCCTCCTCGCGCTCCTGCTTCTTAGCCTCTTCGAGGGTGATGGTCGTCTGCTTCAGGGAGATGCGCTCGCGGATCGACTCGCGTGCATTGCCTGCGGCGCGGTTCGCCCCGAACTCCTTCTCCAGAACGGCATAGGTCTCCGCGTCGACCAGCGTATTGGGCGACCCGTCGCTCTTGATGCCCTTCTTCTGCAGGAAGTCCGTGATGGTATTCAGTCCCACCTTGAACTCCTTTGCAACCTGAATGAGCCTTAATTTTCTTTCGTTACCCATATCTTGTGTTTTCCTTTCTTGCTTATGTTACTCTTCAAATTCGGCCTTCAGGATTTCGACGACCTTCTGTGCCTGTTCCAGCTCCAGGTCGGCACGCGCGGCGATCTCCTCTACGGGCAGCTCCAGCACGCTCTTGGCCGTGTCGCAGCCGACGTTCTTCAGGGCGTCGATGATCCATCCGTCGATCTCGTCGGCGAATTCGGTGAGGGCCACGTCCTCTTCTTCGACCTCGCGGTATACGTCGATGTCATACCCCGTGAGCATCTTCGAGAGGCGGATGTTCAGGCCGCCCTTGCCGATGGCCAGCGACACCTGGTCGGGCTTGAGGTAGACCGAAGCGGTCATCTTCTCCTCGTCGATGGTGATGCTCGAAATCTTGGCGGGGTTCAGCGCGCGCTGGATCATCAGCGACGGGTTGGCCGTGTAGTTCACCACGTCGATGTTCTCGTTGCGCAGCTCCTTGACGATCGAGTAGATGCGCGAACCCTTCATGCCGACGCATGCGCCTACCGGGTCGATGCGTTCGTCGTAGGACTCCACGGCGACTTTGGCGCGTTCGCCCGGGATGCGGACGATCTTCTT
>ENA-UOJD01003384-UOJD01003384.1-human-gut-metagenome-genome-assembly--contig:-P48-NODE-3384-length-11599-cov-10.130024_pt1 | contig 11599 bp, 8 predicted proteins | sample MGYA00242342_ERZ723889 | MGnify/ENA metagenome assembly ERZ723889
ATTTTTAATAATTATGGATATTATAATTTTTCTAAAGTGGCATTTATTAAAGATTTAAATATATTGTCATTTGTATTTTTAGGAACATCAATAATGCTAATAGAAACGTCATTTAAGCATGAAAAAACTGCAAAATGTATAAATGGAATAGAAACATTATTTATGGGAATATTTGCTTTAGTATTGCCATACGTATATCAGATATATAATAAAAACTTTATTAATATACTAAAAAGTGCTGGCGTAATTATTTTTGGATATTATTTAATAAAGATATGTATAACATTTTATAGAATAAAAAATGAATATTATAGAGATAAAGATGATTTTATAAAAGAAGATGAAGATGAATCGGAATTTGAAGAAGATGATGATTTAGAAGAATACGAAAATTAAAGATAGGAGCTTATTGAAAATTTATGAAGAGTATGACTGGATTTGGTAAAAGTAAATTAGAAATAAATGGAAGATCATATAACATAGAAATCAAATCTGTAAATCACAGATATTGTGATATAAATGTAAAGCTTCCAAGAAGTATTAGCTTTTACGAAAATGCAATAAAAAAAGTAATATCAGCAAATGTATCAAGAGGAAAAATAGACGTATTTGTTGATTATACAAACTACACAAATGAAGGAAAGGCAGTTGTTATAAATAAAGATTTAGCTAAAATATATATAAAACAACTAAAAGAGCTAGCTGTAGAAGAACAATTAAATGATAATATAAACATTACAGAAATATCCAAGATGCCAGATGTGTTACAATTAAAAGTTGATGAAGATGAAAATGATATTATATTAAATGAATTAATGCAATGTTTAAATAATGCTGTAGAAAATTTCGTTATGATGAGATCCATAGAAGGTGAAAAAATAAAAGAAGATTTATCAAAAAGAATAAGTAATATAAAATCTATGATTAAGAAAATTTCTGAAAATACTACTGGACTTATGGACGAATATGTAGTAAAATTAAAAGACAGAATAAAAGAAATACTAAAAACAGATGTAATAGATGAATCAAGAATTGCACAAGAAACAGTTATATTTGCAGATAAATCCTCTATACAAGAAGAGCTTACAAGATTAGATAGTCACATACATCAATTCGAAAATTTGATACAATCAGAAGGTGCAATTGGTAAAAAATTAGATTTTATTATTCAAGAAATGAATAGAGAGTCAAATACAATAGCATCTAAATCTGTAAAATTAGAAATTACTAACCTAGTAATAGAAATAAAAACTGAGTTAGAAGATATACGAGAACAAGTTCAAAATATAGAGTAGCTAAAAGAATAGGACAATAAAAAATAGTATCAGTATTTAATATAAATAAAAGTTCAAGTATAAAATAAAAATATAAAGAAAGAGGGAATTTTATTATGATGGTAAAACCAAGTGTTGCAGAATTATTAAAAAAATCAAAAAACAGATTTGAATTAGTAATTGCTACATCAAAAAGAGCAAGAAATATTGCTATGGGAAGTGAAGTATTAGTAGATACTTTAGAAGAATCACCAGTAACGATAGCTGCTGAAGAAATTGCAGCAGGAAAGGTGGAAATATGTTAGTTGTATTATCTGGAGTATCAGGAGCCGGAAAAGATACAATAAAAAAAGCATTAATAGCTAGAATGGATAATGTAGAATCATTACCATCATATACAGATAGAGCTCCAAGAACAGGTGAAAAACCTGGAGAAGTTTATAACTTTGTTTCAACAGAAGAGTTCGAAAAAATGATTGCTAACAATGAATTTTATGAATATAATGTACATCATGAACATTATTATGGTACATCTAGAACTTTAATGAATGAAAAAATAAAAAGTGGAAAAATAATAGTAAAAGATATAGATGTAAATGGAACTGAGAACTTAGTAAAATTATTAAAAAATGATACAAAAGTTGTAACAATATTCTTAAGAGTTCCAAAAGAAGTATTAGCAAAAAGATTAGAAAATAGAATGGAAAAACCAGATTATAAAGAAATAACACTACGATTAAATCGATTTGATTATGAAGAATCTAAAATAGGAATGTATGACTATGTAATTAAAAATAATGATTTAGAAAAAACTATAAATATAATAATGGAAATTATAAATAGTGAGCTTAAAACTGGTGAGACAGAATTTTAGAATAAAAAATGGACTATTAAATAAAAAATAGTTCATTTTTTTGTTGGATTTTTATTATAGTTACGTTTAGTGCCTTAAAATGAGTTGTCTAAAAGTATGTATATACATACTTTTAGACTGCTCTATGATATAATATTAACAGTATAGTTAAAATAATAAAAAAATTCCAAAAAATTTTAAAAAATGTATTGACAATTAATTAATCATAGATTATAATAATAATCGTTCCAAGGAAACAAATAAAAATGCAGGTGTAGTTCAATGGTAGAATTCCAGCCTTCCAAGCTGGCTATGCGGGTTCGATTCCCGCTACCTGCTCCATAATTTAAGAAGTTTAGGGTTGCTAAACTTCTTTTTTTATATTATAATAAGTAAAAATATGCGGGTATAATTTAGTGGTAGAATGTCATGCTTCCGACCTGATAGCGCGGGTTCGATTCCCGCTACCCGCTCCATAATGCACTTTTGTCGAACTATTTAAAAACATTGGTATAAGTAGTTTTTAGAAAATAAAAAGTGAATATCAATCACAATTATATAAGTCGATATAGTCGGCTTATTTTTTTGTGTTACGGGAATGTCGTTTAGTTAATCAGTGAAAGTCCGTAGTGTATGAAAGGATAAGACCACACAAAAAGTTAAAGTCCAAAAAATATATGGACATAAAGTAATGGAGGAAACGACGAGGAGTACATAAAAGTGAAATATTGTTGAAAGGAGTATTTACTATAAATAAATTTAGTACTTCTTTAATTTTTTATTGTAATAAAAAAATATTATTGTTATAATTTGGGTATAATCTATATACAAAGGAGGAAAAAATTATGTTAAAATCAAACGTAGGATGGAGTACTAAAGAAAATAGTTATGAGCAAGGAAAGGAAACTGCTGCAAAAGCGGTTGTAGATTTAGTTCAAACAAAGGTAGCATTTTTATATACCTCAGTAGATTGTAATGTCAAAGAAGTTTTAGAAGGTGCTAAATCAGAATTAGGAACAGCACCAATCATAGGATGTACGTCAAGTGCAGGAATTATAGTACCAGACGGATTTATTTCTTCAGAAAATGGATTTACAGGAATTTTAGCTCTAGGAGATCCAGAATTAGAAGTCGGAGTAGCAGGTTCTGCTAAAGAAAATTCAGCAAGAGAAACAGGAAGAAAAGTAGCAAAAGAAGCAATGAAAAAAGCAGGAAAAGATTGCGTGCCATCATATTTTTATATGGTAGCATCACCAGGGGAAGAAGAAGATTATTTAAAAGGAATAGAAGATGTAATAGGCAGAATACCAGTATTTGGAGGAAGTGCAGCAGATAACACAGTAGAAGGAAAGTGGAGCATTTATGCAAATGACACTATATTTAGTGATGGTGTTGCAGTAGCATTTTTCTATACAAAAAAAGATATGGCAAATGTATTTACAGGAGAATATCATGAAACAACAAATTCAGGAGTTATAACTAAAGTAAAAGGAAAAAGAACATTAGTAGAAATTGATGGAACTCCAGCAATCACAAAATATGCTGAGTGGACAGGAAGTAAATTAAAAGACCTAGAAGAGGGAAATTTGTTAGTAACAACAATTACTAAACCATTAGGTGTAAAAGATAGATTAGGTGATTTAGTTGCAATTAGACACCCAATGTATGGAAATGCAGATAAATCAATGAATATTGGTGCAAATTTAGCAGTTAATACAGCAATAATACAAATGGAAGCAAGTGTAAATGAATTAATAGACTCTACAGGAAAAACAATGAAAGAATTAAACAAAGAGCTAAATCAAGATGCCGGAGCATATTTATTAGTTCATTGTGGTGGAAGAAGACTAGGAATAGGTGACAGAATAGATGAAGTTGCAAAACAATTAAAAGAAGAATCAAAAGGAGTACCTTTTATTGCAGTATTTACATTTGGAGAATATGGTGTAAAAGATCATGGTGCAAATACAACAGGTGGATTAATGTTATCATTTACAGCATTTAGTAAATGAATACAAGGTGAAAAAACACAATTAAAAAAAGATGAAATTTATAAGGAGGTACCTACTGTGAAAAATTTAATAGGTTATGAATGGAAGGAAGCTTCAAATGGAGCAAAAATTGAAGTTATTAATCCAGCAACACAAAAATTAATAGATACAGTTCCAAATGTAACAGAAGAAGATGTTGATGAAGCAGTAAAAGTAGCTATGATTGAGCAAAAAAAATGGGAAAAAGTATCAATATATGAAAGAGCAGAAAAATTATATAAATTTGTAAACTTAGTAGAAGAAAATAAAGAAAGATTAGCTACACTTTTATCAAATGAAACTGGAAAGCCAATTACAGAAGCAAGAGCAGAAATTGCAAATGTAAAAATTGGTGTAAGAGGATTTGTTGAAAAAGCAAAACATTTATATGGAGAAAGTATACCAGCAGGTTCAGAAGCCGGACAAGAAACAACAATGCAAATAACCAAAAGATATCCAATAGGCGTAATAGCTGCTATAATACCATTCAATTTTCCAAGTGATTTATTTTGTCAAAAAGTGCCACCAGCTTTAATGATGGGAAATAGTATTATAGTAAAACCATCAAATTATAATCCACTAACATTAATAGAATATGTAAAATTAATGATAGAAGCAGGTGTACCAGCAGGTTGCATACAAGTATTAACAGGTGATGGACCAATAGCAGGTCAAGCATTAGCAAGGCATAAAGGAGTTCATTTAGTATCATTAACAGGAGGAACAGCTGCAGGAATTCAAACAATGGGAACAGCATCACAAAATTTAACACATGTAATGTTGGAGCTAGGTGGAAATGATGCATTTATCTTTTTAGAAGATGGAGATATGGACTTAGCAGTAAGAGAAGCAAAATGGGGAAGACTATATAACGGTGGACAAGTGTGTTGTGCAAGCAAAAGATTTTTAATTCACAATTCAAGAAAAGCAGAATTCATACAAAGAATGAAAGAATTGATTGCAGGTTTAAAAGTAGGAGATCCAATGCAAGAAGATACAGATATGGGTCCAATGATTAATGTAAATGCAGCTAAAAGAATAGAAGAGCAGGTAAATAGTATGGTTGCAAAAGGAGCAAGCATAGTATGTGGAGGAACAAGAGCAGGAGCATATTATTATCCAACAATTTTGGATAATGTAACAAAAGATATGGAAGTTGCAAAAGACATGGAGATATTTGGACCAGTAATTTCCGTAATAGGGTTTGATACAGAAGAAGAGGCAATTGAAATTGCAAATCAATCATCATATGGGTTATGTGGATGTGTAATTTCAAAAGATGTATCAAAAGCAATGAAAATAGCAGATAAATTAGAATGTGGAGGAGCAGTAGTAAATGGAGCGAGCTTTTATCGTTCATTCGAAATGCCTTTTGGAGGATGGAAACATTCTGGAATTGGAAATGAAGGAGTTGCAACAACACTTCAAGAAATGTCAAGATTAAAAACAATTGTATTAAAAGATATATTATAATCCTAAAACGGGGACGGGGCAATTTTTGTCAATAGTATGGCTAGAGTTGTCCCGCTCTTTTTTTGAACTTTAGGGACGTTCCTTAAAGTTCATTGGTTGCCATTCCTTGGAGCTTTTAATAAACTTCAATTGTGAATAAAAAGTGAAATTTTGGAAAAAATTTATTAAAGAGCTTTTAATGAATAGAAAAAGATGTTATTATAATACAAGCCTAACAAAGGAGGATATTTATGAATAGTTTAGAAAATACATTGGTAATAAAGCCAAAATATACGTTATCAGAAGAATTAATTAGTGCAATATCACATGGAATAGGAGTACTACTTGCCATAGCAGGAATGGTGCTTTGCATAGTTAAAGCTGCAATGGATGGAAATACAATAGGTGTAGTTAGCTCGTCTTTATATGGAAGTTTTATGATTATATTATATTTAATGTCAACACTATATCATAGTTTTAAACCAACAGTAAAAGCAAAAAAAGTATTTAGAATTTTTGATCATTGCAGTATATTTTTACTTATTTTTGGTACATATGTGCCATACACATTAGTAACACTAAAAGGTGCATTAGGATGGACCTTATTTGGAATAGTTTTAGGAGCAGCAATATTAGGAATAGTATTAAATGCAGTAAATTTAGAAAAATTTAAAAAACTATCTATGGTGTGTTACTTAGTTATGGGATGGACTATTATAGGTGCAATAAAACAAGTATATAATAATATTGATTTAAATGGACTTATTTTATTAGCATTAGGAGGAGTAATTTATACAATAGGTGCTGTAATATATGGATTAGGGAAAAAGGTAAAATATATGCATTCTGTATGGCATATATTTGTGTTACTAGGAACTATTTTACAATTTTTCTCAATTTATTTATATGTTCTATAAAAACACTTGACAGTTTACAATAATAAATATAAAATATGGTTGTTAGTAAAAATATATTAAATTGAAATAAAAAATTATATATATTTAAACTGTACATTGAAAATTAAATAGGAAGAGGTGTTAGATTGTGCAAAATATAATAATCAATATCGCTATCTTTCTAATCTCTGCAGTTGTTTTTTCATTTGTAGGATATACAATGAGAAAAAGAATTGCCGAATCTAAATTAAGAGTGGCTGAAGAAGAAGCAAAAAGAATTATTGATTCTGCTGTAAAAGAAGCTGAAAATAGAAAAAAAGAAGAAATTTTTAAAGCAAAAGAAGAAATAATGAATTCAAGAAAAGAATTAGATGATGAGATTAAAGAAAGAAGAAGCGAAGTACAATTGCAAGAAAGAAGAATATTGCAAAAAGAAGAAAATTTAGAAAACAAATTAGAGCAATTAGAGCAAAGAGAAATAAATCTACAAAAAAAAGATAATGAAATTGAATCTAAAAGAACAGAAATTGAGGAAATCATTAAAAGAGAGCAAGAAGAATTACAAAGAATTTCAAGATTATCTGTTGAAGACGCAAAACAATATTTACTTTCAGAGGTAGAAAAATCAATTGTAACTGAAAAAGCTGAAGTTATAAGAAGATTAGACGAAGAAGCAAAAGAAAAAGCTCAAAAAAATGCTAAAGAAATTATTGGATATGCAATACAAAAATGTGCTGCAGACCACACTTCTGAAACTACAGTATCTATAGTTTCATTACCAAGTGATGAAATGAAAGGTAGAATAATAGGTAGAGAAGGAAGAAATATCAAAACATTAGAAACTTTAACTGGAATTGATTTAATTATTGACGACACTCCAGAAGCTGTTGTTATTTCTGGTTTCGATCCACTACGAAGAGAAGTAGCAAAAATAGCACTTGAAAAATTAATTGATGATGGTAGAATCCATCCTGCCAAAATCGAAGAAATGGTTGAAAAAGCCAAAGAAGAAGTATCAGCAATCATCAAAGAAGAAGGTGAAAGAGCTGTTATGGAAACTGGAGTAATTGGTCTCCATCCCGATTTAGTCAAATTAATTGGAAAACTAAAATACAGAACAAGTTATGGTCAAAATGTTTTAAATCATTCAATAGAAGTGTCAAATTTAGCAAGAATTATGGCTGATGAATTAGGATTGGACACTAAAGTTGCCAGAAGAGCAGGATTATTACATGATATTGGAAAGGCCTTAGACCATGATATGGAAGGAACACACGTAGAAATAGGTGTAGAAATCCTTAAAAAATACAAGGAAAATCCAGTAGTAATTAACGCAGTTGAAGCACATCACGAAGATGTTGAACCACAAAGTATAGAAGCAGTTTTAATACAAGCTGCCGATGCTATTTCTGCATCAAGACCTGGTGCAAGAAGAGAGACTTTGGAAAATTATATAAAACGTTTACAAAACCTAGAAGGAATTGCAGATTCTTTTGATGGTGTAGAAAAATCATTTGCTATACAAGCAGGTAGAGAAATAAGAGTTTTAGTAAAACCAGAAAAAATATCTGATGATCAAATGGTTGTATTATCTAGAGACATTGCAAGAAAGATAGAAGATGAAATGGAATATCCAGGACAAATTAAAGTAAATGTTATAAGAGAATCTAGAGTAGTAGATTATGCAAAATAATAAAAAAGGACCCTAAAAAGGGTCCTTTTTTTGACGAATGGAAATGATACTTATGGTAAGCAAGTTCTTCTATAACCAAAGCAAAGGTTATCCTCGTCAAAAAGATTGAGAGCATACCTAATTATCTCAAAATCTTCTTCTGCCATTAAATGTGGTCTAAAAAGTACACAACAAAGTCCAGAATGAGAAACACAACTGCTCATGGTCTTTGTTTTTGTGACAAAGAAGAAATTGTTTACAAATTCATGGAATTCATTTGGCTCAATCAGTTCATAGATTGCTGTTGGATAAATACACCAAACTTCAGAACCACGAAAATTATTAGGATGAAGCATCTCTAAGATTACTTTTGTGTGGAGATAAAAGCATGCTGTACCTGTTTGGGGATTATCCCGTAAGGGCATACTTGAATAATCTGTAACCACTATAACTCCTCCTTTTAGGATTTTTTTATAGGGAAGATTATAACATAAATATATTACTAAGTAAAGGGGGAAAAGTGAAGTATTGACAAATTATGTAAATATGGTATAATAAATACTCAAACGAAATTTGGTCAACTACTCATACTAAAAAGGAGGATGTCGTATGTCAAAATTTAGATGCGACTACTGGATACCGAGCACAGGTTTTTTACCAGAGCTTGGGATGGAAATTGTTGACAGGGAATATAGAAATGGTATATTATTTTTTCGGATTAAAGCCATTTGGCAGTATCAGTAATTTTCTCATGTCAACAAAAAAAGACATAGTAATATAAGCTATGTCTTTTTTTGTAAAAATCAATTAATTACAAATCTGTTTAGCTAACTTTTGTTATAAAAGTTTTTAAGCTATCTCCCTTTGACATTCTAATTCTATTAAGTTCATAAGGTTTATCTCCTGGACGAACTCTTCCATATTTTGTAGTAAATGCAAGATTATATCCAGCATCTTTTAAGACTTGAACACAAGAATCATTATAATGACCGAAAGGATAACAAAATACTTTAGAACTTCCTATAAAAGATTGTGATGTTGTAACATCTGAATATGCTTCATCATGAGACAAGCTTAAAAATCTACCTTTTCCATCAGTGCCAGACCTATGCATATCATGAGAATGTGATTCAAATATTATTTTATTAGAATCAAATTGTTTTAAATAATTGCTATCTTCAATCCATGAAGTAACAACAAAAGAAGTTACTTTTACATCATATTTTTCAATAATAGGAACAGCTAAATCAAAAAATGTTTTGTCACCATCATCAACTGTAATCACAATACTATGTGCCGGTAAACAAGATTTACCATCTATATAATTTTTTACTTCCTCCCAAGTAGGGAAATAATAGTTATTTTCTGTTAAATATTTTAATTGCTCTTCAAAATCATGAATTTCCATATAGTTACCATCTTTTCCAGTATCACCAGTATTTTTATCATAAAAGAAATGATACATTAGCACAGGAAGACCACTATTTTGTTTTGTAGATATATTTTTAGAGCCTCTTTTAACTACATTAACACTTCTAGTTAATTTAGATTCATTTCCTGATGAATCTTTTACTGTATAATTTACGGTATAGGTTCCAAGTTCTGAGGTATCTATATCACTATCAATAGAAATTTTAGTTGTAATATCACCATCATAATTATCTATTGCATAACATCCAAGGTCTTGATAAGCAGAGTCTTGAGCAATATTAATTTCAGATTCTCCATTTAATGTTAATACTGGAGCTTCAGTATCTACAATATTAACTGTTCTGGTTGTAGAAATAGATTTTTTCTTATATTGTACAGTATATGTAATATCATATTTTCCAACTTTGCTTGTATCAATATTATTTGATATTTGAATATTGCTAGATATATCTTTTTTTCCATATTTAGCGGAAGCTCCTTCGTCTGTATAGCTTGAATTTAGAGGTATATCTATAGTAGATGCTCCTTTTAATGATATTTTGGGAGACTTTGAAGATTTTGATATAATAATAAATAAAAATAGGATGATTATTAAAGCTAAAAGACCTACTTTTTTTGGATTTAATTTTTTGCCATTGTTTGTTTTTACATTCAAAACACGCACCTCCTTTTATAGCTATGATTATAAAGGAGACTTAAAAATAAGTCAATGAGTTAATTAAATTATTTGAGGGGAGTGCTTTATTCGTTAATAATTTGGTTAAAATTATATATATCACCTGCTTAGACCACTCTACAATAGAACATTTAGATATTTACTGAAATGTAGCTTGAATTTATTTAAGCATTGAATTATAATATCAAATAATTTCGAAGGAGGATTAAATTATGATTGAATTAGTGAAAGACATAAAAGATGCCAATTTTGTGACACATGCGGGAAAGTTTCATGCTGATGAGGTTTTTGGAACTATATTGTTAGAAAAAATATTTAAAAATGTCAAACTAATAAGATTACCTGAAGTTGATAACATTGATTTAAAAGATAAAATTGTCTACGATATAGGAGCGGGAGAGTTTGATCATCATCAATTAGGTGGAAATGGTCAAAGAGAATCTGGAATAAAATATGCTGCTTTTGGATTATTATGGAGAAAATATGGAAAAGAATATTTAGAAAGTATACAAGCTAGTAATATTGAAGATTGTTTTAGGTTATTTGATAAAAATTTTGTTCAATTTGTTGATGCTGGAGATAATGGTCAGATAAAATATGAAAATATAAATATAAAATTAGTAACATTATCAGATATAATAGAAGGTTTTAATCCAAATTGGAATGAAGAAGTTGATACAGACAAAAAATTTATTGAAGCCTTAGCAATAGCAAGAATAATTTTTGATAATAAAATTGAATCAACGATTTCTAAATGTTTAGCAAAGGAATTTGTGGAAGATGCGATTGAAAAATCCGAAAATGGAATAATGATGTTAGATAAATATATGCCATATCAGGAATTTATATTAGAATCAAAAAATAAAAAAGCAAATGATATTTTATATGTAATATTTAAATCAAATAGGAAGGGATACACTATAAGAGCTGTGACAAAAGAGCTAGGAAGTTTTGAAAGCAGAAAAAAATTCCCTGAAGAATGGGCAGGATTACGAAATGAAGATTTACAAAGAGTAACAAGTGTTAAAACAGCAACATTTTGTCATAATGCATGTTTTATTTGTGTGGCAGATGAGTTAGATGATGCTATAAAATTAGCAAAGCTTGCTGTTGAAAGTGGGGACGGGGCAAAAAATTAAAGTTGTCATAAAAAATAAGAATGGAAATTCTTGACAACAAATTGTAGTTTGTATGTGTGGTTAACGTTTGAAAAAAGTGCTTTAAAATAAGCCGTCTTGAGCAGTTGATATATATAATTTTGAAATAATTAATGGCTCCTTACATAATTTAAGAAATTCTAAGCTCAATTTTGGGT
>ENA-UOJD01003391-UOJD01003391.1-human-gut-metagenome-genome-assembly--contig:-P48-NODE-3391-length-11578-cov-3.838150_pt1 | contig 11578 bp, 10 predicted proteins | sample MGYA00242342_ERZ723889 | MGnify/ENA metagenome assembly ERZ723889
GGGCCTTCGCAAGCTGGCTTATCCGATCCAGAAAAAGACGACCGGATTCTATCATTTGTTGCAGTTTGAAGCAGAAGGTGCACTGGTTGACAAACTTGAAACCGCTTACAGACGTGACGAGAGAGTTATTCGTTTTTTAACGTTTAGATTAGACAAGTATGCTTATGAGTATACTTTAAAAAGAAGAAGTAAATACGCAGCTAAACAAGAGGAGAAATAAGCTATGGCACAGAACGAAAGTGAAATCAGATATCTGACCCCCCCAACGGTGGATGTTAAAAAGAAAAAATACTGCCGTTTCAGAAAAGCAAGAATCAAATTCATCGATTACAAGGATCCTGAATTTTTAAAGAAATTTTTGAACGAACAAGGTAAAATCCTTCCCAGAAGAATTACCGGTACCTCTGTAAAATTCCAGAGAAAAGTTGCAACTGCTGTAAAAAGAGCAAGACACCTTGCTTTGTTGCCCTACGTAACCGATTTGATGAAATAATTAAAAGGAGGACACGAAATGCAGATTATATTATTGACAGATATCGCAAATCTGGGACATAAAGACGACGTGATCAACGTAAAACCCGGATATGGCCGTAACTACCTGATTCCTCAGGGATATGCCATTTTAGCTACCGAAGCTGCAAAGAAAATCGTTGCAGAAAATACCAAACAACGGGCACATAAGGAAGCTAAATTGAAAGCAGAAGCTGAAGAATTGGCTGCAAAACTGGCTGAATTGAAACTGACTGTAGGTGCTAAAACCAGTAGTACCGGTAAGATTTTCGGTTCCGTAAACAATATCATGATTTCAGAAGCTTTATTGGCTCAGGGATTCGATATCGACCGGAAGAAAATCATGTTGAAAGAAATTAAAGAAGTAGGAACTTATACCGCTGTCATCAAACTTCATCGTGAAGTGAAAGTCGATGTTCAGTTCGAAGTAGTTTCTGAATAATTAACCAAAGTCATAAACGGACTATAAACGTATTTCCAAACATATTCCAAACGCTTAAAAGCACCCTTCGCCGGGTGCTTTTATTTTTCTGCTTTGCAACATTTTCACTATCTTTGTATGCTAAATGAGAAGGATAATATGAATAAACCATATATTGATTTGAAGGGTGTACGGGTGCACAATCTGAAAAATATCGATCTGAAAATCGAACTCAATAAACTGATTGTCATCACGGGAGTATCAGGTAGCGGCAAATCTTCTTTAGCTTTCGACAAACTATATGCCGAAGGTCAGCGCCGGTATGTCGAGAGTCTGTCGTCGTATGCCCGGCAGTTTCTGGGACGTCTGAATAAACCGGAATGTGATTATATCAAAGGAATTCCCCCTGCCGTTGCAATCGAACAGAAGGTAAATACTTCTAATCCACGCTCGACGGTGGGTACTTCTACAGAAATATACGATTATATCAAATTATTATATGCCCGGGCAGGACAAACCATATCCCCGATATCGGGACGGGAAGTAAAAAGAGATCATACTGACGACATTACCCGGTATATCCTGGAAGACCACCTCGGCAAAACTGTTATTATCCTGGCACGTCCTGAACATTTGCAGGATGTGGAAACTTTAAAATTGTTGTTGAGCCAGGGATTTACCCGTATAAAATCAGGAAAAGCATATCACCGGATCGATGATATCCTCGCTGAAAATAAAGTTCTTTCGAACCCATCCGATCTATATCTCGTCATCGACCGGATCAACATCACCCAGGAAAAAGATACCGTTTCCCGGGTTTCCGAATCGGTAGAAACGGCCCTGTATGAAGGAAAAGGAGAATGTTTTATAGAGATCGACGGGGAAATTCGCTCCTTTTCCAATCGTTTCGAAGCAGACGGTATGAGCTTTGTCGTGCCTACAGTCAATACCTTTAGTTTCAACTCTCCCTTGGGAGCCTGTCCGAAATGTGAAGGATATGGGAAAATTCTGGGTATAGACGAAGACTTGGTCGTTCCGAATAAATCGCTCAGTATCTACGAAGAAGCTGTGATGTGTTGGAGAGGGGAAAAAATGAGCGAATGGAAAAATGAATTGGTGAAACATGCACACAAAGTTAATTTCCCGATTCATACTCCCTATTATGAATTGACAGAAGCGGAAAAGAATATCCTATGGAACGGATGTCCGTACTTTGGAGGAATTTACGATTTCTTCAATTATCTGGAATCCAAAAAATACAAAATTCAAAACCGGGTGATGATTGCCAGGTATACAGGAAAGACCAAGTGCCCTGAATGCCATGGTACTCGTTTAAAACCAGAAGCTTCATACGTGAAGATCGGCGGTAAATCGGTGCCCGAACTGGTTGAAATGCCGGTATCCGATCTGAAAGTATTCTTCGATACCCTTTCTTTGACTCCGGCTCAAAACAAAGTGGCAGAAAGGATCCTTCCCGATATTAAGAACCGACTTGAATTTTTACTTGAAGTAGGTTTGGGTTATCTCACTCTGAACCGGCTTTCTTCTTCACTTTCAGGTGGAGAATCCCAGCGGATCAATTTAGCTACTTCCCTGGGTTCGGCTTTGGTCGGCTCGCTCTATATACTGGATGAACCTAGTATCGGATTACATTCCCGGGATACCGAACAATTGATCAAAGTATTGAAAAAACTAAGGGATTTGGGAAATACCGTCATCGTCGTCGAGCATGACGAAGACATCATTAAAGCAGCCGATCAGGTGATCGACATCGGCCCTCAGGCTGGACGCCTGGGGGGTGAAGTTGTATTTCAGGGCGATATGAAAGCACTGAAAACTGCCGGTACGTTAACCGCCGATTATATTTTCGGGAAGCGTAAAATCGAAGTTCCTGCCCGAAGACGTCCCTGGAAACAAAAAATAACAATCAGCGGAGCAACCGAGAATAACCTGAAAAATATCACTGTCGATATTCCTTTGAAAATCATGACTGCGATTACCGGAGTCAGCGGTTCAGGTAAAAGTACTTTGATAAAAACGATTCTGGTACCTGCCTTAAAGAAATTATATGGAGATTATTCCGATCGCACAGGTAGTTTCGATAAACTCACCGGAGATTTGAAAGCCATTACCGGAGTCGAATTTATCGACCAAAATCCGATAGGAAAATCTACGCGCTCCAATCCAGTTACCTATTTAAAGGCTTGGGACGATATCCGTAAAATTTTCTCAGATACACAAGCTGCTAAGGTACAAGGTTTTAAACCGGCACATTTTTCTTTCAACGTACCCGGTGGACGTTGTGAAGAATGTCAGGGAGAAGGAATTATTAAAGTGGAAATGCAATTTATGGCGGATGTATTTCTGGAGTGTGAACACTGCAAAGGCAGACGCTTTAAAGACGATGTACTGGAGATCAGTTATAAGGGTAAAAATATTTATGATATTCTGGAAATGACCGTAAATCAGGCCCTGGAATTTTTTTCTGCGGGGAATGGTCATAGCGAACGTAGTATTGTAGATAAGTTACAAAAATTGGTAGACGTTGGATTAGGTTATGTGAAGCTGGGCCAGTCTTCCAGTACTCTCAGCGGTGGTGAAAGCCAACGGGTCAAACTGGCTTACCATTTAAGCCGGGAAAATGCCGATCCTACCCTTTTTATTTTCGATGAACCGACGACAGGTCTGCATTTCCACGACATTCATAAATTGATGAGTTCGTTGAATGCTTTGATCGAACGGGGTCATTCCGTATTGATCATCGAACACAATATGGATGTTATCAAATGTGCCGACTATGTTATCGACCTCGGACCTGAGGGAGGAAAAGAAGGTGGACGTATCGTTTGTACCGGTACACCGGAACAAGTGGTAAAATGTCCGGAATCCTATACAGGGCATTATCTGAAAGAAAAATTGCAATAAATAATAAATCAGTGATCACCAGATCTCATTAAACAACATGAAGAAAATACTAGATTTTACTGTTAAAGAAAACCGCCGGCTCAATGCAGACAATTTTTTATTGGTGTTGTATTCCACAGAGTTACCGGAGATCCAGGCAGGACAATTCGTCAATGTCAGAGTAGACCATTCCCCTTCTACTTTTTTACGCCGGCCGATATCCGTGCATGATGTGGATAAGAAACAAGGCCTGCTTTATCTTTTAGTAAAAATTGCAGGTAAAGGGACCGAAAAATTGTCCACGCTTAAGCCCGGTGAGCAGTTGAATATTATACTTCCATTGGGAAATTGCTTCTCTCAACCCGAACAAGGACGATGTTTACTGGTTGGTGGCGGTGTCGGTATCGCTCCCCTTTTGCATTTATCCAAAGAACTCTCCGATAAAGGGCTACGCCCGGTGGTTCTGATCGGAACCCGGACAGTGAAAGATATTATCTTAAAAGAAGAGTATGAAAAGTATGCAACAGTATACTATACAACTGAAGACGGTTCTTATGGAGAAAAAGGATATCCCACTCAGCATACCATCCTAACTGAACAATTCGACCAAATCTTTTGTTGTGGCCCCGAACCGATGATGAAAGCAGTTGCCAGGTATGCTTATTTTAAGCATATCAATTGTGAAGTTTCTCTGGAGAATACGATGGCTTGTGGAATCGGAGCTTGTCTTTGCTGTGTAAACGACACCAAAGAAGGTCATAAATGTGTATGTACAGACGGTCCGGTATTTAATATAAATGATTTAAAATGGCAGATTTAAATATAAACCTCAATGGCTTAGAGCTAAAAAATCCTGTATTGACAGCATCAGGAACATTTGGTTATGGTTTAGAATTCCAAGATTTCATTCAACTCGATAAGTTGGGTGGATTTATAGTAAAAGGTACTACCCTAAAACACCGTGAAGGAAATTCCTATCCCCGTATGGCTGAAACCCCGTCCGGTATGTTGAATGCAGTCGGCTTGCAAAATAAAGGGGTCGATTATTTCATCGAACGTATTTATCCGGAAATAAAGGATATCGAAACGAATATTCTGGTAAATGTTTCCGGATCTACCATCACTGATTATGCAGAGACTGCAGAAAAAATCAACGCCTTGGATTACATCCCTGCCATCGAATTGAATATTTCCTGTCCCAATGTAAAGGAAGGTGGAATGGCTTTCGGTACCAGTTGTGCTTCTGCTGCCGAAGTCGTAAAAGCAGTCAGACGGGTATACAAAAAGCATTTAATGGTAAAATTATCTCCCAATGTGACCAATATACAGGAAATAGCTTTGGCTGTAGAAAGTGAAGGAGCCGATTCGGTTTCTCTGATCAATACTCTGCTGGGAATGGCTATTGACGCCCAAAAACGCAAACCCGTTTTAAGTACGATTACCGGGGGATTAAGCGGAGCTTGTGTAAAACCGATCGCTCTACGTATGGTCTGGCAAGTCGCTAAAGCAGTAAAGATTCCGGTTGTCGGCCTTGGAGGAATCATGTGTGCAACCGATGCTATCGAATTTTTATTGGCAGGCGCTTCTGCTGTTCAAATCGGAACCGCTAATTTTATCGATCCGGCGATCACCGTAAAAATAATCGAAGGTATAAACGATTATCTGGATGAAAATGGTTGTAAGTCTGTCAAAGAAATTATCGGACTGATATAAATACTTCAAATCAGAAATGAGGCTGTCTGAATGCTAAACGAAGATAACCTCATTTCTCATAATCTTCAAAGCTGCCGTCTTCAAAAAATAAGATAATCCGTTTGACCTTCTTTCCTTTGGCTGTAGGTATCGAAGCGGCGGAAACGGCCGGTCGTAAAATCTCTTCTGCTTTTGTATTTTTTTCTTCGATAGGAAAGCGTTTTTCTTCTTCTTCAAATAAATTTTTCTGAACAGGTATTTTTTCAACCTCTTTAGCCGGAGTGGAAATACGGTTATTGTATAGAGAGCCTTTACCGGAAATCAACCAATTTAAGTTTACGTCCGGAAAAGCTTGTGCAATTTTGTCCAATACATCGAATCCGGGTTTACTTCGCCCGTTCAGAATATGTGACATCGCCGAAGCATTGACCTTGATCATTGCAGCAAAACGAGTTGCTGTCAGATTTTTTTCTTCCAAAAGCTGCTTAAATCTCTCTTGCATCTTGTAAAATATTGCATTACAAATGTAATATACATTCTGCAATTATCAAAATTACATTTGTAACATAACATACATTACAAATGTAATACAACAATCAATCCATGATTTATCAGTATGGTTAAATCCTTAAAATCAGTAATTTAGTGAGCAGCTAAAAGGTTATTCGAAACTAAGTTTCTGTAAATTAACAATTTGAATATATATTCCTAAGGTTATATTTCTGTTTTTTATATGAAGTTAAATATGAAATGATATAATATAAATAACTGGATACTAAACAAATATATAAATAGAAACGCTTTCAAATCGTCTTGTTTATCGCTTTAACAACTGAAGTTTGCCCTAGGTAATTAAAGTAATTTCTTCAAAATATGATATATAATACTGGTAATCATTATTATAAGCCTTAAAATATAAAAAATGTAAAATATTCCAAATTCTCTAAATTAAGATTGTAATCCACTTCTGTTGTTTCGGAATTTAATTACATTTGTAACACAATAACCTTTAATTCCTGTAAAATCCCCGTATATTACAGTTGTAATATACAACATTTCTATTCTTTTATTAGAAAATAGCACTACTCGATGACAACCGCTGCTAAAATTTTAATTTTTCTTATTATATTTGGTGAAATTTAAAATCTGGATTATGACGATCAAGGAAAAACTTTCAGCTTTAAGAGCCATTATGGAACGCGAATCACTGGATGCATATATTATATCCGGAACCGATCCGCACAATAGTGAATATTTACCGGCAGCCTGGAAACAAAGACAATGGATTTCCGGTTTCACAGGATCTTTCGGTACGGTTGTCGTCTTGAAAAATGAAGCCGGACTTTGGACAGATACCCGTTATTTTATACAGGCGGAAAAACAACTGAAGGATTCGGGAATACAGATGCATAAATTGAGAGTGCCGGATGCGGTCGATTATCCGGAATGGCTGGCAACCAACTTACCGGAAGGAAGTCGGGTCGGTTTGGATAGTTTCTGTATTTCTGTCTGTGACATGAAAAATCTGCAAGCGACCCTAACCCCCAAGCAGATTACTGTTGTAGAAAAAACAGATCTATTAGGAGAGATATGGCTGGATCGTCCTTCCTTACCCAATGCCCAACTCTTTTTAGTACCTACCGCTACTGCCGGAAAATCGGCTAATGAAAAGATAACCATGATCCGGGAAAAGTTACAAGCTGCACATGCAGATTATATGCTTTTCAGTTGCCTGGATGAAATCGCCTGGTTATATAATGTAAGATGTAACGATATCATTTACAATCCTGTTGCCATCAGTTATGCAGTTGTCGGTAAAGCCAAAGCCTGGTTGTTTATTAAAAATACCAAAGTCTCTCGCGAAATCGCAAGTCAATTAAGTCAGGAAGGTATAGAAATCCGGGATTATCACCATTTGTTTTTATTTCTGGAAGAACTAGACAAAAATTCGGTGTTTACCGTGGATTCAGCCACCTTAAATTATGCTGTCTACCATAAACTCTTTACAGAATTTCAGGTAAAAGAACAAGAGTCACCTATTGTTTTGGCAAAAGCCATCAAAAATCCGATAGAAGTTGAAGGGTTCAGAAAAGCTTGTATAAAAGACAGTGTAGCCCTGACGAAATTCTTTTATTGGGTGGAACGTAATATCGGCAACCATCTGACAGAAATCTCTGTCTCCGAACAACTTTCAGCTTTCAGAGCCCAAAATGACGGATATGTAGAAGATAGTTTTGCCAACATTTCAGCTTATGGTGCCAATGCAGCACTGCCTCACTATTCGGCTATTCCGGGAGAAGATGCAGAACTGAAGCCACGTGGATTTTATCTGATCGATTCCGGGGGCCAATATACACATGGTACGACCGATATTACACGGACAGTTCCACTTGGAGAACTAACTCACTTGGAAAAAGAAGATTATACCACCGTATTGAAAGGAATGATTGCGCTGAGCAGATGCATTTTTCCGAAAGGTACCAAAGGTTGTAATATAGACGCTATCGCTCGTCAGCCTCTTTGGCAAACTTGTCGGAACTATGGACATGGTACGGGGCATGGGATCGGCTTTTTCTTAAATGTACATGAAGGTCCTCAGGCTATCCGCCAGGAATTGAAAAACCAGGATGTGGTTCCCGGTATGGTAACCTCCGACGAACCTGGTCTGTATCGGGAAGGTTCGCACGGTATTCGGCATGAAAATATGATTTTATGCATCCCGGTCGGTAAAAATGAATTCGGGGAATGGTATGGGTTCGAGACACTAACACTCTGTTATTTCGATACTTCATCCCTATTACTTGATTTATTAAATGAAGATGAAAAAAAATGGCTGAACGACTACCACAAAACAGTCTATGAAAAAACTGCACCTTATCTGACTCCCGAGGAAGCTCAATGGCTGGCTGAAAAGACCAAACCGGTACAATGATCCGGCTTCTATTCTACTCATATTTACCAATGTTCATAATGGAATCGTGAACATTGGTAAATCATTTCATTTTTTCTGATTTTCTTTTTATCAGGGACGCAACCTTTTTAAATTTCTTACATCTCTATAACAGATATTGATGTGTAATTTGGACCAAATAATAGATAAATGCAAACAGGGTGACAGACAGGCAGCAGAGAAAATCTATCAGATATTTTCTGCAAAAATGTTTGCATTATGTCTCCGTTTTTCCAAAGACCGGGCAGATGCCGAAGATACGTTGCAGGATGGATTTATCAAAATTTTCACTTCTATCGGACAATATACCGGAAAAGGTTCATTTGAGGGATGGATGAAACGGATCATCATCAATACGGCAATGGAGAAATTCAGGAAAAATTCCCCATTGCAAATTGTAGAGGAGTTACCTGAAATCGAAGATAACGAGGACATAGACGAAGAGGTCAGCATTCCGGAAGAAGTGTTGGCTGATTTTGTAAATCAACTTCCGGAACGGTACAAAATGGTTTTCAACCTCTATGTGATCGAAGAAATGTCCCATAAGGATATCTCAGCCTTACTCGGTATTAACGAGGGTACGTCGAAATCCAATCTGGCCAGAGCCAGGGAAATATTAAAAAGAAAAGTGAAGGAATATTTAGACCATGAACAATAATTTAGATCATCTTTTTAAAAAGGCCCTTCAGGATAAAAGTTGTGAGCCTCCTCCCTATATCTGGGGAAATATAGAACGACAGCTGAACAAAAGCAAACACAAAGTGGCGTTGTGGTGGTGGCGCACTGCAGCAGCAGTGGTCGCCGCTTTTATCGGAATTTGGTTGTTCTATTCCGTCGAATCACCCGAAATAGAAGTTGCCGGTATTACCGGTACAGAAATATTAAAAACAAAAGATTCCACGAATTTGCCGGATACCTTCTCCGATTCTATACAAGAAGAAAAGACCGTTCAATATGTAACGAAGGAGACGGTGACGGAAGTACCGGTTTTGATAGCACAAAACAAGAGGACTGAATTAGAACCGATTCAAATGCATCGAGCCGATGAAGCCGGATTTATCGAGCAGACAGCACCGGACTATGTAATTTCTACCCGGAAGCTTCAACGCAATTTTATCCCTTTAACCAGTAAAGAAGCCTATCAAAATCAAAAAGAATATCAGAAATTACTGAATACGTCCACTTCCTTGACAACGGATGAAAAAAGAAAAATCAAAGTGATGGTCAGCGGCCACTTTGTTCCGGCCTATTCATCCGGTAGTTATTCCTCTTCGTTAAAAAATTCCAGGGGAGTGAGTTATTCCAGTAACCAGATGGACGGCTTGATGAATGTCGGAGGTGGATTAAAATTGTCTGTCTCTGCCAATAAAAGATTTTCCGTACAAACAGGATTATTCTATTCCCGTATGGGACAGAAAACCTCCGAAGCAGGCTCGGGAGTCCGGGCGATGATGCTCCCTTCGCTCCAACATAGTGACCGGATGATCGCCACTCCGTTGGGAAATATTAAAACCCGTACCCAAGGTGTCGCCTACCGTAGTCCGGAAGCCATTTTGCTCAGTAGTTTGAGCAGTACCAGCAGTGAAACCATCGAACAAACTTTCGGTACGCTCGAAATTCCTCTTCATGTGCGGTATTTACTGAACAATAATAAAGTATTGTTTGCCGTATCGGGAGGAGTAAGCGGCAATTTTATCGTAAATAACAAGGTATTCTTAAGGAATGGAAAAGACAAAGAATATATCGGAAGTACAGAAGATATCCGTAATTTCAATATAAGTACGGATATCGGATTGGGGATGGAATATCCGGTCACGTCTAACATCAGAATTATGATCGAGCCGGGCTTCAAATATTTTCTGCAATCTTTAAGTCGGAATGACGACATCGATTTCAAACCTTATTTATTCACCTTCTCTACAGGTATCGGTATCCGGTTTTAATATTGAGGCCGTTTTAAAATTTCACTGCTGATAATAGCCTGCCGGATGTCGAACTGTACAGGCTCTTCCTCTTCATTATTTTCGGCCGGTAATTCATTCCTGTCGTCAATCATGACTTCCGGATCTCTGTAATAATCAGCAACGACTTCTTGTATAACCGGTTCATCTGAAACATCTTTATTTTCAGTTATTGTATCCCCTTCTATCTCTTCTTCTTCCCCGATCTGACCGGGCTGTTCGACAACAGGCGGGACTGGAGTTTTCTTCGCATTATTACTTTTTATCCAACCGATAAGTCCAGCCCCTATGACTAATATCAGGGAAATCCAATCGAATTCTGCTGTAGAGATATTCATATTTATTATATTTGTGTCGCAAATTTCTTATTCATGAAATCAAAAATAGTATTTTTTTTATTAGTTTCCATCACTTTGGGAATAAATATCGGTTGCGGGGATAAATTCAACGAAAAACTCAGGGATAAACACCTCATTCCTTATGTCCCGGTATATACACAGATTAATTTAGGAATAGGAGGCGAAAGTAATCTTCAGGTTCCCGGCCAGCCAATTTACCTAACCAGTTCCCAGCCGGACGCCAAACCATTGGGATATAATGGACAAGGAATCGTCGTCATCCGTTTGAACGATACCGAATATGCTTGCTGGGATGCCACCTGTACCAACTGCCAGGAACTGACTTCCCATTTTACGAAAGAAGATCTGGACGGAGAACTGGCTGTTTGTCCGGTTTGTCACACTCAATTTTCACTTCGTTACGGAACCCCTTTCAATCTGACTTATGAAATTTACCCCTTGAAAGGATATCCCATTTCAAAAGTAGGTAATAAACTCATTGTCAATTATTAAAACATAGCGAATAGGTGTATCCATAAAAAAAATGCACTATCTGCGATTTTATATAAAAATAATCTTCTTTTTTTTTACCTTTGCAACGAAATACGATTTGTATAAAATGAATAAAATCCGATAGCTCGGATGATAACTAAAAAAATATAATCCGGATGAAGAGAGCATTAATTAGTGTATTTGATAAGACAGGTATTGTTGAGTTCGCTAAATCACTGGATTCTATGGGCTGGGAGATCATTTCAACCGGCGGGACCTCTAAAAAACTGAAAGAAGAAGGCATTAAAGT
>ENA-UOJD01003393-UOJD01003393.1-human-gut-metagenome-genome-assembly--contig:-P48-NODE-3393-length-11568-cov-7.275167_pt1 | contig 11568 bp, 12 predicted proteins | sample MGYA00242342_ERZ723889 | MGnify/ENA metagenome assembly ERZ723889
ATTATAGATAAAATTGTAGGAATTGCTCCTACTCTTATTAATTCTATTTTTAATAATATAAATAATTATCCTCCTTTAAAGTCTGCTATCGATTTAAGTGTTTACAATAGAACTGATTATGTTTTTAATCATTTAGATGATTATCCTGCACTTAAAGCTCTTATTGAAGCTGGTTCAGGTGGAGGAGGACAAAGTTCTTCTATACCTACTATTAATTTTGAAACTACTGATGGATCAATTTTTACTATAAGCAATATTGATGAAGTAAAATCTTACATATTATCTAATGTTGGAATGCCTTCAATTTGTATTGTAAATGTTATTATAGAATCAACTATTATATATAACAAATTAAATTGTTCTATTATAAGACATGAAAATGACTGTTTAATAACTGCTATTGGTTGTGATTATAATAGTGATAATAAATTTGTTTTTCAGGGTAATATAGAAACTAATTCTTTTCAATTTTATATTGTAGAAAAACCTTTAGGCACTATTTATATTAAAGCCACTTATCAAACTTCTTTAAGTAATGGTGACAAACAATTTTCGATAGAAAATAATGCTGCTGTTCAAATACAAAAAATTGTTGAAGCTTATCCTTTAGATGTTAAAGTTTATATTTTTGATTGCATAATTACTTATAAAACTGAAGATTCTATATGGGTTACTGTAAGAGGAACTATGCAATTTATGAGTGATGGCGCTAATATTAATACTGCTCAAATAACTTGTAATTTTTGTGAAAGTGGTAATAGTAAAATACTTATTAAACAAGAATGGAGTTGGTTAGATATTAATGAACCAAAATTGATTTTTAACGGTATTATTGAATATAGTACTGATGACTTTATAAATAAAAATCAAAAAGGAGCAGCAAGTGGAATTTGTCCTCTTAATGCAAGTTCTAAAGTAGATTCTAAATATCTTCCTTCTTATGTTGATGATGTAATGGATTTTGCAACATCTACTAATTTTGCAAATACTTCTGAAATAATAGGACATAGGGCATATACTAATCAAGTTATTATAACAGGTTCTACAACTATTAACCCTTATAAAAATAAGATTATTAAATTAAATGCTAATACTTCTGTTAACGATTGGGTTATTGAAGATTTAGTTGCTGATAAAATTTATTGTAATACTACTAATAACTCTACATATCGTTGGTCTGGTACTACTTTAGTTCCACTTGTTTCTGGATTAATTATTGGAGAAGTTACTGGTACTGCTTATGATGGTGGTAAAGGTAAAGCAGTTACAGATATTGTGGCAACATTGCCTTTTAAATTAGTTGATTTACAAGGCATTAGTAATAATAGAAATGCTGCTTATTATAGAATTGCTTTACAAACTTCTGAAAAACAAGATAATGGTAAATATAGTGCTGGTACTGATCAATATATAGATATTCCTTTAGCTACTACTCAGTATGCTGGTTTGATTAGTCCTACTGAAAAAAGTAAATTAACTAATATTCCTAAAACTTTAATTTTATCTTCTAATACTTTTGCAAATCCTGATATTAATAGACCTATTGATATATCTCTTTCAGGTATTACTTTTGATTCTTTTATTGACGCTGATGATATAATCCTAAAATATGAAGATTCTGACGGACGTACTTGTGTTTCTAAAGTTGAAAACTTTAATTGTTACTATGACAATGGTAATAGTATTGTTAAGTTTACTTATATTATGCACTCTTATGGACAAGTATTTACTCGTTTATATTGTAAGTTTGTAGTTTTAGAAAATAATATGGTTGAGTTCTTACCATATTTTCAAGAAGATTTATATAAAGGTGGTTTTGATCTTGGAGAAGCATTTCAATGGATTTTTGATAAAGTTACTGAATATGCTGATGAAGCTTGGAGTCCCACTGAAGATGAATTTAAAAGTTCACTTACAGCAGAAGCTGTTTATACACAATTAAATATTGTAAATAATCCCATTAGTTTTATTGCAGAATGTGTAAAAAATAATTGGCCAATGGTTTGTAAACTCCTATTTGGTTATGGTAATAAACAATACTATTATGATGGAAAAGTTCCTGTTGTTACTGGTTATACAAATAGTCTTTCTACAAATGTAAATACTTGTTGGTTAAGTGCAACAAGAGAAAACACAACTATTAAGTTTCTTATTCAAGTAGACCCTGATGGTTTACTTACATTTAAATTAGATAATTAATATTAAGATAAATATAAAGTTTAATTGACTTATGAAATTCACAAAAGAAAGTGTTTTAAAAACGTTTAACTCTTTAACAATGCCTGCATGGATTAAAAGAGTTATTGCTTTAATTATCGATTATGTTGATGAAGCTGCTTCAAGTATTAATAGCAAAGCTGACCTCGTAGGAGGTAAAGTTCCTGCTGAACAATTACCAAGTTATGTAGATGATGTTATTAATTTTTGGGATATAACGACCGGTGTTAGTTCTATTAGTACCATTATAAATAATGTTAATTATACTAATAGAATGTGTTTTATTACAAAAAGTACAAGTTCTGGAAGCATTGGTATAAAATATCCTAATAAATTTATTGATTTTGGGGCTAATACTTCTAAAGATGATTGGACAATTATTGAGCCCGAAGAAGGAAAAATTTATATAAAGATTGGTTCTGGTAATGACCAAAATCATAGTTTTCGTTGGAGTGGTGTTGCTCTTATTGATTTAGATAAAAATTGGAGTGATCAAATAAATAGTCTTGTAATAAAGACATATACAATAGATTTAGGAGTTCTTATAGATCTTCTTGATTTATCTGAATCTACAAAGACTTCAGTATTTGCTGACTTATATGAATATGTTGGTAAAAGAAATCGCTTTCAATTGATAAACTTGCTTTGGAGTTATAATTATACTAATTATAGTTCTCCTATAATTGATGTAGATCCTGTTGAAAGAAGTTTTAGGATATATAATCAAGGGCACTTACAAACTTATAAAATTCTCAAAGAAGGTGATAATTATAGTCTTGTAAAAGTTAAGGAATTTCCTGATTTTGTATATCTTGATTATAGTACTTTAGGGACAGCTTTAGATGATAATACTATTGATCAGATACAAAAAGCGTCTGTAGTTTTAATAAACGACGATACCGATAAACCTTATAATAAGTCTGTTTATCTTACTAGATCAAAAACAAACAAGTATTTGCAGTTTGTTATGCTTGGGAGTATAAATAATACTGAACAAACGATAATCTATAAAGAGTTGACTGTAAATACTTCTACTAAAGTATGGACCATAGTTAGCAAGAAGTATACTCTACCTTATGGAGCTTATTCTCAATTTGGTTTCACAGGTAAATCCTTTTCTGATGTTAATCAAGAAGTAGCAAGATTAGTTAACATGAATTCTTATTATATCACTCCTTCTGATTTAAATAAAGTATATAGTGGTGATAAGTTAGAGAATATTAAGAATGCTACCTTCCTTATATTGGGTGAAGGTGATGGTAAGACCAAGATTTTTGCAAGAGGTTATTCATCTGATACTGTAGTATATTATAATTGTATAAGTAATAGTGCTTCGATAAATTATATTCTTTTGAGAATGCCATCTAATCTTTTGGGACTTATTGAAAATGCTCAATTCGATGATATAATGTTTTCTAATTATAGATCAAAGGGTGGTACCAAAATTAATAAAGATTCAATGTATAAGGAGCTTATTGCTCAACTTACAGTAAATACCTATGTAATAAACTCCTCTATATTAAATACTACTATAACAGATACAAATATTAGAGAGAATATTAGTAAAGCTGATATTCTAATTATTAAAGATTCTACTAATAATAGTTATAAGGTATGTATTAAAGGGTATGTAGCTTCTAATGCGATTTATTTCTTTAATTTACAAAATGCAAATTCTAATACTATAACAGCTACCAGAGTATCATTTAACACTACTACTAATTTGTTAAGGAGTGATAACGCATATTTACAATCTGCTTTCAATGCTTATAAATTAGGTGGTGGTACTAAATATACTACTGAATCGGCTTTTAATGCTCAATTTGCTAAAGTAATAGATATGACAGTAACTCAATAATATTTATGGAACAGACTCTTATTAAACAAGTGTTTGATAGTTTTGATATTATCTATATTTTAATGATTAATATTGTAACTTATTTTCTTATTAAAATTGCTGATTATTTTAACGGGGACAAAAAAGTCCCCGTTCTTACTAAACGTATTTTTCTTGTTCTTGCTACAATAATTATGTTTTGCGTTTATAAATATAATAATTATGATGATGCTTTAAAGCTTATTAATAGTTCTATTGCTGCTCCTGTTATTTGGACTTGGATTCTTAAACCTATAATTAATAAACTTAAAATAGGTTATAAACAAGATAATTCTAATTGATTATGATTTGGATTAAAAATAAAGTTTTTCCTTTTGGTTCTTATAATGCTATTAATATTTGTGGAATAGTATTCTATAAAGATACTCTTAGCGCTAAAACAAAGAACCATGAACGTATTCATACACGTCAAATGTTAGAAACTCTTTTTATTGGTTTTTATCTTTGGTATAGTATTGAATATTTAATTGTTCGTTTTTTCCATAAAAAACAAAATGATAGTTATCATGATGTTTCATTTGAAGAAGAAGCTTACAATAATGATACTAATTTTGACTATCTTAAACAAAGAAAATGTTATGCTTGGTTTGAGTATATAAAAATTCGTTCATATTCCTCTAAATAATTTTGTAAATACAAAATTTATTCCTATATTCGAATTGACAATATTGTCAATATAACAATCAACTAATTTTTAATATTATGGCAAAGAAGAGTAAGCCTATGATTGGAGTTGGTACTGCTGGACCTCGCAGTTCTGATGTTCGAAAAGGTGGTAAAAAGAAATAAATTATGTTGACTAAACATAAAGTTTTTTCTATTACTTGCCAAATGGATTCCGGTAGTTACTGCTATCGGAATCCTTATTAATGCTACACTTGTTTACTTTAATTCTCCTGATGCTGTAAATGATTTAATGAGTTTTACAGTTGGAGTTTCTATTGCAGGGATCGCTCTTATGTATTCTTGTAGTTATGCTTTTAATTTTTGTACTTGGCATAGAGTTGTTATTAGTTATAATGTCTCTGTTATGCTATTAACGTTTTTCATTAGATATACAAGTATAGAATGTGGGTATTCGCTGCTATTGTTATTATATTACATATTAGCTGGCGTTTTTACTCTAATTGGTCTGTATCTTCACAACAAAAAAATACTAACACTACTACAAAAGATGAGCGTGTTACTCAAAGTATTGAAAAAAGAACTTCAACACTCGATTGAAAACATTGACGCCGGAAATAGTGAAATTACAGAAGAAGAACTGGTTGAACTTGTTAAACTTCTTGCTACTATAAACAAAGGCGGAGAACGTATTAGTAAAACTATCGCATGCGAAAAGATACTTCATTGTAGTCCATCTACTTTTGATAATTACGTTCGTGAAGGTATTATTCCTCCTGGTCGTAAAGTTGCTGGCTTTAAAGAACTTTCATGGACTGAAAGTGATTTTATTGGTATTAAATTAAAAAGAATAAGAAACGCTGTAAAGTAAATATCCCTTATTGGCAACTCATTGCCAAGTCCATGCCCCGCAGATTAACGTCTGCGGGGCTTTTTGTTATCGTTATGTATATTCGCCGGACAAATGTATGTTTGTAATGTAAACGTTTACAAAATCACTTACAAATTAACATTTTAAAATTTTCCTTTATGAAACTGATTAATAAAGAGAATGGCGAGGAACTTGTTGAGGTTGGTTCTCACAAGGAGTATGCTTCCAAAGGTGTAGCTGGTACTGGTCTTGGACTTGGTATTGCTGGTACTGCTCTTTGGCTGTTGAGTGGTGGACTTGGTGGTGGTCTGTTCGGTAATCGCATGGGTGTTGCTGGTGCTGTTGCTGCTGGTGTAGAGAAAGAAGATAAGTGTGAACTTATCAATGGTATGTGGTCGCTTGCTTATCAGGGACAGAACGCTCGTTTTAATGATCGTCAGGTTATTAACTCGGAGATGTTTGGTCTTTATAAGAGTCAAGTTGATGCAGACTTTGGTCTTTATAAGAGTACGCGTGATGGTTTTGACATTACTAATGCTCGCATTAGCGATCTGGAAACTAAGATTGCTGTTCTTACGGCTACTCGTCCTTATCAAGATGCTCTTATTCAGTCGGATATTCGTCGTGTTGCTGAACATGCTGATTTCAACCTGTTCCGTCGTACTTGCCGTATGATTACGGGTGAGCTTGTTCTGCCTAACGAACCTACTGTTACGGGTTATCCTTCTTATAGCCCTTGCCGTCAGGTTGCTGCTACTCCTGCTCCTGCTGCTGAGTAATTCGGCCGTGATGCTTCCTTTACGGGGGAACTACTTTGGGCTTCGGTTCAAAGTAGTTCTTCTTTTCAAACAATAAGAAATAAATAGCTATGACTAATCCCAATTATACAGTTAATTTTGGCGTTGACCCTCTTCTTCAAAATCCTTATAGTCCTAATAACGTTGACTATGAACGTGAGATTGAAGATAGAATGAGAAAGTTACAAGTCATGAAAGAGCAGTATAGTCAAATTAAACAACATACTGCTACTAATTCTCTTTGGACTGAAATTGATAGAGAAGTTTCAAGTCTTACAGAAGATCAAAGAAATATTCTTTTCAATAGTGAAACTTATTCTTCTATTGATACTGAATTAAAATTACTTATTCAGCAGGCTCTTATTAATTCTGTTAAGAGTGTTGTTGAATCTTCCGAAGTTGGTAAAGATTTACTGACTAAACAATTGAATTTTATTAAAAGTAGTAAGGATAAAATTGTTGCACAATCTAATAAAGAAATTGAAATGTTTAAAAAGTTTCAAATTGCAGCTAAGGCTAATCCCGAATTAACATATAAAGAATTTATTAAAACTATTAATGATAAGTAAACCATGGTAAATAAAGAAATTATTATCAATAAACTTATTGAATTTTTCAATAACAAACTTATAGTTTTATCAAGCGATAGTCAATTAGTTAATGTTTTTGTTCGTCCTTTTGTTGCAAGAATTATAAATAATAATATTTCTAAAATAGACAAAGCGTTATCTTTGATTGCTAATGAAGATGGGATGATTGATGCTGACGGTATTCTTAATGATGTCGTTGACAATCTTATTTCCTCCCCCGTAAAGGAAGAACATGGGATAGCAATTGGAAATGGAGCTGTTGAAATTAAGATTCCTTTTATGAGCAAAGCTATTTGTTTAGATAAGGATGATATACAAGAATTTAAAGATATTTTAAAACAATATAACGTTTAAGATTATGCATAAATTTAAAGAAATGGTAGACCATTATAAGTCTACACATAGATTAGATAATGAAACTGCTTGGGATATTATTAGTAGTTTTGATAGTCATTTTCAACATAAAACTCAAGAAGATAAAGACGCTTGTTGGGAGATTATGTGTAACATACATGAAAAGATTAAAGGTCCTCATTTTGATGAAGTATATGGAGAGTGGCAAGTTGAAGAGATGTATCATATAGATGGTAAAGGAAACAAAATTACTCGTCATATGTTTACTCCGGAAGATGCTAAAAAGATTTACGATAAACGTGTTAGAAGCATTAATAGTAATATTACTATATGGGATGTTTATGTTGCTCTTAATGCTCAATACCATGACAATATAGTTTTATATGAAAAATGGTTTGGCAATATTAGTGAAGACGAAATGAAAGAAAAAATCATTGAAGCTACTATCGTTAATTGGTTTGAGGATGTAGATGCAGATGATGATAAAGTTTGGGAGTACTTTAAAGCTATTTAAACTCTTTATTTTCTTATTCTTTGTGTGGCTCGGCGTATTAACGTCGAGCCTTTTTGTTTGTTTTATTATAAAAGTTTTGCAGAAATGCAAGTTATTCCAAATATTTTTTATATCTTTATTGTGTATCATAATCTTATTAATGATAATATGAGTTCTATTAATCAACTTGTTTCTGAGATTGCGCATGTTGCTCAAGAGCCTAATAATAATGCTCTTCGTGTTGCAATTAAAAGAGAGATTATTCATGCTCGTAACGAACTTATTCGTAAGAGTTATAATAATCACTCTATTACAGACAAAGTGCTTCAACAGCGTTTTCGTCTTAGTCTTATTGATGTTCCTGATGGAGATTTAAAAGGTACTGATGCTCTTAAACTTTCTGTTGTTAAACGTACTGCTCAAAAAGTACCTCGTCCTACTCGTCTTCCTCATAATGTTCCTTTTCATTCTGTAAGAACTGCTGGGGTTAATAATCCTCATGAAATTCCTTTTGCAAAAGAGGCTTCTGCAAGGTTTAATAATTTTCTTCCAGGTATGTGCAATCTTGCTACTTATGATTACATTAATGAACATATTTATATTCGTCTTTCTCCTAGCAATGATATTGTTAATATTAAAAATATTATTATTGAATCTGTATTCGAATATCCTCAGATTATTAAAACTGAAACTGTTGAAGGTGAAAAAGTTATTAATGAATTTACTATTGATGACGATGAGTTCTTATTGCCAGAAGATCTTGTAGGTGCTGTCAAAGATATGGTTTATCAAAGGCTTCATTTAGAGATTCATCGTCAAACTAATGAAACTCCTGAAATTAATAAACTTAGAGGATAAAATATGAAACCCGATTATAAGATAAACGACTACTATTATATGTTTGTTAACCAAGCTAAACAAAATATTCCTATATATAAAGAAAAGTATGAAACTGCTTATGCTATTCTTTTAGATTGTAAAAATCGTTTGATTGAGAATGTTACTGAACTTTATGACCTTGGTATCAAACTTATTGATTTTCCTATTGAATGGGGAATGACTAAATATAATAGTGAAGAACTACTTTTTAAGAAAGCACATAAGATGCTTAAAGAGTTTGAAGTTGGTCCTAAAAGATTATTAGTTTTACAAGTTGTTAAATACTGTGGTTTGCTTAAACATTGTAATCGTCATATTAATAATTATGAAGTCGCTAAAAGTACTTCTTCTTTAAAGTTTAAAGAATTTAAAGCATTAGTTAATAAATTTTACGGTTATGGCGTTCATAAAGCTATATTAGATGGATACGCTTATGCTTATAGTTATGGTATAGGTGATCTTCTTATAAGTCGTTGGACTACTGGTAAACCTAAAATGATTATTGATTTTGCCGCTACTGCTGCTAAGAAGAAACAACTACTTGCTGAAGGCAAAGAACTCTATGATGCTAAAAAAGCTGCTTGGTATGAAGCACGAGGCATCAAATATGAAGTAGAAGATTATAGGGTTTATAGGCAAGATAATTTTTATTATGAAATAGATATTGTTAATAGTAAAATACTACATAAAAGTAAACAAGAATTTAAAACTGTTGAATATATTGATCTTCCTCTTAGAGGTAAAAGTCAAGAAGAAGTTTCAAAACTATGTAAAGACAAGGAAGATATTCTTAATCTTAAAGTTAATATAGCGTATAAATTAAATGCTACTCTTTTTAAATATCCAACGGATTATTTAAAGTATATTAGAAATGCTGAACAAGATAAATACAAACGTGGAGCGCATAATAGCAAAAATAGACAACGACTTTAATCCGGATACAAGTGATTGGATTTCGCGTGTCGCTGCTTGGTCTATTGATGCTATGTCTCAATTAAAAGTTCTTAGTACTGAAAGAAAGAAAAGAACATTAAAAGTTATTGACCGTATTGCTTATTCTCCTTGTGCTATTAAAGTGCAAGGACTTGTTGTTTATGATAAGCAAGGTTGTAAAATTCCTATGATATCTAATGCAAATGGGAAACGGTGTTGTTCCTCTACGGGGGAGCAACAGTGTGGAATGCGAACTGGTACTGCTGATGTTAGTTATAATTCTAACGCGGCTTATGGACCTGATATGTTTGCTGAGACTCGTATTGATAAAGATTATCCTGATCGTTATAATGTTAAAGAAATAAAACATAATGATAAAACTTATCATAATTATGTTCTTATTAGTGAAAATCAAATAGAACTTAATTTTGATACAGATGAAATCACTATTGAAAGTGAAGAAGTAAAAACTTATTATAGTGATTATTACCACTGTGATTTACCTGAGATTCCTAATAACGGTTTACTTATTGAAGCTATTAGTGCTTTCTGTATGTATAAAATGCTTACTCGTGGAATGAAACATCCTGTGCTTAATCTTACTGCTAATAATCCTGCTATTAATCCTTATGTAGCTTGGATGGAACTTCGTAGTAAAGCTAAGAGTTCTGTTGCTATTGATGGTCAAGGAAAATATGATGGTAATGCTTGGGGAGGTATGTTCTATAATTTCACTTTTAGACGTGATGAATAATTATGAATATTGTTCCTAAACTTAATCTCAATAAACATCCGAAAGATTGTGAGAATCTTTCTTTGACTCTTGCAAAGAATATGATGATTAGTGGGGACATGAGTTGTCTTACTAATGAACCTGGTATTAAAGATATTTCTTCCATAGATAATAAATTATCTGATTACTTTAATAGTAAATGGAAGATAGTTGGTTATATTCCTTGTAATGATGAAGTAGTACTATTTATTAATGGCCGAATTAATGGTGAACATAGTCAAAACCATATATTTAGATACAGAGAAAAAGATGATTATTTATATCTTTTTGGTTCTAATTGGCAATGGTCTGGCGGTAAGATAAAAGGTACGTTTACTTATAATGTAGAAAATGATCTTATTATATCTGTTGCTGAATATGGTGTAGAAGGTGAAGATATACCTTTAAAAACTATTAATCTTGGTCATTTTGATGTTGATGGAGCTAAAACTATTGTAGGTGGCGATTTAGATCTTTCTGATGGCAAATTAGCTATTTCTCCTGAACTTAAACTTCCAAGTTTTAGTGCAGTTAATTATATTGCTGGTTCTTGTTATAAAGGTTGGCATTATATTTATATTCGTTTTAAAATTAATGAAGTAGACTATACTCAATGGTTTCATATAGGTTATCCTATATTTATGGATACTTATGAGAGAACTCAAATAATGCGATATGTTTTTGGGGCTAAACCCGGATATACCTCTGGAAATACTATTCTTTCTGATTGGCCTACTGATGGTTTTTGCAATGGCTGTTTTGATGATATAAGTTCTACTGGAGATATAGCATCTAATACATTCGAAGTAGTTATAAATACTAATAATATTGTTGACAATTTTGAATATTATCAAATAGGTATAGTTTGTGCATCTAAACAATATACTAAATCTTGGAGAACTTCCGACATTAAAGTTATAAAAGATGCAACTACTCAATGGCAAAGTCAATCATATATTTTTGATATTCAACAATTAGTTGAAGTTGATCTTCAAAGCTTTATTGAAGAAAATTATAATTATTTTAATGTAAGAAACATTATTAATTATAAAAATAGACTTTATATTTCTAATTATAAAGAACATTCTCTTAATAATAAGAAAATAGATCAGTCTATTATTGATTCTATAAATGTTAAACT
>ENA-UOJD01003398-UOJD01003398.1-human-gut-metagenome-genome-assembly--contig:-P48-NODE-3398-length-11543-cov-3.562239_pt1 | contig 11543 bp, 10 predicted proteins | sample MGYA00242342_ERZ723889 | MGnify/ENA metagenome assembly ERZ723889
GACAGAAAGGCCGAGGCGGACAGCTTCGGTCTGGTGGCGCTGTGCTCCATCGGCCCCATTCTGGCGGTGCTGGTGCTGGGCTTCTTCTATTCCAGCCCGGAAACCGTCGTGGAAACCAGCGTGCTTTCCTTTGCAAACACCGCGGCCATCGGCAGGGCCTACCTGACCGCCATTCCCGTCTATCTGAAGGAAATGGCCGTGGCGCTTTCGCCGGTGGTGCTGATCTTCCTGATCTTTCAGGTGTGCAGCTTCCGGCTGAACCGGCGCTCCTTCCTCAAGATCTGCGTGGGTATTCTGTACACGTATGTGGGGCTGGTGCTGTTCCTGACCGGCGTCAACGTGGGCTTTTCCTCCCTGGGCACGTTGCTGGGCGCGTAGCTGACCAGCGGCTGGACCTATTACTTGCTGATCCCGCTGGCCATGCTGCTGGGCTGGTTCATCATCTCTGCCGAACCGGCGGTCTACGTGCTGGAAAAGCAGATCGAAGAGGTCAGCGAGGGCATGATCCCCGGCAAGGCCATCAAGCTGAGCCTTTCCATCGCCATTGCCATCGCCATGGGGCTGAGCATGCTCCGGGTGCTGACGGGCCTTTCCATCCTGTGGTTCCTGGTGCCCGGCTATGCGCTGGCGCTGGGCCTGACCTTCTTTGTGCCGGACATCTATACGGCCATCGCCTTCGACTCCGGCGGCGTTGCCTCCGGCCCCATGACCGCCACGTTCATGCTGCAGTTCATGATGGGTGCCAGCGCGGCGCTGGGCGGCAATGTGCTGCAGGACGCTTTCGGCGTGGTGGCGCTGGTGGCCATGATGCCGCTGATTTCCATCCAGATGATGGGCGTGCTCTACGGCCGCCGCAAGCCTGCCGCGCAGCCCGAGCCTGAATACGGCGACGACGATATCGTCGAACTTTGGGGGTGAACCGATGAATTACATCATTTCGATCATCCATCCGGACGCGCTGGACGCTATGACGGAGCTCTGCCGGCAGCTGGGGATGCCCATGAGCATCGCGACCCACGGCCGCGGCACCGCCACCCGCAGCATGATGGATCTGCTGGGCATCGAGAACAATTTCAAGCGCATCGTTCTGAACGTTGCCAGCCCGGAAAAAACCCGGGAGCTGATCAGGGAGCTGAAGCGCAAGTTGTTTCTGGGGATGCCGGGACAGGGCATCACCATTGCGGTACCCGTGAAAAGTGTGGGAGGAGGAAAGACCTTGGCTTATCTCAGCGGCGAACAATCGCCCAAATATACCCCGGAGCTAAATTTTGACTACGAGCTGATTCTGGCCATCGCCAACGAGGGCTGCACCGATCTGGTGATGAACGCCGCCCGGGCGGCCGGGGCCACCGGCGGCACCGTTGTGCACGGCAAGGGCACCGGCTCTCATAGCGCCCAGAAATTCTACGCCGTTTCTCTGGCCTCAGAAAAGGAAATCGTCCTGATCTTGACCAAGACGGAGCAGAAAACGGCCATCATGCGTTCCATTCTGAAAGAAGCGGGTCCCGACTCCCCCGCCGGCTCCATCGTGTTTTCCCTGCCGGTGACGGAGATCGCCGGGTTCGGGTTTACGAAAGAGGAATAACGGAAACTTTTGACGAATGTACACCATGATATCATGGTGTACATTTTCATTTTTCATTTCGGAGGGACTACAAATGAAAAGACTGTTTGCCCTTTTTCTAGTCATCATTCTTCTTGGATGTTCGGTTGTAGCTTCAGCAGCTGGTTTTTTGAGCGACCCTGATGCAATCGAAGAAGCCGTCAAATCAGTCTTAATGTTGGAAACCTTCGATAGTTCCAATCGTTCTGTCGCGTCAGGCAGTGCTTTTGTCCTTTTTGATAATATGACTTTGGTCACAAATTACCACGTCATTGAAGATGCATCTCTCATCATTGCAGACAGTGACGATGGCTATCAGTATTTTGTAACCAAGGTTTTAATTGCAAGCAAAGAACAGGATATCGCGATTCTTCAATTTATGGCACCAACGGTAATGAAGCCTTTGGATTATTCTTTAGATACCGTCAAACGCGGCAGCAGCATTGCTGCCATCGGCAGTCCGATCGGGCTCAAAAACACAGTTTCCATGGGCAATGTCAGTTCCGTATATACCGAAAAAGACGTTGATTGGATTCAGTTTACCGCTCCGATTTCTCACGGTAGCAGCGGTGGAGCATTGCTGGACGATAACGGCAAAGTGATTGGCATGACCAGTGCTTTTTATACGGAGGGTCAAAATCTGAATTTAGCAGTCAGTATCATAGACATTGTAAAGCTTTATGAAAAATGGGATAAAAAAACGGCTTACGATATTGCCGATTATCAAAAAGCCGTTTACACTGACCCCACGTCCACGCCCTCCCCAAGTCCTACGCCTTCTTCCACACCTACTCCTTCTCCTACTGCAACTTCCTCGCCTACTCCCACCCCGTCTCCCACGCCGTCCCCAACTCCCACGATGACACCTAGCCCGACCCCAATCCCTACTTCAACTCCTTCCCCTTCTCCTACGCCTTCGCCAATGCCGACGCCTTCTCCATCTCCCACTCCTCAACGGATTCATGAAGAAGAAAATACGGGAGCGCTTATCGATCTCGGTGTGGATGAAGTGTATCTTTTCGTCAAAGAAAAGTACTCCTTAAAACCACAGCTCACCCTCACTTCCGACGAGGTGCAAGACCAAACGCTCCAATACACTTTTTCTTCTTCTGATGAACAGATAGCGACCATCAATTCTTCCGGTACGATTACCGCTGTTTCGGCTGGGGACGCTGTTATTACCTGTTTTCTTGAAGAAAATGAAAATGTGTATTCGTTGCTGTTTTTACATATCGTAGAACCAATCGCTAAACTTTCCGTCAGTGAAAGTGACTTGACTTTGCTGCTCAACGCAGTAACAGAAGGAAAAGATCAAACTGATCTTACCGTTATCTTTGAGCCGGAAAATGCGTTCTGCAAAGATATTCTCTGGTCTTCTGACAACCCCGAAGTCGTCACTGTAGATGAAAAAGGACACTTAACTGCAATTAAAACGGGAAAGGCAACGATTACCGCCCTTTCTGCCGAGCAAAGTGAAAAGCCCAAAAAGGCGACCTGCAAGGTTACTGTTGCAAACGCAGTTGAAAAAATCGAGTCCATTGGCGACACTGCTTTTTCAATCAATATTGGGAAAACCAAAACGATCAAAAAACCGACTGTCAGCCCGGAAAATGCCGGAAGTAAAAAGCTTGTTTGGGTTTCCTCTGACCCCGAAATCGCAACTGTGAATTCAGACGGCCAAGTAAAAGCCATTGCAGTCGGTAATTGTCAGATTCTCTGCGAAGCAGCCGACGGCGGCGGAGCTTCTTTTGCATACGATGTTACCGTTGTTCAACCTGTCACGAAACTTGAAGCATCAAAAAAAGAGTTAAGAGTAAAAGCAGAACATGGTATTTCCCTTTCATCTTTAATAACCATTTCTCCATACAATGCTTCAAACAAGGAAATAGAGTGGACACTAAAAGACAAAAAAGGAAAAATTGTTCCACCAAGAGGAGCTTATCTGTTTGATAATATTCCTACTCGTAACTACTCCATAGTAAATGATATAATTAAAATTGCTATGCTAGGAAAATATACTCTTATCGCAACAACCACAGATGGAAGTAAATTGTCAGCTTCTCTAACTATTTACGTAGAAAGCCGTAACAGTGGACAATAAAAGGTTTAGATATAAAATGTTTTTTCCCAGCAGTACAGGATAGCCACCCAGACAGTCTAGTCATCCCGGATCGAAGTAAAATCTATAATGTTTACTGCGGCATCCACAAAATTCTGTATGATGACGGGACTTCTGTAACGATTGATGACATCAACTACTGCTATTGGACGATCAACTAAATTGCGTCTTTCTTAACCATTTCCACCCCTTGGGCTTCCGTGCAGGTCACTGCGCGGAAGCCTTTTTCCTTATCCAGCCCGGAAAGCGCCGCGTTTGCGGCCCCCTCCGACCCGAACAGGCCGTAGACTACCGAGCCGCTGCCCGTCATCATGGCCCGCAGCGCGCCCAGTTCTTCCAGCCGGTGAAGGGCGCGTTCCAGCTGCGGGCGTTTTGCCGCGCTGACTCCTTCCAGCACATTGTTCATGGAAGCCGCCAGTGCGGGCAAGTCTCCCGCCAGCAAGGCTTCCTGCGCCCGGAGGGTCTGAGGGCGGGCCAGCCTTTCCACCGGGGTCGCGTCAAAGGCCGTGAAGATTTCGCCGGTGCTCAGTCCATCGCAGGGCTGCCAGAGCACCAGCCAGCACTTTGGCGCAGGGGTCAGGGAGGTCAGCTGTTCGCCCACGCCCTCGGCGCGGCAGAGACCGCCCCGCACCAGAAAGGGCACGTCCGCCCCCACGGTCAGGCCGATGCGCTCCAGCTCCGCTGTCGAAAAATGCAAGTTCCACAGGCGGTTCAGGCCGATCAGCGCCGCAGCTGCGTCCGCGCTGCCGCCGCCCATGCCCGCGCCGGAGGGGATTGCCTTGCGCAGCCGCATCCGCGCGCCTTTCTCGATTCCCGCGGCCTTTTGCAGCGCCCGGGCGGCCCTGACCGCCAGATTGTTTTCGTCAAAAGGAACGGGCGCGGCGCAGGCCTCTCCGTCCCCCGCTTCGGTGCGAAAGCCCTGCCCCGCGTCCTCCAGCGTGAGCCGGTCGCTTTCCTCCAGCCAGAGGGTGTCCGCCAGCCGAACGGACTGCATCAGCATATCCATCTGATGATAGCCGTCGGCCCGCCGGCCCAGAATATCCAGCGTCCAGTTGATTTTCGCCCGGGCTTTGAGACAAAGCATTGCATCGTTCCTCTTTTCTGTGATATAGTACATTCTCAAGGATCTCCGAATGAGGTGGTAGTACGCTTACGATTCCCGTGCTGGTTTCCCTGCAGGCCGTCGCCCGCCGCGACGACGAGGAAGAACCCATTACCCTGCTGACCTCGGGCAGGCTCACGCTGGAGGACGGCCGCTCCGTGCTGACCTATGAGGAGGTGCTGGACGAAGCCCTGCCGCCCCAGCCCATTACCATCACACTGGAGGACGACACGCTGATGATGGAGCGTGGCGGAGACTATGCCACCCAGATGATCTTCCGCCGTGGCCAGCGCTACGAGGGGCAGTATGACACGCCCTTCGGCAGCATGGATCTGGCGCTGTTCTGCACCCGGCTCAAAACGCGGCTGGATGAAGAAGGCGGAGAAATTTCGCTCCATTACCAGATGGACCTGAACGGCCAGTTCGCCGCGTCCCATGAAATGGAAATTCGGCTGATGCGCCAAAACGAAGCCCATGAATGAGCTTGTCTCTCTGACGGATGCAAAAGCGGCGCTGTACGAAGCCTTGCAGCCTTTCAGCCTGAACGGCTGCTTTCTCCGCTTCAGCGATACGCCGGAGGGGCTGCTGGTGTGCGACCTGCCCCGCCGGGGCGGCGACCTGGCCGGGGCAGAAGCAGTACTGGCTCATCTGGGTTGGCGGCTTCTGCCGGAAAAACGGCCGGGGCTATGGCTCATTGACCGGGCGGACGCTGTCTGGCAGGACATGGCGGGCAGTTTGACCCTTGAACTTCACGCCTTTCCAAAACGGGAGGAAGACTTCGCCGCCTATTCGCTGTGCCGCTTGCTGCTGCTGCATCCCGCGCCGCTGGCCGTCCAGCCCATGGAGCTGAACCGGGCCCTGTGGCTTTGGACGGTACGACCCGGAGAACTCAAATCCCTTCACGAGACCTGCGCCGCCCTTCTGCGGCAGGGGAAACCGCTGCCCACGCTGGGCGGCCAGCTGCTGAACGTCCATCTGCAAAACCAGAAAGGAGCGTGACCTATGCTGCTGGAATACTGGGGGCATTCCTTCTTCACCGTTACTACCGAAAAAGGCACCGTTGTCGCCTTTGATCCCTATGGGGAGTTCTACGATTACCCCAAGCGCCGGATCGCCGCGAACGTGTGCGTCGTCAGTCATCACCATCACGATCATGACGGGGTCAGTAGCCTGACCGGCGAATATAAGCTGATCGACACGGCCGGAAAGGTGCAGCCCGCGCCCGACGTACGGCTGACGGGCATTCCTTGCTGCCATGACCATCATGGCGGCGCGCACCGGGGACAAAATCTGATGTTCGTGCTGGAAAGCGAAGGGCTGCGCATCGCCCACCTAGGCGATCTGGGGCACATTCCCACGCCCGCGCAGGTGCGGGAGCTGGGCCGGGTGGACGTGCTGCTGCTGCCCGTGGGCGGCTATTACACCATCGACGCGGCGGAAGCCGCGCAGGTGTGTCAGCTGATCCGTCCCCGGCTGACCATCCCCATGCATTACAAGACGGACTTCGATCCGGACATGCCCATTGCCGGCGTGGAGGCGTTTCTGCAGCAGATCAACGCCGCGAACGCGCCCCACGTGCCCTTCCTGCGGCTGACGGCCCGGGACATGAGTGAGCGTCCCGAGGCGCTGGTCATGGACGTGGGCTGAATCAAAATTCGCCCAGTGTCTGCCACACGTACCAGTCCGTTCCGTCGGTGGCCAGTTCCACCGTTCCCTCTCCGCTGAAATAATGTGGGATCCCCCGGCCCTCCAGCTGGTACATCAGCTTGGAGAGCCTTTTTTCATCCGCGTAATTGGTCACGATAGCGAACTCCGGGCTGACGGCGGTCAGGAAATCTGGCTCCACCGGCGTGATGCCGTGATGGGGAATCTTGATCACGTCCGCTTTCAGGTCTTCCGGGGCAAGCTGGGTCAGGAATCCCTTCTGGGCGCGACCCGTAATATCGGCGCACAGAAGCGCCGTGGCGCTGCCAAAAGTCACTTTGGTCAGCAGGGACTTGGCGTTGGTGTTGTTCACCTTGGTATAGCGGTGCAGCTTCAGCTCCGCGCCGCCCAGCGTCAGCGTGTCGCCCTCCCCCACCTGCCGGTTGGGAATGCCCAGCTTTTCCGTCAGCTTGATGGTGCGTCCATGCAGCTCCTTATCCGCCCGGGCCCACCACTCGGTGTAGGGGTGCAGGTACTCGTCGGCGGTGAAGCCGTTCAGCATCAGGTAATACAGTCCGTCGATATGGTCGTCGTGGCTATGGGTGTTCAGCAGATACTTGAAATGGCGGATGCCCCGCTGCTCCATGGCCGCCTTCATGGGATCCCGAAAGGGCTTGGGGCCGCCGTCCACCATCATGCTTTCGCCGCCGCATTGCAGCAGCAGCGCGTCGCCCTCCCCCACGGCGAAGGCCGTTATCCGCAGAACGTCCTTCTCCTGCCAGTCAGCGGGCATTTCCTGTTCATACACCTGCGCCCCCGCAGGGAAGCACAGGCCGCAAAGCAGCACGCCTATTAAAAGCAGACCCATCCAAAAACGAGACAATTCCATCCGCCTTTCTCATGAAAAAAATCAATGCAGCGCAGGGAAACAGGGCCTCAAGCGGGTCGCCCCGGCCTGATCCCCCACATCTGTCAAATGTCGTATACGCTACGGACGCGAAGCCCCTCCGCGCTTCCCCGAAGCACTTGCAGCTTCCGAATGCCGGGGTCCATATCGAAGAAGTTATCGCTGAGCAGCAGGTCGGGGTCGTTGCTTTCCACATACACGGCCTTGGCAAAAGCGGACGCTTCCACCGTGATCTCGCCGTCCTGCGCCGAGACCCGCAGGTCGGGATTGCGGAAGGCGAAATGCTTGGGCGCGCAGAACAGCACCGCGCCCCGGCTGACGGCCTCGCCCTCCACGACGAAGGCATAGCTCAGGTAATGCTCCGTCACGCTGGCCTCCGGGAAGGCTTCCTCCTCCAGCCACCGGCTGGACAGGGCGGGGACGACCACCGTCTTTTCGCCCTGCCGAACAACGGCCCCATCCGGGGTGCGCAAGGCCCAGCGAACCAGCCCGCCGCCCGTTTCCCGGGTCTCGTTGCTGACGCACAGCCGGGCGCTGACGCGGATGGGCTCAGTGCGGAACTCGTTGATCTGCGGGTTCTGGCTTACCTCGCCCTCCTCCTGACAGGAGATCATCACCGGGGCGAAGAAGCGCTTGGCCGCGTAATGCAGGGCCTTCCAGCGGCCGAAATAGTCGATGGACGACCAGGAGGCCACGGGCCAGCAGTCGTTCAGCTGCCAGATCACCGCGCCCATGCAGCGGCCCCGGTTCCTCCGCCAGTGCTCCACGCCGCAGCGGATCGCGTCCGCCTGCAAAAGCTGGGAGGTGTACAGCAGGTTATCGAAGCTCTCCGGGTAGCGGTAGGTCTGGCTCAGATAGGACAAAATCTTGCCGTTGGCGGCCTTATTGCGCTGGTGGCGCTCCATCACCCGGGAGAAAATATTGCGATCCTCCGGCAGGGTGAAGCTCTCCACGGTCTTCAGACAGGGGAAGGACTGGAAGCCGAACTCGGAGGTATAGCGGAAGAAGAACTTCCGATACTCGGTAAAGGGCTTCTCGCCGTGCCACACGTCCCAGTAATGCACGGCGCCCCGGTTTTCGCCGTTGGGGTCGTCGTAGGAGCCGCCGCTGGAGGGGGACGCGGGCCAGTAGAACGTCTGGGGCGCTTCCCGGCGGCAAATTTCCGGGATGATGGACTCGAACATTTTGATATAGTCCGCGTGATGATGCATGGCGGACGGGGCAAACTCGTGGTTCTCGCCGTTCATATCCAGCTTCAGCGCCATGGCCTGGAACATTTCCATCTCGTTGTTGCCGCACAGCAGGGCCAGCGACGGGTGATGGCGCAGGCGGCGCACGTTCTGCTCCGTCTCCTTGCGGATGGAGGCCTCGAACGCCGGGGTCAGGTCGTAAAAGGCGCAGGCGTAGAGAAAGTCCTGCCACACCAGCAGGCCCAGCTCGTCGCAGATATCATAAAAGAAATCGTCGGGATAATATCCGCCGCCCCAGATGCGGACGGTGTTGAAATGAGCCAGCTTCGCGTCCTCCAGCAGGCGGCGGGTGCGCTGCGGCGTGACCCGGCTGAGGAGGTTGTCCTCCGGGATATAGTCGCCGCCCATGGCGAACACCTTCACCCCGTTGACGATATGGCAGAATTCCTCGCCCCACTGATCCTTCTCCCGGGAGACGGACAGAGTGCGCAGGCCGATGCGGCGCTTCCACTGCTGGGGGCCGTCGGGCGCGTCCACCGTAACGCACACCTGATACAGAGGCTGCTCGCCGTAACCGGCGGGCCACCACAGCTGCGGGTCTTCGATCACGATGCGGCCGTCCTCGTCCATGGGGCGGCGTTCGCCCTCCGGCGTGGTCAGGGCGGCCGACCAGCTCCATTCCGCGCCGGGCTCGCATTCCACATGGGGCGTGACCTTCAGGAAGACCTTTCCGTCCCGATGCTCCTGCAGGATCAGCGCGTCCTCCAGCCGGACCTCGTTCACGCACACCAGACTGATCGGCCGCCAGATTCCCGCGTCCGGCAGACGGGGGCCCCAATCCCAGCCGAACATGCAGTGGGCCTTACGGATATGCTGGAAGCCGGGGATCGCGTCCGTGCTGCACCAGCCGGGGCGCTTTTCATACTCGCTGAGCGCATAGCGGATGGGCGAATCGAACCGGATCTCCAGCACGTTTTCCCCGGGCAGCAGCAGGGGCTTCACGTCCCACTCCCAGGTGATGTGCATGTTGTCGGCGTATCCCACAGGCTGGCCGTTCAGCCTGACATGGGCCAGCGTATCCAGCCCCTCGCAGCGCAGCAGCACCTTTCGGCTCTGCAGCATGGTTTCTTCCGCTTCAAATACGCGCTGATACACAAAATCGTTTTCCAACAGGGCAAAGGCCTCCAGCTCGTTTTCCCGGTAAAAGGGGTCGGGAAGGGTCCCGTCCCGCATCAGGTCGGCATACACCGAGCCGGGCACCGTCGCCTGACGCCAACGTTCCTGCCCTGCCTGCCGCATGAGCCACTGCTCGCCGTTCAGAGAGTAGAGCCGCATCGTTCTGCTCCTTTGCATCGAAAAAAATCATAGTCCCCGGCTATCATACACCGAAGCGGGGCGGGGTGTAAAGAAGGAAAGCCCTTCTTTTACAGAGAATACTGACGGCAAAGCTACGGCAAAGGGGGCGTTTTTCATGACCATGCTTTCTCTGCGAAAAGAGCTGACCGGCTCCATTCTGGATGTGGGCGGCGGCGGAGAAGGGATCATCGGCCGGCTGTACGGCCCGTCCGTCACCATTATCGACCATTGTCAGGAGGAGCTGGACGAAGCGCCCTGTTCCTGCCGAAAGCTGCGGATGGACGCAGCGTCCCTCGCCTTTGCAGACGCTTCTTTTGAGAACGTCACCTTCTTTTACTCCCTGATGTACATGAATCGCCCCGTGCAGAGCGCCGCCCTTGCCGAGGCCGTCCGGGTGCTGAAGCCGGGCGGCAGGCTGCTCCTCTGGGACTGCGAGATCGCCTGCGCCTATCCAGAGCCCTTTCTGGCCGAGCTGGACGTTCGCTGGGCGCGGGAACGAGTCTGCACCACCTACGGCGTTGTAAAATCAGACCCGCAATCCATGGAAGATTTCCTGAACCTGTGCCGGGGAAACGGATTGACGCTTTTGAAAACGGAAACCGCCAGCGGACATTTCTATCTGGAATTTCGGAAATAAAAAACAGGCGGGCCTGCTTCTTTCAGCAGACCCGCTTGTAAAATATTTTAGTCGTAAATCGGATATTCCCGGCCTTCCCGAACCATGACGGGGATCACGTCGATGGGCGCGGGAACGGTCACGGTCTGTCCGCCTTCGTAGGTCTGATGCGTATACGCATCCGTCCAACGGCAGCCTACGGGCAGATAGACGCTGCGCTGCTGCGCCCCTGCCTCCATCACGGGGGAGACCAGCAGGTCAGGGCCGAACATATAGGAGTCCTCCACGTTCCAGCAGGCCGGGTCCGACGGGAAGTCAAAGAACAGGGGCCGCATCACCGGCGCGCCTGTCTCGCTGGCTTCCTTCATCAGGCCGCGCACATAGGAGCGCAGGCGTTCCCGCAGGAACAGGAACTTTTTCAGCACCTCGTACACCTTTTCGCCGAAGCTCCACACCTCGTTGGGCTGGCCGCTGGTGAGCTGGCGCACATTGTCGATGTACTCCACTTCCCGCTCATACCACGGCGAACGTTCGCCGTGCATCCGGAACACCGGGCAGAAGCAGCCCCACGCAAACCACCGCATCAGCAGTTCCCGGAAAGCCGGGTCGACCGGCTGACCGCCGATGAAACCGCCAATATCGCTGGTCCACCACGGGATGCCCGCCATGCCCATGCTCAGGCCTGCCTGAAGCTGTTCTCTCATGGAACGGAACGAAGAATAGACGTCTCCCGACCACGTCAGCACGGCGTACTTCTGGCTGCCCGCCCACGCGCAGCGGATCAGGCTCATGACGTTTTCTTCTCCCGCTTCCTTCAATCCCTCATAGAACCCCTTGGCATAACCGACGGGGTACACGTTGGAGCATTGCAGCGCCGGGCCCGCGTAATAACGGTAGTTATCAAAATCGTAATTTCCGTATTCCGGCTCCGCTTCATCCAGCCAGAAGCAGCGGATGCCCTTCTGATAATAGTTTTCTTTGCACTGCTCCCAGACGAATTTCTGCG
>ENA-UOJD01003402-UOJD01003402.1-human-gut-metagenome-genome-assembly--contig:-P48-NODE-3402-length-11534-cov-6.004966_pt1 | contig 11534 bp, 10 predicted proteins | sample MGYA00242342_ERZ723889 | MGnify/ENA metagenome assembly ERZ723889
CGGCTATTGGGGCGCGGACAGGATGACCCGCGCGGCGGTTGCGCACTACAACCAGCTGGCGTATGACGCGGCGCTTCAGGCGGCGCTGGCCGAGCAGGCGGAAGCGCGGCAGGCCGAATTGAGTGCCGAAGAAGTGCCGGAAGCGCAGCCGGTCGAACCGAGCGCCGAGGAAACGACGGCGGAAGCGTCGGTCGAGGCGGCTGAACCGCCGGCGCAGGAGGCAGCCGCCGAACCCGCAGGGCCGGAAATTCAGGTCAGAAAGATACGGACGCGCGTGCTGGCCAACACGGATGGCTCGTTCAGCGATCGAACCGATATCTGGCGCGCCGTCTTCATGTTCTGGCGCGATAACCCGAAGATGATGATGATCGGCAACGGCGTCAACCAGACGGGGCACAAAATCGGTCAGTATATTTCCTGGACGGACGGCATAGCCGTTCACAATGCCTACCTGCAGTGGGCGGCCGATTTCGGCCTGATCGGTCTGGTACCGCAGATCGTCTTCCTGGCGATTGCGGTCTGGCAGACGATTCGCGTCTTCTTTGCGCCCAAGCGGCCGCGCGGCGCGCTGGGGCTTTGCATGATGACGTTCGCCAGTTTGCTCATCGGCATGATGGAGAGCGCGACGCTCAGCGCGATGCTGCCCATCAACCTGATGTTCATGTTTGCGCTCGCGCAGCTTTCGGCCATGAGCCGCGACGTTGCGAAAAAATAAGAAAACAACCGCCGACACCCAAAGGGGGCTTTCTCGATGAAACGACAGGCTTGTATGCTGCTGTGCGCCGGGCTGCTTGCGCTGGGCGCGGGCGCGCTCGCGCAGACGGCGACGTATGTTTTTCCCTACGAAGGATTCCGCTACACGCAGCGGGAGGATGAAACCGTGCTCACGCAGACGAATCTGGGCGAGCACGAGGCGCTGCTCAAGTCGCTGGGCACGAGCAGCGAGGCCGTGCTGGCCAGCTATGTGGCCTCGGGCATTGTGATGGAGGTCATCCCGGACGACGGCGGGCAGATTGCCGTCAGCGTGACGGACGCGGGAAAATTCGCCGATGTGCAGGATATGGACAAGATGACGCAGGAGCAGCGGCTCGCGTTTCTGGCGCAGTTTGAAATGAGCGGCCTGTATGAAACCTGCGCCTATGTCGATACCGCGCCCGCCTGCGTGCGCCTGACCAACTCGGCCATGTATGCGTCCATGCCGGTGTACAGCCTGCGCTACGCGACGCTGCATCTGGGCAAACTGTATATGATCGAGCAGACCATCGTGGGTCGCGAACCGGACGAGGCGGACGACGCGCGCATGGAGCAGCTCCTTTCGGGCATGAAGCTGCTTTCCTCGCTCGGGCAGGCGACGCCCACGCCGCAGGCCACGGCCACGATGCAGCCGACCGCCACGCCCGAACCCATTTTGGGCAGCGCGGCGGTGGAGACCAGCGGCAGCCTGACGCTGGACGAAATCCCGGCGTATACGACCTCGGCGCAGCTCGCGCTGTCCGGCCATGCCGCGGCTTCTGCGGAGATCCGGGTGGAGGAGAGCGGAAAGCAGCTCGCCAAGACCGGCGCGAAGAAGGACGGCAGCTTCTCCCTGAAGGTCAGGCTGGCGGACGAAGGCGACCATGAGCTGGTGGTGACGGCTGGGGAAGATACCGCGACGTTCACGATCCGCTACGAAAAGCCGGATGCGCGGCTGGAGATCACCGAGCCGGAGAGCACGACGTTCACCGGCGGCAGCGTGACCGTGCGCGGCGTGACCGAGCCGAACGCGACGGTGTATATCGACGGCAAGGGCATGAATACCAACGTCAAGGCAGGGAAGAACGGCGGGTTCTCCGTTCGTGTGTTTATGAGCGAGGCGGGCACGGAGACCTTCACCCTCCGCGCGAAGGCGGACGGCTTTGCCCAGAGCACCCGGAGCATCACCCTCACGCGGGAATGGACGCAGCGCGAGCTGATCGCCCAGTTCCGGCAGAAGATGATCGCGCTTGACTATGACGAGCTGGCGAAAAAGCCCGCGCAGTACGCGCAGAAGCGCTTCATCCTGCGCGGCAAGGTGATGGAATTTACGGATTACGACGGTCAGCCGTGCGCGCTGGTCTGCGTCAGCAATCCCGCCACCGGCGTGTGGGAGGATGCGCTGTACGTCGTGCTGTCCACGGCGGACGAGGTGGAGCAGGGCGGCGTTTACACATTCTACCTGATTGGCGAGGCCATCACCCTCCCGGCGGACGGCGCGTATACCCGTTCCGGCACGGAGCAGGAGGTACCCGTCGCGACGGCGGTGTATGTGACGAAAAACAAATGAGCGCTTTGAAAATCGGAAATGTGCTGCGCGCCGGGCTGATGGCGTGGGCGATGTTTATGGATTTGAACGTGCGCAGCGGCGACAATTACGTCAACATCGGCCAGTCGCTCGTGGGGACGAGCGGCGCGGTGGCGCTGGCGGCGTTGGTGTGTCTTCTGGCGCTGAGCTGGGCGGACGAGCGCCTGCCCAAAGCGGGGCTTCGGGTTCGGCTGGCGGCGCTGTTTCTTGGCGTTTGGCAGGTGATCGCGGTCAGCGTGGTCAACACGAACGACCTGAATCAGCCCTTCCTTTCCGGCGGCCAGATGCTCAAGGCGGCGGTGCTGGCGCTGGGCATGGCGAGCCTGTTCGAGCTGCTTTTCCGCCTGCTGGAGGCCGGGCTGGACGGAAGGCTGGATTTGCGGATACAAAGAGACGGCGCGCTGCGCAGGGCGTATCGGGCGCATACCCTGCTGTTTTGCATGGCCGCCGTGCTGCTCTGCTGGCTGCCGCATCTGGCGGTCAGCTATCCGGCTTCCATGAATTCGGATACGCAATCTCAGTTTGACCAGATTTTGGGGCTTTTGCCGTGGAGCAAGCATCATCCGACGCTTCTGGCGTTCTTCCTGCTGGGGACAACCCGGCTGGGGCATGCGCTGGGCAGCGGAAACGCGGGCTTGTTTGCCTATGTGCTGGTGCAGGCAGTCTTTGCGGCGGCGGTGATCGGGTACAGCCAGTGGATCATGCGCAGGCTTTGCGCGCCGGTCTGGCTGCGGGCGCTTTCGCTTGCGCTGTGCGCTTTCGCGCCGGTGTACTGCGACAACATCACGGTGATCCTCAAGGATGTTCCTTACAGCTACGCGATGCTGCTGATGCTCTGCGAGATGGTTCGACAGCGTTTTCTGGAAAAGGAGAGTGACGGGTTTAGCGCGGGGTTTGTGCTCCGCATGACCCTGTCCGCGTTTTTGATGCTTCGGATGCGCCCGAACGGCGCGATGGTCTGGATTCCGATTTGCGCCGCGCTGTTTTTGGGAACGCGCGGCAGAAAACGACGGGCGGCGATTGCCGCGGTTGCGGCGCTTCCACTTTTGCTCGGCGCGGGGTTTGACGCGGCGTTTGACGCGCGCTTTCATCCGCAGGCGGCGAGCTTGGGCGAGGCGCTGTCCCTGCCGTTTCAGCAGACGGCGCGGTTTGTTTCGGAATACGCTTCGGAGGTCACTGACGAGGAGCGCGCGGCAATCGACGGGGTGCTGGTTTACGACGAGCTGGCAAAACGCTATCAGCCGGAGCTTTCCGACCCGGTGAAGGCGATGTATCGGAAGACGGCGACGCCGCGCGACTGGCTGGCGTATGGACAGGCGTGGGCGAGCCAGATGATCCGGCACCCCGGCTGCTATCTGTCTGCGACGATCATCCAAAATGCGCTGCTGTTCGACGTGAGCACCTACAATCTGGCGATTTTCACGGGAACCGGGCTTTCCGCGCAGGAGGAAGAAGCGCTGGATATTCACCGAAGCGGGACGCTGACCCGACTGGAGAAGATGGAAAGCAGTCTGCGTCAGGTCGCGCTGGCGCTCCCGTTTGCGCTCCAGCTCAATACGCTGGGCTTTTACTGCGCGGTGCTTTTGGGCGCTTGCGCGATTGCATGCAGCCGAAAAGCGCGCGGGATGCTGACGATCCTGCTTCCGCAGATGTTGACGATGGTGGTCATTCTCTGCGGCCCGTGCATCGAGCATCAGGATCGCTACGGCTTCCCGGTGATCTACCTCATGCCGCTGGCGCTGGCGGCGCTCTCCTGCGCCCTGCGCAGAACGCAAAGGGACTAATACTAATTCTTGTTAAAATGGCTTAATCCGCGCACCATCTTTTTCGCTCTGACTTTGCCTCGTTCCGTTCAACGTACCTCCAGTACGCCTCACTTCACTTGGCTTCGTCAGAACAAAAAATCTGATGCGCTCTGTTAAGCATTTTAACTGCGAATTAGTATAAAAAGACGCTGTCGCCGATGAAAACCATCTGCGGCAGCGTCTTTTATCGTATCAATCATATCAAGTGGAACGGGCGGCAAATTGGAAGGACGGCGGCAGGCGCATATCCTCCGTTTTGACGTTCTTCCAGTCAAACGCGCCGATCAGCGCCTCCATGGTCGCGGGGCGGTTTTCAGGCAGAATCCCCGCGCTGTAAGCCAGCATGCCGAGGATGTCCTCGCGGGTGAAGCGCTTGGAGAGCGCGGACAGGTCGGTGTCGCCGTCGCGCTTGGCGAGGCGGCGGCCCTGCGCGTCCTCAAGCAGCGGAATGTGCGCGTAGGCGGGCGTTTCAAAGCCCAAAAGGCGCTGGAGATAGCGCTGCCTCGGCGTGGAGGACAGGATGTCGTGCCCGCGCACGATTTCGTTTACGCCGCTGAGCGCGTCATCCACGACGACGGCGAGCTGATAGCCGAAAAGCCCGTCGGAGCGGCGCAGAATGAAATCACCGCAGTCGCGCGCGAGATTCTCCTGATACAGCCCGTAGTGGCGGTCGCAGACGGCAATCGTTTCATCCGGCACGCGCAGGCGGTACGCGGGGCGGCGGGTTTTCAGCTTCTCCGCGACGGTCTCCGGGGAGAGACGGGCGCATGTGCCGGCGTAAACGGGCATGTCGTCGCCGCGGTTGGGCGCGTCGGCGGCGTGGAGCTGCGCGCGGGTGCAGAAGCAGGGATAGAGCAGGCCTTTTTCATCGAGCGCGTCAAAATAGTGCCGATAGACGTCGGTACGCTCGCTTTGCACGAGCGGCGGTTCATCCCAGGCGACGCCCAGCCACGCCAGATCGGAAACGGCGGCGTCGCACAGGCGCTTGGGGCAGCGCGGCGTATCCAGATCCTCGATGCGCAGCAGAAAGCGCCCGCCCTGACTGCGGGCGGAGAGATACGCGATCAGCGCGCAGAGCAGGTTGCCCAAATGCAGCCGTCCGCTCGGCGTGGGCGCGAAACGGCCGACGACCGGCGCGCTCAAGCGTCCATCAGCGGGGTGCGCGGGCCGCTGTGCTTCTTTTCGCCGTCCGGGGTGAGCAGCTCGACTTCGAGCTTGTCAAAGTCGATGGGCTCGGTGAAATGCTCCTTCGTGTAAAACGTGCGGCCGAACTTCTCCCATTCGCGGTTATGCTTGGGCAGCTGCAGCGGGCGCTGCACGTCGAAGCGGCGGCAAAGCTCCAGAAAGGCGGACTCGATATCCCCGTCGTGAATCTCGACGGTTTCGTTTTTTACAATGCGGTGGCGGCTGATGACGCGCCCCCACAGGCGATAATGCTCCATCGTGTTTCTTCTCCTTTACGCGGCGCCGGAGTTGCGCTATAATACATCTATGGATTGTAACGGATAGAGAGGAATTTGTAAAGTCATGCAGCTCAACCTTTGCCCGCTGTTTTCCGGCTCGTCGGGAAACAGCGTTTATATGGCCTGCGGCGGTGTGAAGCTCCTGGTGGACGCCGGGATGAGCGCCGCGCGCGTGGAGGCCAATCTGCGCGAAATCGGCGTGGATATTCGGAACATCGACGCGATTCTGGTCACGCACGAGCATATCGACCATGTTCGCGGGCTCGGCGTGCTCTGCCGCCGCTACGGAATGCCCGTCTATGCCAACGAGGGCACGTGGCAGGGCATTTTGCAGAGGGAGACCGGGATTCCGCAAAAGTGCATGCGCACGTTTTACACCGGGGAGGATTTTTATATCGGCGCGCTCAATGTCCATCCGTTCCCGATTCCGCACGACGCGGCCGATCCCGTCGGGTTCGCCTTTGACTGTCAGGGGCTGCGCTGCGGCGTGGCGACGGATATCGGGCACATCAGCGAGACGTGGATGCGCGCGGTTTCCGGCTGTCAGGCGCTGGTGCTGGAGGCCAATCACGATGTGGACATGGTTCGCCGCGGGCCGTATCCCCAGCGGCTCAAGCAGCGGATTCTCGGCCAGAGGGGGCACCTCAACAACGAGGACTGCGCCCGCGCGCTGTGCGAGCTGGCGGAAAGCGGAACGCGCGCCGTCTTTCTTTCTCACCTTTCTACTGACAATAATTTACCTGAACTGGCATATAATACGGTATGCGGCGCGCTTTCGGCGGCGGGCTTCGACGTGGGAAACGATATCCGCGTCTGCGTTTCCAGGCGGGACAGGGTTTCCGACCTGCTGACGCTGCAAACCGACGAGGCCGACGCGATGTGACACCGAACGCGGCTTTTGCGAATCTTTTCGAGGAGGGCTGGTGCATGCGCCCCAAAGTTACGATGGAAATGGAGCAGGCCACCTATGACGAACTGCTGACGCTATCCGAAACCATCGGCTATCCGCCGGAGGCGGCGCTCAGCTATGCCGTTCGGCTGGTGAACGCCTGTATTCGGGAGGGACTGCTGACCGACGTGCCCGCCCGCGCGTGGCCCGAGGAGGCGCGGATGGAGCGGGGCAAGGTGATCGAGTTCCCCGGCGCGAAAAAAACCGAATAAAACGCGTCCTTTCCGCGCAGACTGCATGGCGGAAAGGAGTGGATGCAATGGATCGTTTTTCTCTGCTGCTGGTGATCGTCGGCGCGATCAACTGGGGGCTTGTCGGCCTGTTTCAGTTTGATCTGATTGCCTTCCTGTTCGGCGGGCAGGCGGCGATGATCTCCCGCGTGCTGTATACCATTGTCGGCGCGGCGGGGCTTTGGAGCATCTCCATGCTCTTCACCCCGCGGGAAGCCGCGCACACGGCGGGCGCGCACGCGGACGGCGCGGGCGCCTGAGCGCGGATCAAATGAAAACACAGTTCTCCCTCCGCTCAAGAGGGAGAATCTTTTTTAACGCCTGATTCCTTCGGTCAGCTTCCCATGTAAGGAAGACCTTGTTCCCGCCATTCAAATGGATTGCGCCCTATGCCTCCCTCTTAGAGGGAGGTGGCTGCCAAAGGCAGACGGAAGGCGTCGTTCACAAACCGCCACAAAATTTTACAAAAATAACAAACGATAGCCCCTGTCCGAAAGAATGGCGATGGTGTATAATAGAAACACATGCCGTTATAGATGGGAGGAAGTGCCTTGAACGCGATTGGGGAACAGATATCCGCAATCCTGTGGAACGTATTCAACAGGCCGCGTCTGATCGACCTGATCGATATCCTGCTGCTGACCATCATCATTTATGAGCTGCTCGTGCACGTCAGGCAGACGCGCGTGTCACAGACGATCAAGGGTATCATCATTTTGCTGATTGCGACATGGCTCAGCGACGTGCTCGGCATGCGCACCATCCACGCGCTGCTGGCGTGGATGATTAACGCCGGGCCGGTGCTGCTGATTGTGCTGTTTCAATCCGAAATCCGGCGTATTCTGGAAGAGCTGGGCAACAACAGCGTGTTTGACAGCTCGACCGCGCTCGTGCAGGCGGGCAACGCCGAATTGATTATCGACGAAATGATCCTCGCGCTGGAGCACATGGCGCGGCGCAAGGTCGGCGCACTGATCGTCATTGAAAACAAGATCCGGCTGAACGACGTAATCGCCACCGGCACCCGCGTGGACGGCGTCATCTCCCAGCCGCTGATTGAAAACATCTTCGAGCCGAACACCCCGCTGCATGACGGCGCGGTGGTGGTTCGCGGCGACCGCGTGATCGCGGCGGCCTGTTTGCTGCGCCTGTCGGATACCACGGGCGTGGGGCGCGATTTGGGTACGCGCCACCGCGCGGGTCTGGGCGTGAGCGAAATTTCGGATGCGAAGGTGTTCATCGTCTCCGAGGAGACGGGCATCATCTCCATGGCCGAGGGCGGCAGGCTCGTCCGCCATTTGGACGAGGCATCCCTGCGGCAGATTCTCCATGGCATTTACGACGCACAGGACAAGGACGCCCGTGTGCCGCTGCTGCATTTCAAGCAAAGGAGGAAGGGCGCCCATGATGAACAGCAGGCCGACAAGAAAGCCTGAGGGACGCGGCCCGTTCCGCAAGCTGCGGCGGATCATCGCCAGGGTGGTGGCCGGTAAGCCGTTTCTCATCCCCGTTTCCGCGCTCGCGGCGGTGGGCTGCTGGAGCGCGCTGGTCGCCTCCGACGGCACGCTGACGCGGCAGAAGACATTCGCCAACGTCGCCGTCACGGTGACGGGCGAGGCGGCGCTCAAGAGCCGCGGATACATCGTGATGGACGACATCCTTGAAAAGGTGCCCGCCGTCAAGATGACCGTCGAGGTGACGCAGGCCAACTACAACCGCGTCAGCGGCACGGCCTATAACCCGCATTTTGATTTGAGCCAGATCACCGGCGAGGGCGAGAATGAGCTGAGTGTGACGTATTATTCCTCTCAGCTTTACGGCCCGGTCGTCTCCTGCGAACCGGCCTCAATTACCGTGAACGTGGAGCGCTACATCACCCGCCGCGTGCCCGTCGTGCTGGAAATGACCGGGACGATCCCGGAAGGGCTGTATCTGGACAGCTATAAGACCGATCCCACGACGCTGTCCGTCTCCGGCCCGCAGTCGCTGGTGGCCAGCGTGGCGCGCGTCGTGGCGCGGCTGGATCAATCCGCGCTGAGTGAGCGCCGGATGACGGATCGCTCCGCGCTGAACATCGAATTGCAGGATTCGCAGGGGAACGTCGTCGTTTCCGACAAGCTGGAAATCACCAACCAATCCGTCATCACCAATTCCGTCGTGGTGGAAACCGAGCTGGTGCCGATGAAGAACGTGCCGCTGGAGGCGCAGAGCTTTGTGACGGGCAAACCGGCGGAGGGCTATGAACTGACGGCCATCGAGCTGGCGGAGGAGACCGTGCCCGTCGCCGCGCGGCAGGAGCTGCTGGATGCAATCGACGCGCTGACGACGGATTCGCCGCTGAACATCGGGGGCGCGACGGAGGACGTGACGGGCTATGTGCGCCTGAAAAAGCTGACGGGCGTTGAAAACACGCTGCCGACCGAGATCGGCGTGACCGCCCGCATCAGCGAAAAGCAGACCGAATGTACGCTGCGCCGCCTGCCGATTCAGACGGACGGGCTGGCGGATCACCTGACCGCCTCGCTCAGCACGGCGAGCACCACCGCGCAGCTCACCGGCGGCTACACCTTCATCAACGCGCTGGACGCATCGAGCGTGCATCTGTTTGTGGATGTTTCCGGGCTGGAGGAGGGCGTATACACCCTGCCGGTGCAGATTCATATCGACAACGCGCCGGAGTTCACCTGCGCGCTGAGCTCGCCGGAAGTCACCGTCACGTTGCAGGCGAAGCCATAAAACGGAGGAAACATGGGAACACTCGCTGATTCGCTGTTTAACCTGCTGATGGGCTGGGTGCGCGCGCTGGTCAACGCGATCTGGGCGCTGTTTACCACCGACCACACGACCCTGCTGGAATTTCTCGGCAAAAACTGGGTCCTGATTGTCGTCGTGATTCTGGCGGCGGGGCTGGCGATCGACTGGCTGGTTTGGCTGATCCGCTGGCAGCCGTATCACCTCTGGGCGAGGCGGGCGCGCCGTTTTCTGCGCATGCCCGAGCCGGAGCAGGAGGAAAAGCGCAAAAAGCGCGCGCCGAGCGGCGACGAAACGCAGAAAATGCCCGCCGCCTATGCGCAAACGGATTCAGGCGCGCCGGAAGAGGAAGAAGAAGAACAGTGGCTGCCGCTCCAGCAGCCGCAGATGGACGAGCGGCAGGCGCAGGAGGTCATGCAGCGCGCGCAGAGCGTGCCGGACGAGGAGTTGGGCGCATACCCCGGCATGAGATACGGCGCGAAGGCCGCCGAGGGCATGGCCGAAACCCAGCGCTATTCCGCCGTGCGCGCGGAGGGGCCGGGCGCGGCCGAGGTGGAGCGCCGCCGCGCGGAGATCGACGCATGGCAGCAGCAGATGCAGGAAGAGGCGCGGCAGAAGGCCGAGGCCGAGCGGCAGCGCATCGCCCAGCAAAAAGCCTATGAAGCCGAGCAGCAGCGCGTCGCGCAGCAAAAGGCATACGAGGCCGAGCAGCAGCGTATCGCCCAGCAAAAAGCCTACGAAGCCGAGCAGCAGCGCGTTGCGCAGCAAAAAGCCTATGAAGAAGCACAGCGGCAGAAGGCGCAGGCGGAATATCAGCGGCAGTTGGCCGAATATGAGCGCCAAAAGGCGCAGTACGAGCAGGATATGGCGCGCTATCGGCAGGAAAAAGCGGCCTATGACGCGGAAATGGCGCGCCGCGCCGCGCAGAGCGACGAGGCGGCGCAGACCGACGCACAGACCGCCCCGCGCCGCCGCCGCGCGCCCCAGCAGAAGCCGAGAACATACAGCGATTATGTTTCCGGCGAAACGGTGGAGCGGCTGCCCGATCCGCCCCAGTGGCCGCAGGTGCAGCAGGCTGCCGAGGCGGCGAAAAAGCCGAAGAAAGGGCTCGTGAGCCGCGTGGCGAAGATGATGGAGGAGGATGACGGCAACGAAATCGCCGGGATCAACGCCCTCCCGCCGCGCGTCAGCAAAGACGAGGCCTATCACCCGGCGAAGACCCCGCAGAAAAACGGAAAGCGCAAGCGCTGAGGTGCAGGAGCATGATGGACGCGCTATCCAATCTTTTACAAACGACAGCCGCCGCAGCGTCCGCAATTTTGATGGGCGTTTGCGGCGTTTGCCTATGTGTTCGACTGACCCGCGTGATGCGGGGGGAGGAAAGCGCCTCAGGGCTGGAGAATGAAACGGTTCGGGCGCTGCCGGACGGACGGGCCATGGCGCTGGCCGCGGCGGCGGCGGTGGCGACCCGCCTGATGCTCTACGCGCTGGCGTATGCCTTTTACAGAAGGGGCGGCGGGGCGGATTCCTTCGCGGATTCCTTTGCGGCGCTGTGGACGCACTGGGATGTGCGGCATTATCTGGGCATTGCGCGGGACGGCTATACGAACGTCGGCGACGCGCGGCTTCGGCTGGTGTTCTTCCCGCTGTACCCCGCGGTGACGCGCGTGTTTTCGGCCTTCACGGGCGGAAACCTGTTCGCGGCGGGGACGCTGGTTTCGCTGCTCTGCTCGGGGCTGTGCGCCGCGCTGCTCTACGATCTGGCGGCGATGCATCTGGGCGGGCACGGGGCGCGGCTGGCGGTCGCGTATTTCCTGCTCAGCCCGATGAGCGTGTTCCTCGCCTGCGCGTACACGGAGGCGCTGTTTATCAGCCTGACGCTGGCAACGGTCTGCCTGCTGCGGCGCGGTCATCCGTGGGGCGCGGCGCTGTGCGGCATGGCCAGCGCGCTGACGCGCATGCCGGGGGTGATTGTCTCCGGCCTGTTCATCATCGCGTTTTTGGCGCGCATCCCCC
>ENA-UOJD01003405-UOJD01003405.1-human-gut-metagenome-genome-assembly--contig:-P48-NODE-3405-length-11529-cov-7.957120_pt1 | contig 11529 bp, 9 predicted proteins | sample MGYA00242342_ERZ723889 | MGnify/ENA metagenome assembly ERZ723889
CTGCTGGCTGCTGGGTCCAAAATAAAATGCGCCGCAGGCACCTTGAGAGCGTATCCAGCCGCAGCTTGAGCGTTAGGGGGTCTTGGGGCACAGCCCCAAGCGTATTTTGGTTCCTTTTGTACGAACAAAAGGAACGCCCCGGCGGCGAGCCGCACAGGCTTTGCACCCTGCAAAATCAACGCGACGCCGACAGGCGACTACAAACCTGGCCCCCGCCGGGCAGGCATATAGTTTATGCCTTTGCAAAAGGCTCCGCGCCGCCACTTCGTTACCCCTTGCACAGGGGAGCCTTTGGGTGTGCCGACAGGCGAGAAGAAATTTGTTTTCCCCAATAACTAAAAAGAAGCAACCTTTCGGTTGCTTCTTTTTGGTTGGGCCGGCAGGATTCGGACCTGCGGGATGCGGGAGTCAAAGTCCCGTGCCTTACCGCTTGGCTACGGCCCAGAGTATAAGCCAGGGGATACCCGAAAAAGGTATCCCCTGTGCATGGGGTGGATAGTGGAATTCGAATCCACGACCTCCAGAGCCACAATCTGGCGCGCTAACCAGCTGCGCTATACCCACCATATTAACTTGAATTGGCGCGCCAGAAGGGACTCGAACCCCTGGCCTACTGCTTAGAAGGCAGTTGCTCTATCCTGCTGAGCTACTGGCGCAAGCAAAGCGTGGAGCGGGTGATGGGAATCGAACCCACGTAACCAGCTTGGAAGGCTGGAATTCTACCATTGAACTACACCCGCAGGTCCAAAGGCGGTCTTTGGCGACATCAGTTATCATACCAAAAGAGGGGGGCTTTGTCAACCGTTTTTCAGAATTTAGCGGGAGAATTTTGCAAAAAAGGTTGTCAGCGTCCGCGGGATGTGCTAAAATTCTTATGTAGTATGCACTATCACACGAAAGGACGATTTTTCCTATGTCTGGACATTCCAAATGGAATAATATCAAACGCAAAAAGGGTGCTTCCGATGCGGCCAAGGCCAAGGTATTCACCAAGGTGGCCCGTGAGATGTCGGTAGCGGTAAAAGAGGGCGGCGCCGATCCCGATACCAACGGTAAGCTGCGCGACTGCATCGCCAAGGCCAAGGCTGCCAATATGCCCAACGAGAATATCGAGCGCTGCATTAAGAAGGCTGCGGGCAGCGAGGATAAGAACAGCTACGAAGAGATGGTATATGAGGGCTACGGCCCCAACGGCGTTGCCGTTATCATTGAATCGCTGACCGATAACCGCAACCGTACCGCCGGTGACCTGCGCCATTACTTTGATAAGTGCGGCGGCAACCTGGGCCAGAACGGCTGCGTTTCCTACCTGTTTACCAAGAAGGGCCAGATCGTCATTGATAACAGCGAGGGCGAGCTGGACGAGGAGAAGGTGATGGAGGACTGCTTTGATGCCGGGGCCGAGGATGTGGATTTCGATGAGGATACCATTGAGGTGTATACCGGGGTGAATGAGCTGCGCGAGGTGCGCGAGGCGCTGGAGAAGAAGGGCTATACCTTCCTTTCCGCCGAGCCGGCCTATATCCCCAGCACCTACACCGCCCTGCCGGAGGACGCCGCCGATAAGATGACCCGTCTGATGGACCTGCTGGATGACTGCGATGATGTGCAGGGCTTCTGGCACAACTGGGAAATGTAATATCCCCGCAAATATTCCAAGAGCGGCGCCCCCAAAGCGCCGCTTTTTTGGCAAAAGGGAGGGCAGACTATGAAGGGACTCCGTATCATCGCGGCACTGCTGTGCGCCGTAATGCTCGCGGTGCCGGCGATGGCAGATGACTGGGATTTTGGCATAACAGAACCCGATGACCACCCCACAGTGGAGACGCCCGCCGCCCCCGAGCCGCCGGCCCAGGAAACCGTCAGTGATCCTGCCGCGAGCGATTCGGAGCCGCCGGCAGGACCGGAACGGGATGATAACCTGTGGGGCGATTGGAAAGACCCGGGCAACAGTGGTGTCCGTACCGAGCTGCCCTCCGAGGAGCAGCAGGAGCTGGAGCAGGCCCGCCGGGAGCTGGAGGAAAAACAGCAGCAGCGCGATGAGGCGTTCCGGGAGGCGGAGCGGGAAAATGCCGCCCTGCCGGAGGAAGAAGAGAAGCAGAAGAAGCCCGCCGGCAGCAAGGCGGCCGATGCCGCCCCCACCGAACTGGTACTGCCCCAGCGGGAAGCGAGAACCGGCAGCCCGGTGCGGTACATCCTCATCGGGGCGCTGCTGGCCGGGGCCCTTTGCATTGCCATTTACCTGTTTACCCACCCGGCGCGGGAGGACGACCCCGCCGATGAAACCAAACCATGAGAAGCCACGATCCGAAAGGAGGAGCGCCCATGCCGGAGCCGAACCTGTGCCGCCACTGTTTTTCCGTACTGGAGGAGGTGGAGACGGTCTGTTCCGCCTGCGGGCAGAAGCCGGAGGCCCCCAACCCCGATGTCGCCCTGCCGCTGGGAACGGTGCTCTCCGGGCAGTACCGCGTGGGGATGGTGCTGCACCACAATGACCTGCTGACCACCTATCTGGCCTGGGATACCGAAAAAGACCGCAAGGTGCAGGTGGAGGAATTCTTCCCCGGCATCCTGAAGCGGGCAGAGGACCATAAGGGCATCCTGCTCATCTCCGCCGAGAGCAAGACACTGTTCCGCACCATGGCCAGCGACCTGCACGACCGCTGGAAGCGCCTGATGGAAGTGAACCACAAGGCGATGCTGAAAACACTGGTGCTTTTTTCCGAAAATGACACCCTGTACCGGGTGACCGAATATCTGCGCATGGAGCCGCTGGAGGAGTATCTTTCCCGCCAAAAGGGAGAGATGAGCCTGACCGATGCCCGGCAGCTCATCAGCCCGCTTATCTCGCTGCTTAGCCAGCTGCACAATATGGGCCTGACTCACTGCGGCATCTCCCCGCAGAACATCTATGTGGACAGCCGCAAGCGGGTCATCCTGGATGGCTTTGCCCTGCCGGAGCTGCGCACCGTGGGCAACGGCCTGCACGCCGAGCTTTACGCCGGGTACAGCGCCCCGGAGCAGTATTCCAAGGCACTGTGGCAGGGAGAATGGACCGATATCTACTCGCTGGGAGCGGTGCTGTACCGCATGCTGGCGGGACAGGCCCCGGTAAGCGCCGAGCTGCGCGGGGAAAGGGATGATTACCTGGCGCCGCTGGGTAAGCTGCGCCCCGACCTGCCGGAGCATGTCTGCGAGGGCATCATGAAGGCACTTTCGGTGGATCACAAGCAGCGCTACCGCTCCATGGAGGCGTTTTCCGCCGCCCTGCTGGAGGAAGCCGGTGCCAATACCGCCGTGTTCCGGCCGGAGGCCCCGCCCCGCCCGACGGAAAAACCGGCGGCCGCGGGCCCAAAGCAGTTTTCTCCGCCCATGGTGCTGCTGGCGGTGCTGCTGGCGGTCAGCGTCATCGGGAATGTCCTTTTGGCGCTGTGGAACAGCGGTGCCTTTGACGGCAAGGAGCAGCCCGCCACCCCGGTGATGGAGCGCAGCCTGGAGGGGTACTATCTGCCGGCGATAGAGGACGAGCTGGAGCAGATGAGTGGGTATAATTTCATCTACCGCTATGAGTACAGCGATACCTACCCCAGCGGGGTGATCTATAAGCAATCGCTGGCGGTGGGGCAGGTGCTGCCGGAGGATGGCAGCGTGACGCTTTATATCAGCAAGGGACCGCAGTATACCGTTATGCCGGACCTGTACGGCGCCAATGAAGCCTATGCCATCCGCATCCTTACCGATTGCCAGATCAGCTATACCATTGTCTACGATACCAACCCGGAAACGGGCGGGGAACCGGGTACGGTGGTGGGCACCAGCATCGCGCCGGGCAGTCCCGTCGGGCCCAGGACCGCCGCCGAGGTGGATACCGTCACGGTGACCATCAAGGGCGCTTCGGAGGAGCCATTCTACGGCTGAACAGAAGAATAAACCAAAGCCCGCGGGAGAGGCGCTCTCCTGCGGGCTGATTTTTATTTTGCGGCGGCGAATGGAAAAAAGGGTGGGAGGACAGGAGGACGGGCCGCAGATAGGCTGATGCCTGACAAGGTCCGGCCGCGCAGTCATCGCCGCCTTTTGCCGGTGCCGCCGGTCACAGCGCCCGGGGAACGCTACAACAGCGTGCGGCAGCTGGGGGTGATGGATTCCTTGAGATGCTCCATCATGCGCAGGGCGGCATCCAGGGTGCTCAGCAGCTCGGCCCGGTCGTCCTCCAGGCAGTAGGCCGGCAGCTCCGAAAGGTGCTCCATGATATTATCCAGATGGTCGTGCCGCACATACAGCAAAAACCGGGGCTCCATGCCGTTCCATTCCGCCATCAGCTCCTCGCATTGGCGCTGGGCGGTGGCGGCGCCTTCTTTTTCCACCTGCTGCCGTACCGCCGCCGTGTGCTCCGTAAGCCGATCGATGCTTTGCTGCATATCCACCAGCGTGTAAATGCTGATGCCGATGATAATAAGCAAAATGCCCACCGCCGCCAAAAATCGTTTCATCGGCCACGCTCCTTCGCCACAATATCACAGCTGCCATCGGGGCAGGCGACCATCAGGTACACATCATCAATTTTGAGCTTTTGGGCGGCGGCTTTCTTTTCCACCCAGCGCAGATCCTTGCCGCTGCGGCGCAGGGCCTCGTGCATCACGGTGCCCTCGCACACCACAGCCAGCGGCGGGGCGTTATCCTCCGGCTGATCCGGCATGGCCAGCACCTGCGGCGTTATCGGGCGGTTCTGGTACTTCTGGTAGACGGAGAGCTTGCCGTTGGTCTCCACCACCGCAAACTCCACCTCCTCTGCCCGAAAGATGCCGTTCTGCCGCAGCTGGATCATCAGGTCATCGGCGGAAAAGCGCAGCTCCCGCATTTCCCGCTGGTCTATTTTCCCATCGTGGATGATGATAATGGGCCGCCCGGAGACAATGCGCCGCAGCCGGGCGCTTTTCAAGCAGAGGAAGGAGGTCAGCACCTCGAAGCACATGAGCGCCAAAATGGGCAGAAGCCCCGCGAACATGGGGCTGTCCGTTTCCTCAATGGTGAGGGTGGCGATATTGGAAATGAGGATGGTGATGACCAGCTCCGAGGGCTGCAGCTCCCCGATCTGGCGTTTGCCCATCAGCCGGATGCCGAACACAACCACAAGATACAGGATCATCGTCCGCAAAAATGTGACCAGCACAAAAAATCACCTCGCATGGAGGGTATTATTTACGGATTTGGGCGGCATATTCCCGCACATATTCCGGCGGCCGCGGCGAATAATGAAAAGGAATTTCCCCAGCAGGGAAAATGATATTTTCGGCGAAGAAAACAGCATCGCGCGTCAGCCTGCCCACGGCGCTTCCTGGCCCGCCTGCGGCTTTCTCCTGCCGGGAAAGACCCGATATCTGCCGGGGAGCGGCGCCGAGTGGAGGGAGAAATGATGCCGGAAAAACTGGACAGCAGCATTGTGCTGCTGCGGGAGCGCATTGAGCAGGGGATGCGCGGCTCCGCCGATCTCATTTTGGATGAATTTGAGCTGGCCGGGGTAAAGGGCCTGGCTTTTATGTTCGATGGCCTGGTGAGCAATACCCAGGTCAGCGATTTTTTGCTGCGCCCCATAAACCGCATGGCCCCGCCGGAGGCCGACCCGGAAAAGCTGTGGGAGTACCTGCGCTCACAGTTTTTGTTCAGCAGCGAGCAGGGCATCGTGGAGACCTACGAGGATCTCTTTACCAAGGCGATGAGCGGCTTTGCCATGGTGATGCTGGATGGCGTGCCCCGGGCGCTCTCGCTGGGCTATCAGGGCTTTGAGACACGGGGCGTGGGGGAGCCCGCCATGGAGAAGAACCTCCGCGGCTCCCGGGAGGGCTTTACCGAAAGCAACAATACCAATACCGCCATGGTGCGCCGCCGGCTCAAATCCCCCAATCTTACGGTGGAAACGCTGTACCTGGGCCGGCAGAGCCGCACCAATGTGCGCCTTTGCTACCTCAGCGATGTGGCGGCGCCCGAAACGGTGGAGACCGTGCGGCAAAAATTGCGGGAGGCTTCTCTGCCGCTGGTGCTGGACAGCGGCTTTTTGCAGGCGTTCATCGGCAAGGGGGCGGCGTCGCTTTTCAGCGGGACGGGCACCACCCAGCGCCCCGATACCCTGTGCGCCAAGCTGGCGGAGGGCAGAGTGGGCGTTATGGTGGATGGCAGCCCCAATGTGATGATCGCGCCCTACCTCTTCACCGAGCATTTCCATACGCTGGATGACTACACCCAGCGACCCTATTTTACGGCGTTTGTGCGGCTTTTGCGGCTGGCAGCGTTCTTCCTTACGGTGCTGCTGCCGGGCTATTATGTGGCGGTGGTCACCTTCCACCCGGAGCGTATTCCCCGGATGCTGCTGCCCGCCTTCCTCGGCTCTGTTTCGGCCACGCCGCTTTCCGCTATGGGGGAAGCCTTGGCCCTTTTTTTGCTGTATGAGCTGCTGCGGGAGGCAGGGCTGCGCCTGCCGGATGCCATTGGGCATACCCTCAGTGTGGTGGGCGGCATCGTCATCGGGGATGCCATTGTGACCGCCGGACTGGTGGGCCTGCCCATGATCATCATTATCGCGCTGACCGCCGTAAGCGCCTTCGCGGTGCCCAGCCTGTACGAGCCGGTGACCATTCTGCGGTTTTTATTCATCTTCATCGGCGGGATATTGGGGCTTTACGGCATGGTGCTGGGCTTTTTGGTGCTGGTGGTCAACCTGTGCAGTCTGCATACTTTGGGCACACCGCTCACGGCGCCCATCGCGCCGTGGCAGCCCCGCACCCTGCGGGATCTATTCTGGCGCAGCGGCTGGCAGCGGCTGGGGCAGGAGGACTACAATGTGTCCTCCGCCCGCCAGCGGGAAAGGGGGCAGACCGATGACCAGGACGCGTGAGATCAGCGGCAGCGGGCAAATATTCGCTTTGTTGGTATTATCCCAGTGCTTTTGGCTGCTGTGCTGCCGCCCGTCCCTTGTCAACGGCCTGTTGAGCATGGCGGCTTCGGCGGTGGCCTATGGGGTGGTGTTCCTGCTGGCGGTATTCTGCCGCCGCTGCACCGCCCGGGGGGAGACCCCTCTGTCGCCGGTATTTGCCGCATGGGGTGCGCTCCTTACGGTGGGATATTTCGCGGTCACGGCCGAACAGCTGCTTTCCGCCGCCCGTGTTCTGTTCGAGGGTGTGTTTTCCCCGCTTCTCCTGCTGCTGGTGCTGCTGGGCGCGGTGTGGGCGGCCGCTGCCGCCGGGCAGGAGGCCCTGGGTCGGGCCGCCTTTGTCAGTCTGTTTTTATTTTTGATTGCGGTGCTGCTGCTTACCCTTGGGGTGCTGCCGCAGGCTACGGCGCTTAATCTCCGCCTGCCCGAAGAGGATCTTTCCCGCCTAGGGGAGGAGATATTATTCATCCTGCCTCGCCAGATAGAACCTCTGCTGCTGTTGCTGTTTGCCCAGCGGTGCAGCCGGCCGCGGTCTGCCGCCCTGCTGCTGTGGGTGCCCGCCGGTTGGCTGCTGGGCGGCCTTTTGCTGCTATTGGCGGCGCTGGTGCTGGGGCACTACGGCAGCCTGCAGCCCTACCCCATGATGCAGCTGGCCCGGTCGGCCGGGCTTTCCGGCATGGTGCCGGTGTACTGCTTTTTGCTTATCACGGCGGCGTTTTTCCGGCTTATCGGATTGGCGGTCGCCGCCGCGCGGTTGGGCGGTATGGCTGGCTGCCGCCCAAAATGCTCCCTTTGGGCAGGCGTGGCGCTTTCCCTTGGCGGGGTAGCGCTGCTGCACTATACCGGCTGGCCGGATGCTGCCGTTTATCCCATCTTGGCTGTGACGGGCCTGCTTTGGCTGATTTTTGCCCTGCTGCCGCCGCGGGGCACCGGGAATAAGCGGGACCGGCGGCGTTAGCGGCTCAACAGGCGCCAGCCCGATTTCATCGGGCGCCAGCCTGCCCTCGCCGCTGCCTGGCCGCTCGCCGCTTCTGCCCGCCGCCCCGCCCTTTGCTTATCTTCTCATTTAGGAGGTCCCCCATGCCGCTTCGCCGCTTTTCTGTCCTGCTTTTGCCCCTTGTGCTCTGCCTGCTGCCCGGCTGCAGAGAGCGCCCCATCTCCTCCCGCCTGGTCCTTTCCTCCATGGGGGTGGAGTGCTCCGCCCGCCCGCTTACCGCCGTGCTGGAGGTGATCCGGGAGGAGAAAAATGAGACCATCACCGTGCAGGGGGAGAGCTTCACCGCCCTCTTTTCCGCCGCCGAGCGCCAAACCGGGGAGCAGGTCTACCTTGGCGCGTTGCAAAGCATCGTCTTTTCCGGCGTGCCCGATGGCAGCACGCTGCGGGAGTATCTCCGTGCGCTGCTGGCCGATGGAAGGCTTTCCCCCAATACCCAGATCGCCCTGTGCGGGGACGCCCTTTCACTGTATGATGGAGAAGCGCTCACTGGGGATAGCATCACCGCCCTGCTGACCCGCCAGTATACCGATAGCCGCCGCAATGGACTCAAGGAGCTGCTGAACCTGCTGGAGGGGACCGGCCGGGATGGTCTGATCCCCTGGCTGACGACGGCGGAGGGCGAGCTGCGGGAAACGGGTGCCATCGCCACCGGGCAAAGCGACTACACCGCCCCCGAGGAGCCGGAGGAGATCTGCCTTATGCTGCTGGGCGAGCGCCCGGAAATGCGCTATGCGCTTTCGGCTGGAGCGGGGGAGGCGAGCATCCTGCTGCGGCGGCTGACCCTTTCTGGGGTCAAATGGGAGGACGAAGCACCCACCCTCACCCTGACGGCGGAAGCCTCTGTACAGTCCGTCGATGGAAACATGACCCGGGAAACGCTGGAAGCGGCCCTGCTGGATGAACTGCAGCGGCGCCTGGCCGCGCTGAATACCCAAATGTCCCGCACCCGCAGCGATCTGCTGGGGCTTTCGGCCCGGGCGGCGCTTTGCGGTCACGATTTACAAAATATCCCCTTGGGGGAGCTCCGCTACACCGTTCACCTGGTCCTGCGGGATCCCCGCGGACTTTTGTCATAGGACGCATTTTTTGGCATCCCTGTCCTTTTGCTGCATCTGCCGCAAGTATTTACATCACATCATCCGCCGCTTCCGGCGCACAGTAGATTATGGGGCGGCGCATCAGTGCGGGCGCGGCCCCGCTTTTGGGGGAAAGGGGGTGAAATCCTTTGAGAAAAGCAATACGCACAGGCTTTTGGATCTTTGGCGCCGCGGTGCTTATGATACTTTCGGCCGCGGTATACTGGCAGGCCCGCCTGCCGGATGAATACGCCCTGACCCGCGGCGGCAGCCTTCGCCTGCCCGGCAATATTACTGCAGTCTATGGCGAGGAGACCGCCGTGGCCCGCAGCGGGGAAGCAACGGCCGAAGCCCAGCTGCGCCTGCCGCTGGGCGTTTCGGTCAAGACTGTTTCGGTGCGCTATGTGCAGCGGGATACCGTGCTGGTCTCCGGCCGTCCCTTCGGCATCAAGATGTTTACCGAGGGATTGATGGTGGTGGGCTTCACCGATTTTTCCGCCGATGGCAGGCGCATCAATCCGGCCCGCAGTGCGGGCCTTGCCACCGGGGATATCCTGCTGAGTCTGGACGGCATCACATTGACCTCCAATGAGCAGATGGGTGCTCTGGTGCAGGGCAGCGGCGGCCGCCCGGTGCAGCTTGTATATCAGCGGCAGGGGCGGCAGTACACCGCGCGCCTCACCCCGCAAAAAAGCCTTTCCGACAGCCGCTGGCACCTGGGACTTTGGGTGCGGGATAGCTCCGCCGGCATCGGTACCGTCACCTACTTTGATGAAAACGCGCGTACCTTCTCCGGCCTGGGGCATCCCATCTGCGATGTGGATACCGGCGAGATCATGACCCTTTCCACCGGGGAGGGAGTGGAAGCGGTCATTACCGGCTATACCACCGGCAAAAGCGGCTCCCCCGGCGAATTGAAGGGCCAGTTTGTGGCGGGGCGCACCTTTGCGGGCCTCACCGCCAATGGCGAATGCGGGGTCTGCGGGTCCCTCCGCCCGGATTATATCCCGCAGGGGGAGCGGCTGCCAGTGGCTTTTTCGCACGAAGTGCAGCCCGGCCCCGCTAAAATGCTGACAACTATTGCAGGCGGCGCTCCGCGGGAGTATGATGTAGTTATCGAGAAGGTGCTGCGGGGCAGCGGCCACGCGGGGCAGAATATGGTCATCCGGGTGACCGATGAGGCACTGCTGCAAAAAACCGGCGGTATCCTACAGGGCATGAGCGGCTCGCCGCTCGTCCAGAATGGGATGCTGGTGGGCGCCGTGACCCATGTCTTTGTGGATGAACCGGACCGCGGCTACGCGATTTTTGCCGAAACAGTGCGAAACGCCGAGAAAAACCTCGACCAAACCACCCGCAATGCGGCATAGCATCTAATATTGGAAAATATTGGCGAAAACTTTATCAAAAAATATTGAAATATATGTTGAAATCTTTTACAATTTATGGTAACATCAACTCAACGGCCGGATTTCATAACATTTTAGGAGGAGTATTCACATGGAGAACCACAACTATATGCTGATCGCCGATGATGCGGGCGAATTCCGCGATACCTGCAAAGCTGCTTTGGAGGCAAAGGGCTTTGAAGTAGAGGTTTGCCGCAAGGATGGACGCGCTCTTTTGGATATGATCCGGGAGAAGAAGCCCACCGCTGTGCTGATGGAGGCCCTAATGAGCGGCCTGGATGGCCTGGGTGTGCTCATGGCCGTTTCCCGCGGGGAGTGCGGTGTCCAGCCCACCATCTTTACCATGACCGGTATGGATGCGCCCGGCATCACCAATCAGCTGATCCGGGCAGGCTCCGCCTATCACTTTGTCAAGCCGTTCGATCCCGATATCATTGCCGAGCGGGTAGAAATGATGTGCGCCCCGGCCGCCGGGGAAGAAGCGGTTGCCGCGGCCCGTCCCGCCGTGGAAGTGGTGGACCTGGAAACCATCGTCACCGAGATCATCATGGAGATCGGCATCCCGGCGCATATCAAGGGCTACCAGTATATCCGGGATGGCATCATTATGACTGTCCGGGAACCGGAGATCATCAACGGCGTTACCAAGGTGCTTTATCCGGCCATCGCCAAAAAGAACGGTACCACCGCCTCCCGTGTGGAGCGTGCCATCCGCCATGCCATCGAGGTGGCCTGGGACCGTGGGGATGTGGATATTCTCAATTCCTATTTCGGCTATACCATCCACAATCTGCGCGGCAAGCCCACCAACAGTGAGTTCATTGCCATGATCGCGGATAAGATCCGCCTGCGTTATAAAGGCTCCAATTTTACCCTTGCCTGATCCACAAAGGCCAATGCCGGCCGCCCGTCCCCTGTTTACTGGGGAGCGGGCGGTTTTCCCATATATGCCCAGATTTATTACAAATACGAAAATTTGTTCGTTTTTTCATCCCAAAGTCTTGCCCATCCCGCCAAACCTGTGCTACAATTAACTTGGAATGTTGTATCTATCCGCTACCTCGCGGCTGCCGCGGGCTGCCTTAGCTTTCTCACTTACCCCTTGCCCGATCTATCCCCACC
>ENA-UOJD01003406-UOJD01003406.1-human-gut-metagenome-genome-assembly--contig:-P48-NODE-3406-length-11528-cov-20.314042_pt1 | contig 11528 bp, 9 predicted proteins | sample MGYA00242342_ERZ723889 | MGnify/ENA metagenome assembly ERZ723889
AAGTCCTGTTCTTCCTTTATCTTCACCCCGGCGGCAAATATCTCGGTGAAAAGAATTATAATAACCAGGGATGTGAAATCCGTATCATGCGATGCAACCACTTCATAGCCCAGCAGAGCCACTTGCTTCACTGCTTCAAGATGATTCAGCCAATCGTGCAAAGTCATCAAGCCGTACAATGCAGCAAACGAATAAGTAAAGAAACGCAACCGGGCTACATTATCCGAAGTAAACACTTCCCGCTTTGAGATGGATACCAGCAAACGTATCAGGCAATAGATTCCTACAAAGAAAGGAATGATGGCAAACATGGCAAAGAAGTTCACTATGGAACTCCAGACAGTGGGGACAATCACAGTGCCTATTCTCTTTACCTGATAAGGTACTGACTTATCGGCAAAACGATTCGTCAAGGAATCGACTGCTGTCGTTTCCAAAGGTCTTACATCCACATATACCTTATCAAATAAACCGGAATACTCCGGCTGTGGAGTTCCCGAATGCACATTTACACTATTGTAACCCTCAAGAAAACTATTCTTCATATCCACCCAGCCCGCTATCATCGCATAGGCAAACTCTGCAACAATGACCAATATAGCCAGAATACCCAATATACTTATCTTTTTCATAATCCTCCCCCCACATTAAACCGTTAAATCCTGCTCTTCCTTTATCTTCACGCCGATGGCAAATATCTCGGTGAACAATGCCAACAGCATATAATTGAACCAAGCATACTTGAAAGAATAAGGCAACACCTCGTATCCCTCCAGCCGCACTTGAGAAGCCAAGTCATGATAGATGCCCCATTGCTGCAACTCGAATAAAAGACTCACCGAAATCAGCGCATAGACAAAGATGCGCATCCGACGCACATTCTTGTGCACAAACACCTCGCCTTTCGTGGCAGTAAGCACCAGCCGCGCCACACTATAGAACCCGTAAAGCGCAAACAGTCCCGCAGGAAACAGCAAGAACGATACCCACCGCCACTTCGTACTACGGAAACCTTGCACCGATACCTCACTTGTATTGCAATACATGGGCGTATCCTGTGCCGCACTAATCAAAGTATCGGCAGGCAGCGTATCATCTGCCCGCACCAAAAGTGACACGGAGGGTAAGGCATGAAAATCCTTCTGGTCGCCCGCCTCATTCCAGCCGTCCATAAATCCACTAAACATATCCGTTACAACACTACCAATAAACACTACCAAAGCCAGGAAGGCACATACTCTGATTTTATTCATATCTCTGTCCGTTCTTCTTATTATTAAATCGTCAAATCCTGCTCTTCCTTCATTTTCAATCCAATGGCAAACACTTCACCTACAATCAGCGAACAAAGCCCAAGTACCAGCGTGGTAGTGCTCACCAATTCTGAGAGGCTCAGCTCGTAACCATGCAGCGAGAATACGGTATCGATACCTATAAAATCAAGATATGATGACGCAAAGGTACAGCAGAAGCTGACAACCAGTGCCATTCCCAACCGACGCAGCCGACGTACATTCCGCCAGTTGAAGATGTCGGACTTGTTGATAGAGATTATCAAGCGGATAAACAATACTACCGCCCAAAGGGAAAAGCCCAAATGCAGATATATCAGCAAATACTTTGCCACCACTTTCCCGACAGAATCATGAGAATCTACGCTGACCATCAACGAAGAGTAGGCTGCAGGCACATAACTCCTGCTTTTCTCATTGTAGACGGAATCCCTGAAGAAATCAAACGACTCCATGGAAGAAGGTATCAGGTTGACAACCTTCAGGTTCATCAGTTCCTTGTAGGCAGCAATGTCACTCCCTTTCTTTCCCAGCTCCAGTCCGGTCTGCGCCCCCATCTTGGCTCCCAGAAAGATATAGTACCCCTGCTCCAATACCGAGTAACTCAGTACAAGCATTACCACCAGGCAGAGAATGTTCAATCTTCTTTTCATAATTCAGTTGTTGTTGTATTAGTATCAGATATATTATATTTATTCAGTTGTTTCAAGGAGAGTAGAAGCAACAATATGAAAACCACTGCCCAAACCAGTACATACGGGTTACTCAGCAGATGTGTCACATCCTCCATTTCAGGATGTTTCAGGCTCAGATAGACAGACAAGCCGTTATTCATGATATGTATCAGAATACATGCCATAAGACTCCGTGTCTTATAATAAAGCCAGGCAAGCAAGAAACCGATGAGGCAAGCACCTATTATCTGAACCGGATTCAGATGAAAGATACCGAATATCAACCCGGAAAACAAGATAGCCTTTGCCGGGCTATATCTGCGAAGCAGCTCCTTGGTAATGGCACCACGGAAAAGCAGTTCTTCCAGTACGGGTCCCAAAACAGAAATACAGAGAATACCCAGCCAACCGGATTGCAGTATATCAAATGTCTGGTCCAACAAATTGGGCAAAAAAGTAAGTTCGGACATCAGAAGACCTATTATACATATGGAAGTCATTCCGGCAAGCAGGCTCCATGCCAGATAAGGGACTGACACCGGAGAATACAGATGCTTGTCTCCCGTCAGGTAGTTCTTGCGCCACAAGTACAGTCCCATGAAAACAAAGCCCAGCAGCATGGTAGGCGCCACAGCAATCTGACCAGCCTTGTCCATGTCGAAAGTTCCATAAGCGAAATACGTATACAGCAGACAGAAAGGTCCTGCAAACAGTGCTCCTATAAGCTGCATCAAAAAGTAAATCAATACTAGTTTTATTGCCGTTTTCATTGTTCTATTCGTCTAAAAGTTCGCAAAGATACACATTTTCTCTGTCAATCCGTCAAGCTGTGGCAACAAGTCCCATCAGCAGCACCATCACTGTAGAAAGTGACAATACCAATAGTGTAATACTCATAAATGCTCTTCTCATAACCTAAGCCCCTCCCTCATTTCTATATTTGTTCTTCATTTATTTCACTGCCAGGAGCAATACGTCTTCCTCTGCAGTGGCATGTTCCACCAACAGATTCCAGTCGTTGTCCTTCTTACTCCATTTGTAACTCAAGTAGTTGATGTCATCTCCCGCCTGCAGATAAACTGCTTTTTCTTTCACATCGGAGTAGGCATGCGTCTTGTTGTCCCACAAGGCATATTCCACATCCGTACCGGCTTCTGTATAATTGTAGTTCAAGCAATAGAAGCGTTCAAACGCCTGCTCAATCTCGTTCCATTTCAACGCTTCCTTCTGTATCGTACGCCCTTGGGCATCATAGATGAAATTGTATTTCAAATGGTTCTGCAGAAACTTACCGTTCTCTACTTTATATACAATCTGGGACTCCACCTGATTTCCGTTCATCACTTCATTATAGGCAAAGTTTTCCTGGATATTACCACCAAAAGCATTTATCACTACTGTCACTACAAAGATTGTTGTCATTACTAAAGTTTTCATACCGTTATTGTTTTATTAGTTCTTTATTTTGTTTTTCGATAATCATTTATCGTTTTTCGATATGCAAATAAAAGACCTTTTTTTGGTATGACAAAGAAAAACAGAAAATATTTATCGAAAAACAATAAAAAAAACGCGTTTTACGATAAATATACAGAAAGCAAACACTTCAAACGGGAAAATACATAGAACTGCAAGGAGATAAATGACCTTATCGCCTTATGTTTATAAAGAAAGAATGGATTTAATCTCCACCTCGTCACGGTGAAGCTGGGCAATAAGTTCTTCTATACTGTCGAATTTCAGTTCAGGACGGGTGCGGCGCACAAAGGAAAGACGCATCGGCTGCTGATAAATGTCAGCATCAAACCGGAATATATGGACCTCAATACTGCGATCGGGGCCGTTCTCCAACGTAGGTCGGTAGCCAATGCTTAGCATACCGCCGTACTCCTTGCCTTCAACACAGACACGGACGGCATACACACCATCGCAGGGAATCAGCTTGTCAGAATCGGAAACACGGAGATTAGCCGTAGGAAAACCTATTTTACGCCCCACCTGATAGCCGCCGACAACCGTACCGTCCAAAAAGAAATCATATCCCAGATACTCGGCAGCTTCCGAAACGTTTCCCTCCTGCAACAGACCTCGAATAGCCGAGGAGCTGACAGTAACCTCCGTTACCGATGCTTCCTTACTATAAGAATACGCGCGCGCAAGAAGCACCTCCATACCCAATTCGCGACCATAGTGCACATAGTCTTCAAAACCCTCGCTGCGGTTATGCCCGAAACGATGGTCGTATCCTACTACCAAAGCTTGTATCTGATAGCGATCCTTCAGTATGGACATGAATTCCCGTGCCGAAAGCCGGGCTATTTCAGGAGTAAAATCAAGCATCATGCAATAATCCACCCCAGTCTTGGCTAGCAGGGAAACTTTCTCATCACAGGTGGTCAATAACTTCGGATGATAATCGGCCTGCATCACTTTACGCGGATGTACCGGAAAAGTCACGACCGACGAAGCAAGCCCACGCCCGGCAGCTACCGCACACACTTGCTCTATCAGGTAGCGGTGTCCCCGATGTACTCCGTCAAAGAAACCGATAGTGGCTACACTTGGACGGGAACCAATGTCCGATGTTTCACAAAACAACTGCATGTCTCCAATCCTCGTGGGCCTTTGGCGTATAGGTAGAAATACCCAACGCCTCCGCTGTCCGGCAATTGGCCTCAGAATCGTCAATGAAAAGAGTCTCGTTGGGAAGAATACCGGTCTCATCCAGTACTTTCTGAAATATATCGGCATCCGGTTTTGCCATCTTCATCTCATAAGAGAGATAGATATGCTCAAAAAAGTCCTCCGCACGGAAAGCCTTGTAGCGAAACGCGTGCAGACACGACCATTGCCAATGGATTTCATTGGTGTTGCTCAGCAGATAGACCACATATTTTTTGCGCAGTTCCAACAGTAAATCCAATTTAAAAGTAGGAATACTCACCAGGAAACTGTTCCAGGCGTCATCTATCTGGGCATCAGTCACCGGTTTCCCTATCTTTCCACGAATCACTTCCCGGAACTCCGCACTGGTAATCAACCCTTTTTCATATTTCTGGAAGAAATCCTGCTGGTGATAGAGGTCCAACATGACTTCCACGTCCGGCAATCCCAGCTTTCTGAAATTCTCTAAACAGCGCTGGCGGTCCAAATCAATCAGAACTCCGCCAAAATCAATAATAAGGTTCTTGATTCCTCTTCTTTTCATCACTATTTCTGTGTTAAACGTCGGATAAGGCGAACCAGTTCACCTATCCACAAAACAAACGAAGTAGAAACGACAATCGTCATCCAAGTCATAAAATCGAGCGGCACTGTGCGGAATACAGCTCCACCAAACTGTACAATCAGTATCTGTCCGCCCAAAATGGCAAGTATAATCAGCTCCATGCCATAAGATTTAGAAATGCCCTTGAACGCCGAGTCCGAAGTGCCGAACACACGTGCATTGAACAAGTTCCAGAACTGAAGCATAACAAAGAACGTGAAGAACACAGTCAACCGATAGGTAGTCATCCCCCCCTCTTCACTGTTAAACCAGAAGAGCATTCCCATAAGCAATACCAGAAAGGCAAAACCCATTCCCAAAATGTAATACCTCATGGACTTGGTTATAATGAAATCCGTACTCTTACGCGGCTTTTCCTTCATCACGCTCTCACTGGGTGGAATGGACGCCAGGGCCAGGGCCGCAAACGTATCCATAATCAGGTTCACCCACAACATCTGCGTGACGGTCAAAGGAAGCGTCGTACCCACCAGTGAACCCAGGAGAACGATAAACAAAGCCACAAAATTGATAGTCAGTTGAAAAACAATGAAACGCTGTATATTCTTATATAGAGAACGTCCCCACATCACGGCCGTACCTATACTGTTGAAGGAGTCATCCAGCAACGTGATGTCGCTGGCCTCCTTGGCAACGGAAGTCCCGGTACCCATCGAAAGTCCCACTTGCGCATGGTTCAACGCAGGAGCATCATTCGTGCCGTCACCCGTCACAGCCACTACCGCACCTTTCTGCTGCAACAGTTGCACCAGACGCTGTTTGTCTGTGGGGCGTGCACGCGACATTATCTTCAAGTCCATCACACGGTCCAATGCCTCCTCATCCGTCAATTCGGCAAATGCAGCTCCCGTAATGCGGTTCTTTTCCGTATCCTCCGGTTTCCACAGACCAATCTGGCGTGCTATCTCGGTAGCCGTACCCGGTGTATCTCCCGTCACAATCTTCACTCCGATACCTGCCGACTGGCATTTGGCAACGGCCGCAGGCACATCCGGACGGATAGGGTCACTGATGGCAACCACACCGAGGAACGACAAGTCATTTTCAGCAACCAATGACACACAATCAGACGCTTCCGCATCATCCACAATCTTGAATGCAAAGCCAAGTGTACGCATAGCCATATTCTGGTAGTTGAGCAACTGAGCCTCCACTGTAGAACGGTATTCCACCGCATCCACACGCTTGCCGTCCAACATGACATCCTTGCATTTACCCAAAACAATCTCGGGAGCTCCCTTCACATACAGCACCTTCTTCCCAATCAGGGGGGATTGCACCAGGGTAGCCATGAATTTCCTTTCCGTAGAGAAAGTCAGCTGGTCGATAACCGTAGCTTTCTCACGCAGCGCCAGATAGTCGCATCCTTGGCTGTTCAGCCAAAGCAGCAGTGCCACCTCCGTGGGGTTACCCACCCCTTTCGGCTTCTCGCCAGTCACCTCTTCTTCCAGGAAAGCAGTGGAGTTAGCACTGATACCTTCCATTACCAGCTTGCTGAGGTCATCATTCCCCAGCTGCCCGTTATTCTTCAAACCATAGAAATTGGGTTCATGCACCTGCATCAGATTTTGGGTCAATGTACCGGTCTTGTCGGTACAAATCACTGTAATGGCTCCCATCGTCTCGCATGCATGCATCTTGCGCACCAGGTTGTTGGTGGAGAGCATGCGGCGCATATTCAACGCCAGACTGAGTGTCACGCTCATCGGCAAGCCTTCGGGCACAGCCACCACAATCAGGGTAACCGCCATCATAAAGTATTGCAAAGTAGCCTGCAAGGCCGGCAGCCAATCACGGAAGGTATGAAATGAAGAAAAGTCATAGACCAGTACCACATCCTTTACAAAGAAAATGAGAAAAGACAGACCCGCTACGGAAAAGCCAATCTTTCCAATCAGATTGGCCAATTTGGTCAGCTGGATATTCAGCGGAGTAGGTTCCGTATTCTGTTCGGTACTTTGACGTGCCACTTTACCGATTTCCGTAGCATCGCCCACAGCCTCCACACGCATGGTGCCATGTCCGTCCACCACCGTTGTACCGCGCAAAATGCGGTTGGAAGCATACGTAGCCTCTTCGTCAAAGTCAGCTTCTACGGTAGTTTTCGTCACTACCGGCTCACCGGTCAGATTCGATTCGTTCACTTGCAGGGAAATGGCTTCCAGCAATTCACCGTCCGCCGGAACCTCTTCACCGGTTTCCAGCACCACTATATCACTCACCACTACATCTTTACGGGGAATCTCCTGCACATGTCCGTTACGAATTACTTTCACCAAAGTTTCTTCGTTCACTGCATTCAGCAGGTCAAACTTCTTTCCGGCATCATACTCAAAGAAGAAACCGATACCGGTAGCCAGCAGAATGGCTACTATAATGCCGATAGTCTCGGCATATTCATTCTCTACAATGGAAATAATCAAAGAAAACAGAGCGGCAACCAGCAATACCCTTACTACGGGGTCCTCAAACTTCTCCAGATACAATTTCCATAAGGAAGGCCGTTTAGGAGGCGTCAATAAATTTACTCCATGTTCGTCGCGGCTCTTCCGCACTTGTTCGTCGGTCAGTCCGACATGATAATAATCATCCTTTATTGCAGTCATGCAAGTCTTTAGGTTTAATTTTGGAACGCAAAAATACAATAATAATCCGGGAAAACAATACCTATATAATGATTAGTGATTAATTGACTGTCATTGATTCTCTTTTTCCCTCACCAGTTTCGGTCTGGTTGCAGGCTCCCACGGCAATGTGAACCAGAAAGTCGAACCTGCCCCTTCTTCCGATTCCACGCCTATTTCGCCCCCCAATTTGCGGACAATGGTCTGGCAAATGGAGAGTCCCAGTCCGGTACCGTTCTTTTCCTGCTTCAGCTTGACGAAACGTTCAAAAACATGTGGCAACTTTTCCTGGGGAATACCGGTTCCCGTGTCTTTTACGTAGAAATAGAGACCTTCCTCATAGAGTCTGAATCCGAGGGTAATACTGCCTTCCTGGGTGAACTTCAGGGCATTCGTCATAAAATTGGATACCACTTGTGCAAGCCGGTTTCTGTCTGTATGCATGGTATATTCCTTCTCAGAAGCCTCCCGGACAATCTGCACTCCACTACCCAGCTCAGCCACCCGCATACGGAACTGTTGTTCCAAATCGGACATCATCTGGTTGATGTCCACATCCGAGAACACAAATTCCAATGTTCCGGCTTCTATCTTCGAGAGGTCCAGAATATCAGCAATCAGCTGTTGCAGCATTTCATTGTTACTTTGCACAATTTCCAGGAACTGTGTCTTCTCTTCGTCTGTCGATGCAGAGGCCAGCAATTCCGAGAATCCGACAATTGCGTTCAGCGGGGTACGGATTTCATGGCTCATATTCGCCAGGAACACCGATTTGGAGCGGTCGGCATTCTCTGCCTTCTCACGTGCCAGTTTCAATTCAGCTTCCACTTGTTTCAGTCGGGTAATGTCATGCACGGTAATCACCATGCAGTCACGGTCCTCAATCTCCATATACTCGCCGGAAACATAAGCATTGCATTCCGTAGTTCTGCCTTCGCTATCCCTAAGATTCAGAATAGCTGCCAAATCCGTGAAATTCTTCCGCACCACAAAGGCATTCTCTATGGCATTCCGCACGGGGCAGTGCTCACACAAATCGTGAGTGCCGCAACCTCCTGCTGCCGACAAGGCATTGTTACAGCGCAGAATATCTCCCACCCGTCCAGTTTCGGCAGGCTTTACAGCTCCGGTAATATCGTAGTAATTGGTGTAGAATACAGTGAAGTCGCGGTTTATCAGCAGTACATAGGCGTGCAGATTCCGCATAATCGCCCTGAACAGCTTGTCGGTCATTTTCATAAAATGTTGTTTTAATAGAGAACAAAAATAAACTATTTTTGTTCAACAATAGAACAAAAAGGGCTTTTAAACGTTATTATAAGAGAATAAACCTAAAAAAAGAAATTTATGGAAAAGTACATTTGCACTGTATGCGATTATGTCTATGACCCTGAATTGGGCGACCCTGAAAATGGAATAGAACCGGGAACCTCTTTCGAAGACCTTCCCGAAGATTGGGTTTGCCCTTTGTGTGGAGTAGGCAAAGAAGAATTTGAGAAAGCGTCCTAAGACGCTTTCTTTTCTTTTATATCGCTGCTAGCCTCCACTACATTCACCACATAGTCGCCCAGCTTTTCACATTCTGCAATGATGTCCATATAGTAAACACCCATCTGGTAATCATATTCCTTGTTGTTCACATCCAAAATATTCTGGTTCTTCAGCTGATTGCGGTAATTATTGATTTCGTTCTCCAAATTAAAGGACTTGTTCACATCCGCGCCTGCATGCTCCGGATGTTCCACCACGACAATCATCTGCTCCAAGGCATCATCCGTCAGCTTCATCATGAAATGGATATGCTCGTACTGCTTCTCGGTGAAATCCTGGTTGGTCTGGCGCTTGCGGTTGATGGTACGTGCCAGATTATAGCAGCTGTCGCCGATGCTCTCTATCTCCGTCACTTCACGCAGCATGGCACGTATTTGCAACTTACTTTCCGAACTCAGGCGCCCTTCGGACACTTGATTCAGATAATTGGCAATCTCCAGCTCCATGCTGTCACTGATATTCTCGTACTTCTCCACACGGCTGAACACTTTGTTGAAATCATCATCCTTCTCCGTATGCAGCAAGTCCTGCACCATTCCGAACATACGGCGGGTACGTTCGGCAAAGAGATGTATTTCCTTGCTTGCCTGCAAGATGGACAGCTCTGCCGTAGAAAGCATACCGCCCGAGATAAAACGCAAGCGATATTCCTCGTCCTGCTCCTTCATTGGAATAATGGCACAGACCGTACGTTCGATAAACTTCACGAACCATATCAATATCAGCACGTTGCAGATATTGAAGCAAGTATGGAATGCCGAAAGCTTGAAGGATACGGCCACAGCCGGATCTTTAGTACCCATCACGTTCTCTACGAACCATGACACAGCCTCGGTAAAGGGGGTGAAAAGACACAACACCCATATCACACCAAACACATTGAATACCAAATGAGCCAAAGCAGCCCTCCTCGCCTGCGTATTACCGGTCAGCGCCGCAAGGTTTGCCGTGATGGTTGTACCGATATTCTCTCCCAAAACCAGTGCTGCCCCCAATTCGAAACTAATCCAGCCATTGGCGCACATAATAAGCGTAATGGCCATAGTTGCCGCAGATGCCTGCACAATCATGGTCAACACCGTACCGATACCCACAAAAAGGAGTATGGAGATAAAGCCCATGTCGGTATAGTCCTGCACAAATGACAGCATATCAGGATTTTGGCTCAAGTCAGGAGCATTGTTTTTCAAATAGGAAAGCCCCATGAACAAGAATGAGAAACCGAAAATAAATTCACCGACAGACTTGCGGTTACTTTTTTGAGAGAAGAGGAGAGGAATGCCGAAAGCAAGAAGAGGAAGAGCAAAGGCGGCAATGTCCACCTTGAAACCTAAAGCTGAAATAATCCATGCCGTAACAGTCGTACCGATATTAGCACCCATTATGACACCTATGGACTGTGAAAGCGTTAACAACCCCGCATTGACAAAACTTACAACCATCACCGTGGTTGCAGAGGAAGATTGTACAAGTGCTGTAATCAGCACGCCCGTCAACACACCGGTCACTCTGTTGGTTGTCATTGCGGTCAATATTTTCCGCAGTCTGTCACCGGCAAATTTTTGAAGCCCCTCACTCATAATCTTCATTCCGTAAAGAAACAGTGCCAATGAGCCGAGTAGCTTTAAAAAATCATAAAAAGAATATTCCATCTTTAATTATTTAAGGTGTTTCATTCCTTCACGTGTTATAATGTCCTATATTTAACGTGTCAACCCACTAAAAACGAGACATCATGAAACACATGTTACAAATTTGTTGCAAAAATAATAATATTTCTAAAGAATTCCCTATAGGGAGCTCACTTTTGGATATTTATTACGGTTTTAATCTAAATTTCCCCTATCAGGTAGTCAGTGCAAAGGTCAACAACCGTTCCGAAGGGCTGAATTTCCGTGTATACAACAATAAGGATGTAGAATTTCTCGACATACGCGACTCCTCAGGTATGCGCACTTATGTCCGTTCCCTCTGCTTCATTCTTTACAAAGCTGTCAGCGAGCTGTTTCCGGAAGGAAAACTGTTCGTAGAGCATCCGGTATCCAAAGGTTACTTCTGTAACTTGCGCATCGGCCGTTCCATAGAGCTGGAAGATGTG
>ENA-UOJD01003411-UOJD01003411.1-human-gut-metagenome-genome-assembly--contig:-P48-NODE-3411-length-11502-cov-4.760287_pt1 | contig 11502 bp, 10 predicted proteins | sample MGYA00242342_ERZ723889 | MGnify/ENA metagenome assembly ERZ723889
AGATTCTGGATACACAGGGGCCCGAAATCCGCGTGAAAACCTTCAATGAGGATAAGGTGAGACTGGAGGAGGATGCAACCTTTACCCTGACCACCAGAGAGGTGGAGGGGGATGTGAATATTGTTTCGGTGACCTATGCAGACTTGCCGAAGGATGTACACAGAGGCTCCAGAATTCTGATTGATGACGGGCTGATTGAATTGAAGGTAGAGGATATTACGGAAACGGATGTTGTCTGCAAGGTTGTCAACGGCGGGGTTGTGAAAGCCCGCAAGGGCGTACACCTGCCGGGGGTGGAGGTGAACTTGCCTTCCCTGATGGAAAAGGATATTGAGGATTTGAAATTCGGCGTGGAGAACGGCTTTGATATTGTGGCGGCATCGTTTATCCGCTCGGCGGAGGATGTGCTGAAAATCCGCAGAGTGCTTGAGGAAAACGGCGGCGGACAGATGCATATTATCTCCAAGATTGAAAATCAGCAGGGCGTGGAAAATATTGATAAAATTCTGGAGGCTTCGGACGGGATTATGGTTGCCAGAGGGGATCTGGGCGTAGAAATTCCGCCGGAGGAGGTACCTTTGGTGCAGAAAATCCTGATTGCGAAGGCGAACCGCATCGGCAAGCCTGTGATCACTGCCACGCAGATGCTGGAGAGCATGGTACACAGCCCTCGCCCGACCAGAGCAGAGGCAAATGACGTTGCAAATGCGATTTTTGACGGCAGTGATGCCATTATGCTTTCGGGCGAAACGGCGGCAGGGGCATATCCTCTGGAGGCGGTTGCAACGATGGCGAGAATCGCACTGAAGGCGGAAAGTGCTGTGGATTATGCGGCAAAGCTTGCGAATACGACAGAGCCGGCGAGAGTGAATATTACAAATGCGATCAGCATGGCGGCTTGCGCAACAGCGGCAGAACTGAAAACGGCGGCAATCACAACGGTAACAAAATCCGGCTTTACGGCAAGAATGATTTCCCGTTATCGCCCTGCCTGCCCGCTCATTGCAAGCACATCGGACGAAACGGTATGGCGGCAGATGAACCTCATCTGGGGCTGTAAGCCGATGCTTTATACAGGAGAGCTGCCCCGCGGCGGTGTATTTGATACAGCTTTGGAAATCGCAGTGAAAAGCGGCTTGCTGAAAAACGGCGATACGGTTGTTTCCGCATTGGGGATGCCCCTTGGCTTTAGCGGCGCAACAAACACTCTGCGTGTGGATATCGTGGGGGATGTGCTTTGCAAGGGCAAGGGCGTTGGCACGAAAAGGGCGACAGGCACAGCCAGAGTCATTACCGCAAGGGACGGCGTGGAGCGCACCTTCCATCAGGGGGACATTCTGGTGACAACGGCAACGGACAGCAGCTTTATGCCCTATATCCGTAAGGCGGCGGCAATCGTGGTCGGGCCTCTGGATCAGAATGTAAACAGCCATGCGGAGGTTGCAGGGATGGCACTGGATATTCCTGTGATTGTCTGCAATGCGAAGGTGGTTGACTTTATTCCTGCCCATTCGCTGATTACGGTAGATGCGGAAAAGGGATTTGTTTACAAAGGGATTCCGAAGGAAGAATAAGGAACAGCAGGAATAAATTGGAAAGCGGGTTAAATCTGAAAAATCAGATTTAATCTGCTTTTTTTGTGCGCTTTATTGCATCAAAATACTGAATGAAAATATGACTAATGAAATGTACACAAATGACAAACAAACATCCCTGTGTGAAGGAATCATTTTATAACTTTTGGATGAATATTTGTACAAAAGAACGATATTTCAATGGTTTTTTTGTCGAAATAGTGAATTGACGAATTCTTAACAGGGTGTTAACATATACCATGTAGATTCAAGATATTGAAGTGTTTTAATATACATACACCCGCTATCATACATCACAATGCTCTTGAATCACAAAAAAATTTATGTATTCAAAGGAGGCTATTATTATGAGTACACCACTGATTAGCGCTGACAATACATGGGCGCTGATGGCTATTACCTGCGGTTGGGCTGCATTCTCTATCTATGCAGAACAGACATGGAAATGGGCATCTAAAGTATCCGGTGCGATCGTTGCTTTGATTGGCGCACTGGTTTTGACAAACCTGGGTATCATCCCTACAAACTGCGTTTGGTTCGACGATATCGTATGGGGCTATGTTGTTCCTATGGCAATCCCCATGCTGCTGTTGAGCTGCGACATTCGTAAGATTGGTAGAGAAGCAGGTAAGATTCTGATTATCTTTATGATTGGTGCAATCGGTACATCCGTTGGTGCAATCTTGGGCTTCAAGGTGCTGGGCAACCATGTAAAGGATCTGGCAGGCGTAGCTGCTATGATGACAGGCTCCTACATCGGCGGTACTGTAAACTTTGCTGCAATGGCAAGTGCATTTGAGGTACCCGGCGACACAACATCCGCGGCGGTTGTAGCGGATAACCTGCTGATGACTCTGTACTTCTTTGTACTGATCATGATTCCTACACTGAAGTTCTTTAAGACAAAATTCACACATCCTCACATTGATGAAATCAATGCAAGAGGTGTGGATGAGGCTGCAAAAACACAGGCGGCTGCATTCTGGGCAAAGAAACCCATCTCTCTGTGTGACATTGCAATCAACTTTGCAATCAGCGTAATCGTTGTTTGGGTTTCCACAGAAATCGCAGGTTTCATTTCCGCAGCATTCCCTTCCGGCAACGGCATAATCACAGACCTGATTGGCGGTCTGTTCGGCAACAAGTATCTGATTCTGACAACCATTACAATGATTATCGCGACAATTTTCTCCAAACCCCTGGAGGGTCTGTCCGGTTCTCAGGAATTGGGTACATACCTGATTTACCTGTTCTTCTTTGCAATCGGCGCACCTGCATCCATCAAGGCTATCTTCCTGAATGCACCTCTGCTGCTGGTATTCTGTGCAATCATGGTAATCGTAAACATGCTGTTCTGCTTCGTATTCGGCAAGCTGCTGAAATTTGACCTGGAGGACTGTATTCTGGCATCCAACGCCTGCATCGGCGGTCCCACAACAGCGGCGGCTATGGCAATCTCTCAGGGCTGGATTAAGCTGGTAGGTCCTATCATGCTGGTAGGTACTCTGGGCTACGTTGTAGGTACATACTTCGGTACTATCGTAGGTAACTTCTTGGGCGCATAAGCAAAAGCGAACAGAGAATAGAAATAGAATTGGAAGAAAGAAAAGAAGGAAGGCAAGAATTATGATTTTTGACGGACACAGTGATATTTTTACAGATGTAACGGTTCGCAGATTGAAGGGCGAAACGCAGGTTCTGAAAAATCACCATCTGCCTCGTTTAAGAAAGGGCAACATCGAAGGCGGCTGCTTTGTTCTGTGGATTGATCCTCCCTATGATGCAGATCCTGCAAAGAGACTGGGAGAGCTGATGCACTGCATTAAGGACGAAATGGCTGAGTGTGAAGAAGCGGTTGTTGTAAAGAACCTGAAGGAAATCGAAGAAGCAAGAAAAGCAGGCAAGTTTTATATTCTGCCCGGACTGGAAGGGCTTTCCGGCATCGGTACGGATCTGGATAAGATTGACGAGCTGTATGATTTCGGCTGCCGTCATGCAATGCTTTCCTGGAACGAACAGAACGATTTGTCTACAGGGACGAAGGGCGACCCCAACAGAGGGCTGACCGAGCTGGGCAAAAAGGCTGTCAGAAAGCTGCATGATAAGCACATGCTGGTAGATGTTTCCCATACAAATGAACGTACCTTCTGGGACATGGCAAAGGTGGGCGGCGGCCCCTTAATGGCATCCCATTCCAATGCAAGAGCGTTGGCAGATGTAGTCAGAAATCTGACAGACTGCCAGCTTCTGGAAATCAGAGATACAAACGGGATTGTTGGGCTGAACTCCTTCAATATGCTGGTTGACAAGGATGTGAAGGAACAGACCGTAGATGGTTTGATTCGTCATGCAGACTACATTGCAAATAAGATTGGTGTAGAGCATCTGGCATTTGGCTTTGACTTCTGTGAATTTCTGGATGACGAAGCTGCCGGCTCCTTCTGTGATCAGGAAAATACCTTTACAGTAGGTCTGGAGGACTGCACACACGTTCCTGCTATGGTAGAAAAAATGAAGAAAGCAGGCTTCAGCGACAAGGAACTGGAAATGATTTGTCGTGGTAACTGGATGAATTTGATTCAGAGAGTCATTGGCTGAGCTGCGTATAAAAAATGAATATTTGCCGGGGGCAAAGGGGGTTTCCCGGCATTTTTATAAGCAAAAACAAGGCAAAAGATGAGAAAAGAGGGATACAGTATGATTTTTGATGGACATAGTGACATTTTCAGCGATGTAAGATATAAAAGAGAAGCAGGCGAAACACAGGTATTGAAGAATCATCATCTGGACAGACTGCGTAAGGGCGGCATCGGCGGTGCATGCTTCGTTATCTGGGCAGATACCTACAATGGTCACGCACCTAAGGATGAAATGGAAGCTATCGTTAAGGGCATCAAGGGAGAAATGGCTGAAACAAAGGAATTTGTTTTGATTCATAATGTGGAGGAGCTGAAGGCGGCAGAAGCAGCAGGCAAATTTGCAATCCTGCTGGGGATCGAAGGTCTTGCAGGCATCGGCGAGGATTTGAGCAAGATTGATGAGCTGTATGACTTGGGTGCGCGTCATGCCATGCTGACATGGAATGAAGAAAATGCATTGGCAACCGGTGTAAAGGGTGACCCCAACAGGGGTGTAACCGAACTGGGCAAGCAGGCAATTAAGAAGCTGCAGGAAAAGAAGATGATTCTGGACGTTTCTCATATCAATGAAAAATCCTTCTGGGATGTTATCGATCTGGCAACAGGCCCTATTCTGGCATCTCATTCCAATGCGAAGGCGCTGGCAAGCGCAGCAAGAAACCTGACAGATGATCAGCTGAGAGCAATCAGAGATACCAATGGTCTGGTTGGGCTGAATGCCTTCGGTGATTTTATCAGCGACAACAAGGCAGAGCAGGATGTTGACCATCTGGTAAACCATGCTACCTATATCGCAGATAAGATTGGTGTAGAACATCTGGGCTTCGGCTTTGACTTCTTTGAATTCTTGGATTCCGATTCCATGAAGAGCTACAGCGATCAGGATGACTCCCGTCTGAAGGGCATGAAGGACTGCTCCGAGGTTCCTGTTCTGATTGAAAAGCTGAGAAAAGCGGGCTTCACAGAAAAGGATCTGGAAATGATTAGCGGCGGCAACTGGACAAACCTGATTCAGAGAGTTTTGGGCTAAAAAAGAGAAATGACATAAAAAAGAGAGACTGTGAAAGCAGTCTCTTTTTGTGTGCAGATATCAGAAGAATTTGGGGGTCATTGCCCAGATGGAGACGCAGTCCTCATCCCCGTTATTGATGTATTTATGGGGCAGGGTGCTGTTGAAATAAATGCTGTCCCCCTCATGCAGGATATAATCCTTGCCATTGAGATAGACCGTCAGGGAGCCCTTCAACACATAGCCACATTCCTCGCCCTCGTGGCAGAGGGGCTTTTTATCGTAGGTGTAGCCTGCTTTTAAGGTAATTACCATCATATCCAGTGCGCGATCATCTCGATTGGTATGCAGAAGCTTATAAAAGCTGCTGTCATGATGGGTGACGATGGTGCGGTGCGAGCCCTTGCGAATAATCAGCTGCTCCTCGTGTGGTTCTTCGTAAAAGAAATAATTGATATTGGTATCTAATGCTTTGGCAAGCCGCCAAAGGCTGGTAACAGAGGGAACAACAAGGTCGCGCTCAATCTGGCTGATAAGCCCTGTGCTGACATCGGAAAGCCTGGAAAGCTCGGCAATACTTAGCTTTTTATCTAAGCGCAGCTGTTTTAGTTTTCCACCGATCATAAGCTCCATTTTTATTGCCCTCCCATGATTTTTTCAAAGAATTTATACGCTTATTGTATCATTTTTGGGCAAGAGGTACAACTCTTTTTCAAAAAAAGAGGAAGAAAAAGCAAGGGGCAGAAAGTTGAATTTTCGGTTGTTTTCGTTGCAAATTGGGTGTCGGTATGGTATGATAGGAAGGATTATATTGAGGAAGAATACACAGAAGGAGAATATTATGTTAACAAGCAAGCAGAGAGCCTTTTTGCGCGGAATGGCAAACGGAATGGACGCAATTTTTCAGGTAGGCAAGAACGGCGTAACCCCTGAACTGAGAGATACGGTTTACAATGCACTGGAGGCAAGAGAGCTGGTAAAAATCAGTGTTCTGGATAATAATATGCTGGGTGCAAGAGAGGCGGCAGAAATGCTGGCAAGCAGAACGGGCGCAGAGGTGGTACAGGTGATTGGCAACAAATTTGTGCTGTACCGTGCGGCGAAAAAGCCTGTAATCGAGCTGCCGCAGGCAAAGAAATAAGAACCCGAAACCGACAGCGGGGAAAGAAGGAACAGAGATGAGAAATGAAATTGCAAACTTCAGGGATTGCAAAAGTATTGCCATTATGGGCGGCACCTTTGATCCGATTCACCATGGACATCTGGTGACAGCAGAGGCGGTGCGCTATCGCTTCAAGGTGGACAAGGTGGTTTTTATGCCGGCAGGGCAGCCTGCGCATAAGACAAACAAAAAGGTGACACATAATGAGCATCGCTATCTGATGACGGTGCTGGCAACGATGCGAAATGAAAATTTTGAGGTTTCCCGTATTGAGATTGATCGCGCCGGCGTGACGTATACGATTGATACGATTGAAGAACTGAAAAGGATGTGCAGACCGGATGTGCGGCTGTATTTTATTACGGGTGCGGATGCCATCCATCAGATTATGACATGGAAGGAATCGGAACGACTGCTTGGCATGTGCGATTTTGTGGCGGTGACAAGACCCGGCTACGATAAATCGAAGCTATTTCAGGATATTGGCGAAATCAGGGAGAAATTTTCCAGTCGGGTGCATTATATGGAGGTGCCTGCACTGGCAATTTCATCTTCTGATATTCGGGAGAGAGCCAAGCGCGGTGCGCCGATTAAATATCTTCTGCCGCAGGAGGTAGAGGACTATATTCATAAATTTGGGTTGTATCAGGATGATGCGGAGGATGAGGTGAAATTTATGCTGCCTGTGGAAACAATGCAGGAAAAATTGCAGTCTGCGCTTTCGGTCAAGCGTTATATTCATACGATGGGCGTGGCGGAGGAAGCAGTCAAGCTGGCGGAAATCTACGGTACGCCGCAGGACCAGCAGAAGGCGCGCGTGGCAGGGCTTCTGCATGATTGTGCAAAGGATTACCCAGAAGCTATGCGGCTGCGGTTCTGCAAGGAATATAAGGTGAAAATGGATGAAATCATGGAAAAACAGACTGATTTGATTCATCCGTTTTTAGGCGCAGAGGTCGCAAGGAGAGAATATCAGGTAACGGATGAGGATATTCTCAATGCCATCCGCTACCATACAACTGGGCGCGCAGGCATGTCTCTGCTGGAAAAAATCATTTTCATTGCGGATTATATCGAGCCGAACAGAGAAAAATTTGACGGTCTGGAGGAAGCCAGACGTTTGGCATATCTGGATTTAGACATGGCGATGAAATATATTCTGGAAAGCACCATTGCTTTCGTGAAGGAGCGCGGCAGACTGCTGCACCCCTTGTCTCTGGAGGCATTGGAATACTATAAGCATTGTGTGGAAAAGGAGGAAACGGAATGAACGCATTAGAAGCGGCAAAGGTTGCCGAAGCAGCACTGGAGGATAAGCTTGGAGAGGACATCAAGGTGCTTGACCTGAGAGGGCTTTCCAATATTGCGGACTGCTTTGTAATCGCAAGCGGCAAAAACGCGAACCAGCTGCATGCGATGGCGAATGAAGTGGAGCAGAAGCTGTTTCAGCAGGGCGTAAAGCTGCACCACAGCGAGGGCTACAGCGGCGGCACTTGGATTCTGCTGGATTTTGGCAATCTTCTGGTGCATCTGTTTAACAGAGAGGAAAGAGAGTTTTACGGGCTTGACCATGTATGGGGAGACGCAAAGGCGCTCTGATTCCTTGTAATAAGCATCACTTATAACGAAAATAGAATTTTTAAATAGTCTGATTTTTACAGAGAAAAGCCTCCACTTGGGGGCTTTTTTGGTTAAAACTGCTGTTTTTACGGAGCGGATGTATCAAAAATTTTTCTCAGAAAAGCGTTCAGGTGATGGATTTGACAAGATTTTTAGAAGCGAAAAAAAATGCTTGAATATGGCGAAAATTTGCAGTACAGTAAATTTGTCAGGAGAAATAAATCTCTTTAGAATTGTGTTGTTAAAAGTTAGAAAGGACGGAAACAATAATGGAAAAGATTTATCAGGGCAAGACAAAGGACGTTTACAAACTGGAAAACGGCAATGTGCTGCTGAAGTTCAAGGATGACTGCACAGGCAAAGACGGCGTATTTGACCCCGGCGAAAACTCTGTTGGTCTGCAGATTGAAGGCATTGGTAAAGCAAACCTGGAAACATCCATCAAATTCTTTGAAATTTTGAAGGAAGCAGGTGTTAAGACACATTATGTTTCCGCTGATCTGGATAACGTAACAATGGAAGTTCTGCCTGCAACTGTATTCGGTCATGGTCTGGAAGTTATTTGCAGACTGAAAGCAACAGGTAGCTTCATCCGTCGTTACGGCGAATATATCGAAGACGGTACACCCATCGAAGGTGGCTATGTAGAAACAACCTTCAAGAATGACGCTCTGGGCGATCCTCTGGTAACAAAGGACGGTCTGGTTGTTCTGGGTATCATGACAGCTGAAATGTATGACAGCATGAAGGCACAGACACTGCAGATTACAAAAATCGTTGCAGCTGAACTGGCTAAGCTGGGTCTGGATCTGTATGATATCAAATTTGAATTCGGCTACAATAAGGATGAAGTTATCCTGATTGACGAAATCGCATCCGGTAACATGCGTGTATACAAAGACGGCAAGTATGTTGATCCCGTTACACTGACAAAGATCATCAACGGCTAATAGGGTGTCGGCAAAGCCGACTTCTAAGTCGAAAACAGGCGGTGCTTTTTAAGTACCGTCTTTTTTTGTACAAAAAAATCCTCTCTGTACATGTGAACAGAGAGGATTTATGCTTATTACTTTTTATATTTTGTATCGATTTTGGAAATGGAAAATACGCAAAGCAGCAAAATCAGCAGCCATCCATACAGAATGGGGCGACTGCCGGGAAAGGGAATATCCAGACATGCCTTGCCGACGAACAGAACGCCGAGCAGAAGATTCATTTTACCAATCTCCTTTAGATAAGCAGGGATATCCTTTTCTTCAATATTTTCCAGAACGCGCTTGGTATAAAAAATCGTTTGACCATAGAGGGCAAAAACGCCTCGGGCAAAGAAATAAATACCTGCGAGAAATAGCAGCGTCACAGCGTTTTCTCCTCCTTTCCGGCGGTGTAAATTCTTGCAACACAGCCTGTTTCATGGTAAACTTATCAAATATGTGGCAGAAATCAGTAAGAGCGTTTGTTTGCTCTCTTGTTCAGGCTAGTCTGACGGTCATTCGCCTGCTTCATCCACTCCTTCATCTTGTCTTCAAAATCGGAAGATGCATTGACGGAGGACTGGGGACGGAAATATTCCTGCGCAGGGTTCGCAGATGCTTCGCTCTGTCTGCGGGGCTGCTTGTTGAAGGGCTTGTTGGCCTTGGGACGGCGTTCATCGTTAGGCAGAGCCTCACGGATGGTAAGCGCGATTTTGTGGCTTTCTTCATCTATAGAAAGCACCTTTACCTTTACCATATCGCCAACCTTTACATGGTCATTGATATCCTGAACGAAGCTGTTGGCTACCTGAGAGATATGCACCAAGCCCTGCGTGTTGCCGAGAGAAACAATAGCGCCAAAGGGCTTGACACGAACAACCTTACCTTCTACGATGCTGCCGACTTCTAATTTTTCAGACATTCCTGTATACACTCCTGTTCAAATGATGAATTGTTTGACTTGTTTTGCGCAGAAAATACTGCGTATAGTGGGTATTATATCATAGATAAAAAGGGAATACAAATAAAATTCGGTTACAAATTTGGAGGCTTTTATGAAGAAAAAAGATGAGATTATTCTGGAGATTGCGGATGTGAATTTTCCCAATAAGGCGTATGGGTATTACGAAGGGGAGAAGGTCATCGTGAAAAATGCTGTGCCCGGGCAGAAAGTGCAGGCACAGGTGTTCAAAAAACGGGGCAGCGGCGTGGAGGCGCGCCTGCAGGAGGTCATCGAACGCTCTCCGCTGGAAAGAGAAACAGGAATGTGTTCCCATTATGCACTTTGCGGCGGCTGCACCTATCAGACCATGCGGCATGAGGAGGAGCTTAGACTCAAGGAGCGACAGGTAAAACGGCTGTTGGAAAACGCAGGGATTTGTGTGCAAAGCTGGGAAGGCATTGTGCCTGCGCCTTCCGAGACGGGCTATCGCAATAAGTGTGAATTTTCCTTCGGAGACGAGGAAAAGGACGGCGACTTAGCACTTGGGATGCGTAAACGCATGAGCTATTATGAGGTTGTGACGCTGAAGGACTGTAATATTGTCGATGCGGATTATCTGCGAATCATCGAAGGGACGCTGCAATTCTTTCAGGAGAGAAAGGTGCCGTTTTATCATAAGGCGCGTCATGATGGCTCTCTGCGTCATTTGGTCGTACGAAAGGGCGCGGCAACAGGCGAAATTTTAATCAATCTGGTGACTTCCTCTGAGGTTCCCTTTTCCGTGGAGGAATTTAAGGATATGCTGCTCGGACTGGAATTGGACGGCTCTGTCTGTGGTATTCTGCATTCTGTGAATGATGGACTGGCGGATGTGGTCAAAAGCGACGAAATGCGCTTGCTCTATGGCAGAGATTTCTTTATGGAAAAGCTGTTTGATCTGGAATTTAAGGTTTCTGTGTATTCCTTCTTCCAGACGAATTCCGCCGGCGCGGAAAAGCTTTATTCCATTGTAAAGGAATTTGCCGGAGATGTGGCGGATAAGACGGTTTTCGACCTGTACTGTGGCACAGGTACGATTGGGCAGATTATGGCTGAAGCAGGTTCTAAAAAGGTGATAGGGATTGAATTGATTGAAGAAGCGGTTGTAGCTGCAAATGAAAATGCAAAGCGTAATCATCTCGAAAACTGTACCTTCCTCGCAGGAGATGTGCTGAAAATGGTGGATGAGCTTAAGGAAAGACCCGACCTGATTATTGTAGACCCACCCAGGGATGGGATTCACCCGAAGGCGATTGGGAAGATTATTGCATTTGGCGCACCGGAGATTGTTTATGTTTCCTGCAAACCGACTTCCCTCGCAAGGGATCTGGAGATTTTTCAGCAGGAAGGGTATCAGGTGGAACGAGTGGAGCTGATGGATATGTTTCCCAGAACGGTTCATGTGGAGACGATAGTACTTTTGTCCAAACTCAACACCAAGCAGCATATCGAGGTGGAGTTGAATCTGGACGAGCTGGATTTGACATCGGCGGAGAGTAAAGCCACCTATGATGAGATCAA
>ENA-UOJD01003416-UOJD01003416.1-human-gut-metagenome-genome-assembly--contig:-P48-NODE-3416-length-11473-cov-3.853127_pt1 | contig 11473 bp, 8 predicted proteins | sample MGYA00242342_ERZ723889 | MGnify/ENA metagenome assembly ERZ723889
TCCAGTGCCTGAAGAAACTGAAGGATCTGGTACCGGATACATGTGTGATTACAGATGTAGGCAGTGTGAAGTCCACGATCCACGAGGCTGTCAGAGAACTTGGAATGGAAGCACGTTTTATCGGCGGGCATCCCATGGCGGGTTCTGAGAAAACAGGTTATGCCAGTGCCAGCGACCGGCTGCTTGAGAATGCTTACTATATTATAACACCGACACCCCTCTCCAACCCTGACAAGGTTGAAGAGATGCGGCAGCTTGTGACAGATACGGGGGCTGTTTCAATTGTGCTGGATTATGATGAGCATGATTACGCTACGGCAGCCATCAGCCATCTTCCCCATGTGATCGCCTACACATTAGTTAATCTTGTGAGAACATCCGACAATCCGAAGGGATTGATGCGCCAGCTGGCAGCAGGCGGCTTTAAGGATATTACGCGTATTGCTTCTTCTTCACCGGATATGTGGGAATCTATTTGTCTTGAGAATAAAGACCAGCTTTTGAAAGTGATCAATGCGTATAAATCTTCATTGGATGATATTGCGGAAGCTATCTGCCGGGATCAAGGGGAGAAACTGCATCACTTTTTTGAGGAAGCCAAGGATTACCGTGACAGTATGCCGATGAAGATGAAAGGCAGTATTGAGCCGGCATATGAGATTTATGTGGATTTGATTGATGAATCCGGTGCCATTGCAACAATTGCGACGATTCTGGCATCGAATCGCATCAGTATCAAGAATATCGGTATCCTGCATAATCGTGAATTTCAGGAAGGCGTGCTGAGAATTGAGTTTTATGAGAGAGATGCAGTAGAAAAAGCCACTGCCCTTTTGTCCAAGTATTCATACATCATTCATACGCGTTAAACAAGATGAAATACGCTTTGCGAAGTTCACTCGTTGTCTCAATATTCGGCAAGGCCACATGCAGGAATGGACTTTGCCGAATTATTCGTGTAGATAAGCAGATAAAAAGAAAACCTGTCGAAACATTTAGTTTCCGGCAGGTTTTTCTGTTGGAATAATAAAATCCTGTATTCTGTGACTGACAAGAAAAGCGTAGGCCTCCACCATATTCTCGGCGGTATACTCCTGGCTATTGCTCCGGATCCAGAGCTGAAGAAGATTGGCCAGTGAAATCGAATAAAAAGCGGCAACCATCTCAGGTGTCAGCAAAGGGTTAGTGGATTGACTTTCTATGTAAGAGAAATTGATCTCAGTGATAAAAAGCTGATACAGTGAATTCTTGACAATATCTGTAAATGCATTCTGCCCTGTGATTTCAAAAGCTTTCTTGTAGAAGGTGCAATCATTCTTCATGCATACAAATAATAGCTTCAGGCCTTCGGTATACATCTTCTGTTCGAACATGGAACGAACTTTTTCTATAATATTCTCATTGAAGATCCATTCAACAACTTCATATTTGTCACAAAAGTAATTATAAAAAGTCGGCCTGATGACGCCGGCCTCATCTGTGATCATTTTGATTGTAATTTTCTCAAAGGGATGATCGTGCATAAGCACTTTTAAGCTTTCACCGATCAGCGCCTTGGTCATCTTCTTTCTTTCCATCCAATAATTCCTCCAAGTTGCATGTCGATTACAACAATATTAGAAAGTATATCACAAAAAGAAGAAAATGCAAATACAATTATCATATATCTGAGAATATAAAAAAGTAATACTTGCTTTAATATGTGATATTCCCTTCCAGAAGGCAGGTGAATTCCCGAGGGAGATCATAAGGACAATTGTGTCCGCCAGGGAAATAAAGCAGATCTGCTTTCAGTTTTTCAACAAGGATCTGAGCCATTGGTTCTCTGGCACTTCCTCTGCTGTTCTCTCCAAGGCCAAGGGTGATGGGAATGCCTAGTCTTGAGAGACGGTCGTAATCCGGTTGATAATCATGAAGTTCGGACAGTTCGTGTTTGACAAAACAAAAGCAGTTTTTAAACATATGTTTTAATTCACTATCGGAGGCGGCACGTGCTCTGCTGTCCTTTTCGCCCATCAGAGGCAGAAACAGAGTCACGGCTTTTGCGTATTTTCTGTTTTCAGCTTTTGCCGTCACTTCTTCCATTGCCTGCTTGTAGGCATCGATGACATCTGAATGTTCTCCATCTAACAGATCATTCTTTACAGGTTCATAAAGAAAAATACTTCTGATAAGTTCGGGATGGGTCAGAGCCAGTTCCAAGGCAACCAGGGATCCTGCAGAATGTCCCACAACAAAACATGGTTCACCAATCAAGCGAATCAGGCGGCAGGCATCCTCAGCCTGAATATGGATACTGTGATCATCCGTCTCCTCATTTCGGCCGTATCCCCGTCGGTCATAAGTAAAAACTCTGTGATGCTTTGAAAGATGGGCAGCACAATCATTCCAGAAATCCGCATCCACACAGGCACCATGGATCAAAACAACCGGAGGACCATCATCTCCATACTGTCTGCCGTGTAAAAACGTATCAGTTGCTTCTATAATAAATGTTTTCATATTTTCATGCTCCATTACCTTCAGTTATCTTCATAGTATATCAACAGAATGATATCAGCAGGACATACTGAAATCATTAGCGGGTGCGGTCAAAAACTTCAAAAGAAAGCTTCAGCAGTTACAATCCGGACACAGGTGCTTCTGGGTGAATTGTAACTGCTGAAGCTTTATGTTTATCTTTCGAATGCACCCCTATATGATGGGTGCGGTCACGTTGAAGAAATTACTTTTTGTAGTTTGTATACTGTGGTGTCTTGTGCGTTTCTTCATTCCAGATTATATCTGCATGGCCCTTCCATTCGTCCGCATATGCTTTACACTTATTGCAGAGATGTTCAACTGTTTCCGGTGATTCCATGTTTGTCTGATGAGCGCCTGTTTCATGAACCATCTTCTGAAGGAACTCAGGATTCTCAAGCATCGGGCAAGGACGCAGATGGTTGTTGTTGAATGGCTGACCGTTATGATAAGCCATAAACAACGGACTCTGGAGAATCTCAAGGATGGAATTCTCATGAATGTTTGTGTTGGAGAAATGGATGAATACACAAGGTTCTGCGTCACCTGCGGAGTTAATGTGGAAGTAGTTTCGTCCGCCTGCGATACATCCGCCGACATATTCACCGTCATTCTGGAAATCCATTGGGAAGAAACCGATATCACACTGTGGAGAACGGATCTCACGGATACGTTTGATCATGTATTCACGCTGTTCCATTGTAGGCATCAGGTCAAGAACTGCATTGTTGCCCACTGGCATATAATGGAAATAGAATCCAAAACGGGCACCTTTATCAGCAATCATTCTTAAGAACTCATCGCTTGTAACGGCTTCGATATTGGCACGTGTATAGCAGATGGATGTACCGAAGATAATACCGTATTTCTTCAGCAGATCCATGGCTTTCATAACTGCTGCATAGTGACCGTCACCACGGCGTGCATCATTGGTTTCAGGCGTTCCTTCAATAGAAAGCTGGAAAGTAATATTGCCGAGACGAACCACTTCCTTACAGAAATCTTCATCGATCAATGTAGAGTTTGTGTAGATTGAAAGCTCAACATCGTTGTGCTTTTCAGCCAGGCGAAGAATGTCGGCCTTACGTACAAGCGGTTCACCGCCTGTCATCATATACAGATAAACGCCAAGTTCTTTGCCCTGTGTGATGATCTTATCCATATCATCGAAGCTCAGATTAGCCTTGTGACCGTATGTACCGGACCAGCATCCCTGACAATGCATATTGCAGGCGGATGTCGGGTCAAAGAGAATCAGCCACGGAATATTGCAGTGGTAGATTTCACGGTTCTTACGGATCATCTTTGTGCCGCGGAAGAAAGCTTCAAAACCAAGATTCAATGCAGCCATTTTGGCAACATGAGGATTTGTTTCATCCAATACGCGATTGATGAATTTAATCCATCTGTTATCAGGATCTTTGATAGCTGTTCTAACCTTATCGTAATCTTCTTTGGAGAATCCATTGCCCCAGAACTGTTCTGCCCAGTCTACTAATTCAAGAAATCCTTTTTCTCTGTCTTTGTCTACCATCGCAAGAACCTTGTCGATGATAACACTGGCAGCTGCACGCTGCGCTTTATGTGAAATTTTGTCTAATGTTGTATTCATATTTCAATCCTCCTGATTTATGCTAAATATTTAAGTACGACATCTACAGCGGAAATCAATAGTAGGATACCGCCAATACCGTATGCTTTTGTCTTCTGTTCGTATCCAAGCTGCATGCCGGTGTACAATCCAAGTATAACCATAAATGCTGTAAGAATCAGTATGCTTAAGGCTACAATATAGAATCTGGCCTGCAAAAGACCAAATCCCATGCCGGCAAAAAATGCGTCAAGACTGGTGAAAAAAGCGGCTGCAGAAAGCTGCGTGTAATTAATATCACTGAGTCTCTCAAGAATGCCTTCGTTTTTCCAGGCCTTGTATAACATATATGCACCCATTACTGTAAAAATGATAACGGAAATTGATTCCCCGATATAACTGACATTATGTGCAATATCAGCCAGATAAGGAATCAATGTGACTGCATGGCCAATGGCAACGGCAGCCACCTGCCAGGCACAGAAAAACAAACTCATCTTCAGGAGCTTAGACTTTTCTATATTCAAAAGAACCGCTCCCTGACACACAACAACAGCATAGACATCTAAAGACAACCCAATGGAAATGATAAGTATCTCTATCAGACTCATACCGGACCTCCAGTCCTTTTATTTATTTCCTGTTTACTTCAGCCTGTCTGCTGGCAAGTAGTACTATAAAAGAAATTGACTGGAAAGTACAGATTCACAAAAAGGCAAATGTTCAATAAAAAGCTACAAAAGGATTAAAATGTCGTATTTTTAAAAAATTTTAGTTGTCCATTTTGTGCAGTCCCAGACATCTGTGGCCAGACCGTCATAAAAGTCCGGTTCATGGCAGACCATTAAAATACTGCCGTTATAGTCCATCAATGCACGTTTTAATTCATCTTTGGCATCCACATCCAGATGGTTGGTAGGCTCATCCAGAAGCAGGACGTTGGTCTCACGGTTGATTAATTTGCAGAGACGGACTTTGGCCTGCTCACCGCCGCTTAAGACACGGACCTGGCTCTCAATATGTTTGGTTGTCAGGCCGCATTTGGCCAGTGCTGACCGGACTTCATACTGGCTGAAGGATGGAAATTCATCCCAGAGTGTTTCGATACAGGTTTTCGCGCCGTCTCCGGTCATCTCCTGTTCAAAATAACCGATATTCAGATAATCACCTTGTTCCACGCTTCCTCTGATGGATGGGATGAGACCGAGAATACTCTTTAACAGCGTTGTTTTACCAATACCGTTGGCACCGGTCAGGACAATCTTCTGTCCGCGTTCCATCTCAAGATTCAACGGTGTTGACAAAGGCTCATCATAACCGATAACAAGATCTTTTGTCTGGAAAATATAGCGGCTTGGTGTGCGAGAAAGTTTAAAGTTAAATTCCGGTTTCGGCTTTTCGGCTGCAAGTTCAATTACATCCATTTTGTCCAGTTTCTTCTGTCGGGACATGGCCATATTGCGGGTAGCGACTCTGGCTTTGTTGCGGGCAACAAAGTCCTTCAGCTGGGCGATCTCTTTCTGTTGTTTATTGTAAGCAGCTTCCAGTTGGGCTTTCTTCATGGCATAGACTTCCTGGAACTGGTCGTAATTGCCTACATAACGATCCAGACGCTGATTCTCCATATGATAAATCAAATTGACTACGGAGTTCAGGAATGGAATATCGTGGGAAATAAGAATGAAAGCATTCTCATAGTCATTCAGGTAACGTTTCAGCCATTCAATATGGACGACATCCAGATAGTTGGTAGGCTCATCCAAAAGCAGGATGTCCGGTTTTTCAAGGAGAAGCTTGGCCAGCAGGACTTTGGTACGCTGGCCGCCGCTTAAATCAGTGACATCCCTGTCAAGGCCAATATCTGTCAGACCAAGTGCCCGGGCTACTTCATCCACCTTGCTGTCGATCATGTAAAAATCATGCATCATAAGAAGATCCTGAATGGTGCCGAGTTCCTCCATGGCCGCATCCATCTCATCCTGTAACATCTCGCCCATGTTGTCACAGAGATGATTCATCTTCTCTTCCATCTCAAAAAGGAAGTCAAAGGCGGATGTCAGCACCTGACGGACCGTCATGCCCTTTTCAAGGACTGTGTGCTGGTCAAGATAACCGACACGGACATTTTTGGCCCATTCAATCTTACCTTCGTCAGGCATCAGTTTGCCTGTAATAATACTCATAAAAGTGGACTTACCTTCACCGTTGGCGCCGATAAGTCCAATATGTTCTCCCGCCAGCATCCGGAAAGAGACATCCTGAAAGATGGCTCTGTCTCCGAATCCGTGGGATAAATGTTCAACATTTAAAATACTCATAAAAACCTCTGTTCAGACTTAAGCAGTGATTATCGTCCGCAGCACTGTTTGTATTTCTTGCCGCTTCCGCATGGGCATGGATCATTACGTCCGATCTTCTTGCCTTTAACAACAGTCATGGATTTCTTCTGAGCCTTGTAAAGTTCTTTTCTGCGTTCTTCTGTCAGAAGGGCATCCCACTGAGGCAGGTTGTAAAGCCAGTCAGCTTTTGCAGCAACCATATTGTAGTACAGCTTCTCAAGGTCGATATCAACAGTCACTTCTGACTCAGCAACGATTGTATCAACCGGGTTTGGTGTCTTTAAGCTTTCGTTGATACCATCAAGGAATCCGCCGAAACGAACGACATCCATGCCGTATTTCTCAGCGAGTTCAGCGACGGTGCCTTTTTCAACTTCAACAGGTTCTGTCAGCATCTTCTCGTAAACTGCTTTTTCCTGCATATAGTAATCTGTCCAGAACTTCTGTGCTGTTGCCTGATCTGTATTGTACTGGTTTGCAAGTACTTCCCAATCTTCCATTAAACTCATGTTATTCACCTTATCCTTTATTTTATAAAATTTAATGACAATTTCTGTATTCTGCCTCTGAAAAAGAAACAGGACACACCTTATCAAATTATAAAAGATGTGTCCTGTTTTGTCAAATCATTTATGTGCAGGATATTATCTGAAATTATTATTTTCCGCTGCAGCATAAGCGGCATCAAAGAAATATTCCTGGGAATTGAGGGGAGCGTTCTCTTCCGGTGTCAAACAGACATAGGTGCCGTCCGGCTGCTGCTCTCTTGCTTTGACATTGTCGCTGAGCATCGTGATGAACATTTCCTGTATGCGGGCTCTTAGATCCACGTCTTCAATGGGAACTGCCACTTCCACACGCCGTGTGGTATTTCGGGTCATAAAATCAGCGGAGGCAATATAAATTCGGGCGCGTGCCTCTGTCCCGAAAATATAGATTCTTGAATGCTCAAGAAAACGTCCCACAATGCTGATGATCCGGATATTGTCTGTAAGATCTTCAATGCCGGACCGCAGACAGCAGATGCCGCGGATCACCATGTCAATTTTTACACCAGCTTCAGATGCTTCTATCAGTTTCGCAATGATTTTTTTATCTGTCAGGGAATTAATCTTGATGCCGATATAACCTTCCTGACCGGATTTTACCATGGCAATTTCATTGTCGATCATTTCCAGTACGGGTTTCTGGAGACATTTAGGAGACACAAGGAGATGCTCAGTCTTGTCAACAACTGTGCCCAGGGATAAAGCCTGAAAGATTCGTGAGGCCTCCATACCGATTTCAGGTCTGGCTGTGATCAGAGAGAGATCCGTATAGAGACGGGCTGTTTTTTCATTATAATTGCCTGTTCCAATCTGGGTGATATAATCAATGCCTTTTTCTGTCTTTCGTGTGATCAGACAGAGTTTTGAGTGTACCTTGAGTCCGTCAAGACCATAGATGACATGGCAGCCGGCGTCTTCTAACTGTCTGGACCATTCAATATTATTTTCTTCATCAAAACGAGCCTTCAATTCAACAAGAACATCCACCTGTTTGCCGTTTTCAGCTGCTTCGATCAGCGCTTCCACGACCTTGCTGTGACGGGCCAGCCGATAAAGGGTCATTTTAATAGAAACCACATCCGGATCGCTGGCAGCCTCATGAAGCATATTTAAGAATGGACGAATCTGTTCGTATGGGAAAGAAAGCAGGACATCATGTTTTATGATCTGCGGTATCAGCGGTTGGGATTCGTCCAGCATCGGACTTTTCTGCGAAACACGTTTTGGATAAAATAGATCAGGCTTATGACGGAGCGTGTCCTGGATGACGCTGAAAAATGACATATCCATTGGAATCTGACAGTAGAAAGTCTGTTTGCGCTCAATGCCGAGCTGTGTACAGAGTCTGTCAAGGATGGGCCCGTCAATTTTGCGTGTATATTCCAGACGGACAGGGGTCAGTTTCTTTCTCCGCTTAATGATATCCACCATGTGTTCACGATAATCCAGATCTTCATCATAGATGCTGTCTGCATCGATATCGGCGTTTCTGGTGATACGGATCAAAGATTTTTCGCCGATCCGGTAATTCGGGAATACTTTGGGAAGGTAATGAAGAATCAGTTCTTCTGCCAGTATGTAGGTTCCTTTTCTTCCGGGGATGCTGACGAGTCTGTTAAAGACGCCTGTATTGCATGGAACGATGCCGATTTTGTTCTTGTCGTTTTTGGTTTCAAGGACAGCAAGGGCATAGATGGCTTTATTATTCAGAAATGGGAAAGATTGTTTTTTGCCGACGACAAAGGCGGACAAAAGCGGCAGCATTTCATGCTCAAAGTAAAACTGCAGGTCTTTCTCTTCGGCTTCTGTTGTCATCTGGAAATTGATCAGTCGGATTTGTTGCCTTTCCAGTTCATCCATCAGATCATCATAGATGTGATTTGTCCTGCGCATCATACGCGTAACCTGTCTGAGCACCGCATCGATCTGTTCTTCTGCGGTCATGTAGGTTTTATTTTCCCGGACATCTTCGTCCAGCAGCTTCTGATCGATCAGAGAGCCGACGCGCACCATAAAGAATTCGTCAAGATTGGACTGGTAAATGGAAAGAAAAGTCAGCCGTTCACATAAAGGATTGTTTTTGTCAGCGGCTTCTTCCAGAACGCGTTCATTGAACTTCAGCCAGGATAATTCTCTGTTCTCATAGCATTCTTTTGTATTTTTACTCATTTTGTGATAGCTCCTGTATGTATGATAGATTGAATTTTATTTCTTACCCATCATAATGGAAAATACATGCGGGAACTATCTTTTTTGGATGTAATTGATGTAAAATTTATGTAATCTTGCAAAAAATGCCGATGACAATCAAATCCCGTCATCGGCATGGTATATGTTGATTATTCTACAAGGACGTCTTCAATCTCTGATTGGAGTGTCTCTTTCAGGTGCTGTTCCTCATCCAGCATGCGTTCCAGTTCTTCGAGAACGGACTCAATCTCGGTTTTAATCCCTTGAACCTGTTCTTTGGATTGCTTGATACGCTTTTGAACAGCCAGATCTGCAAAGATGCCATCAAAAAAGTAATCTGCAAAACGCAGGAAATCATCTGTGTTGACATGAACATCCCTCTGAACGGAGATATCAGTCAATTCTGTGTTGAAGTGTCTGAGATCCATCTGGAGTTCGGTAATATAGCTCTGGGCATCGTCCAGATTGCCGTGTTTGGCTGCTGTGCTGAGTAAACCGCCGCCGAGGATATCCCATGTGCCCCATGCTTCTGCATTGTCAAGCTTGCCAAGTACACAATCTGTTGTAAAAGCGGCCTTCTGTCCTGCTGAAATAGCTTCCTGAAGTTCTTTGATACGGCTGCTGCAGGCAGATATCTGTTCATCGAGATGGAGCAATCTGTCCGCTTTGTCTGAATTCCTGAGACGAATCTCATCCTCTCTTGCCTTCAACAATTTATTGTAGGTTGCTTCGCATCCCTTCAGATAATCCAGTTCCTTGACATATGTATGGATATGATACTGAATGGCCTTTAATTCCTGATTCGCGGCTTCGTACTTCACGGAGGCTGCATAAGCTTCCTTCTGTTCCTTCGTCATCTTCTCGTCGATTTTGCCGATGAGGCTGTAAAAAAGGGCTGTCAGGCCCCTGTCTTCTAAACGGTCTACATCCTTTTGCTCATCTTCTTTTTCCTGTCGCAGTTCTTCAACCTTTTCCTTCTGTTCTTTTTCCTGAACATACAAATTGTCAAGCATGGATGTCAGATGTGCTTTTCTGCCAATCTGTTCTCTGAGTTTCTGAAGCTGTTCCCTGTCTACGTCCATATATAATCCTTTCCTTTTTGTAGTAATAAAATAATATTGCGGTGTCATTCCATTGACATCATACGCTCCATTATAACACTATGAGTGCTTAGTTGTCTATGGATTTTCAACATTATCTTTAAAGGGTACAGGATGAAGAAAAAAGAGGCTGCGTATTGGAAGAATGTCGGAAATGGTAGTTTTTGCATCAAATGTCTGGTATAATAATTTTATTGTGATTATATAATAAAGAGGTGTTAAGCGTGCCGCAGACATATGGAAAAATTTTAAAACAGCTCCTGTCACTGACAGAGACAAAGGCTGCTGTTCTGGCCAATGATCTGGACTATAATCTGTCATATATCAGCAAATGGTGCAATGATGTAAAATTACCATCCTACAAGAACATTACGGCTATCAATGAAAGAGCATCCTTTCTCTTTGGGGATGCGATCAGAAAATCCCGCCATGAAGAAGTATTTTTTGAGACATTTCCGAATATGGCCGATCAGACGGATATCGTGACAGCGGTCAGAAAGCTGTTGGATGAGGCTTATGCGGCATCTTCCAATCAGCCGGCACAGACAAAGGACGCGGATGAAGAGGTATATTCAAAGACGGTGATCGGTTCCTATGAATGTTCGGCGTTTCTTTCCAGGGTCTTTAGGGAAGCTTTTGCAGATATGGATGGAGAGACAGATCTTTATATTGCGGAAGATATTACCAGACTTTTAAAGGGCGACTTTTTTACATTGCTTAAAAGCTGCTGCCCGGAGGAACACCATCTGCATGTACATATCGGCATTGATCTGCGGGAGATTGAAAGGGATATTGCTCTCTTTGACAGTATTTATCATCAATTGAATGTCTTTTTGAACTGGGATTTTCATTTCTATCATATGGATGAGCTGATGCATCGGAATGTGATATTGATGAAGCATCATTTCGCCCTTCAATATGCATTGGATCATGATTACAGAATGGATATCTGTACCTGTATCCGTGATAAGTCAGTTTTACAGAATCTGTGTGATAAGCTGACAGAATGCTATGCAGCCAAAAGTCCGCTGATGATGCCTGAGAAATCCCTTGGGCTGGACGAATTCGGATTCAGAAATCTTTTTTATGCTTCCGGGAGATTTCAGTTTTTCTGCACAAACGGATTTGAGTTTCTGCTGCCGGATGCAGCGTTTGAGTCGCTGATTGCAGAGACACAGAAGAATC
>ENA-UOJD01003418-UOJD01003418.1-human-gut-metagenome-genome-assembly--contig:-P48-NODE-3418-length-11471-cov-20.297828_pt1 | contig 11471 bp, 6 predicted proteins | sample MGYA00242342_ERZ723889 | MGnify/ENA metagenome assembly ERZ723889
CGGCTGTGCAGCATGCCGTAGGTCTTTTGCACATAAAAGCCGCTGCGGGGGCGCGGCTCGGCCAGACCCTCGGCGGCCAGCATCTGGTAGGCGGCGTCCACCGTGTTGACGCTGACGCCCTGCTGCGCAGCCATCGTGCGGCGGCCCGGCAGCGGCGTTCCGGGTGCGCGCTGGCCGGTGCGGATCTCATCCGCCAGGGCGGCGTACAGCTGCTCATACAGCGGCGTTTTTTGGTCGGCATCCAACTCTATCATGACAGTCCTCCACACTGGCCCCATAAAAAATTTAAAAACTGAGCATTTATTCAGAGCCAGAAATCAGTATAATAAAAACATACCTTCCCGGAAGGAAAATGTCAATAGAGGTGTACGAAACTATGTCTACCGCAACGATGTGGCTGCTGCTGTTCGTCGTAGCAGCCCTGGCACTGCTGATCGCAGCGCTGACCAAAACGAAATTCACCGTGCAGAAAATCAGCATCATCGGCATCATGGCCGCGCTGAGCTTTGTCGCGTATGAGTTCTTCCGCATCCCGAACGTCTTTGGCACGGGGTCCAGCTTCCATCTGGGCAACACCTTCACGGCGCTGACCGCCATGCTGCTGGACGGTGTGTCCGGCGGTCTGGCCGGTGCCATCGGCCTGGCGCTGGCCGACGTTGTCGCCGGTGACCCGGGCTACGCCATCACGACCTTTATTCTGAAATTCATCATCGGTCTGGTCTGCGGCGCGGTGTCCCACAAGGTCATCCACCTCAGGACCTTCCCCACCGGCAGCAAGCTCAAGTACGTGGCCGCCGTCACGGCGTCGGCCTTCAGCGGCCTGCTGGTCAACGTGTTCACCGACCCGTTCATCGGCTACTTCCGCAACCTGTACATCTTTGGCCAGCCCGCGGAGTTCGTCTCCGTCGTGACCAAGATCGCCAGCGGTGTGACGCTGGTCAACTCCCTGCTCTCCACCGTCTGCGCCGTTGTCCTGTACATCGCCCTGCGCCCCGCCCTGGAGAAGGCACATCTGCTGCCAAAGGAGTGATTCTCCCAAAGCCTTCCCCTTGGGGAGGAAGGTGGCCCCGCAGGGCCGGATGAGGGGGAAGTTGCCGGATGCAGACCGTAAACGGGTACTGCTGGCAAACTCCGCCCTCATCAGTCCGCTTCGCGGACAGCTTCAGTCTCCGCGCTAAGAGCCGCCTCCGGCGGTTGCGCTCCGACACGCGCCTGCGGGCGCAGCCCCTCAGGGGAAGCCTTTTCAATTCAACATCCTCATTTCTGTTTACCCCCGCTTCGGCGGGGTTTTTGTTTTGCGGCAAATTATGTAAAAATTGCAAAAAGACTGGCGTTCCGGTGGGAAATGGTGTAAAATGAATTTACATATTGTGTAAACACACCATGCTCCCACGCGAAAGGAGCCTTTCATGGCAGGCAAAACCAAATCACAAAAGAAAAAAGCGCTGGATATGCGCAGCAAGATGTATCTGGTGCTGGCTCTGTGCAGCGTTATGCTGCTGGTCAGCGTCGGCATCTCGCTGGTGCTCATCGGCGGCATCGACCTCGGCGGCGCGGACGCCCAGAGCGTCTCCACCGTGGACAGCGCGTCCATGGTCGTCGAGAGCGGCTATAATAAAGAGGAAAACACCATTGATACCCAGGCCTACACCTCGACGATCCTTGAGCAGGCCGCCGACGCGGGCGACAGCTATGTGGACGAGACGCTGTTTCTGGGCGACAGCAACACAGCCCGCATGTACCGCATGTTCGACTATTGCAGCTACGACAACGCCATCGGCTCGGTGGGCATGACCGCCAAGAGCCTGGCGACCTTTGCATGCGTGCAGGTAAGCACTTCGTCCGGCTACATCACGATGCCCCAGGCCGTGGCGAAATTGCAGCCGCGCCGGGTCATCCTGACCTTCGGCACGAACGACCTGAACCCCGGCTATAAGGCCGCGGACTTCGTCAAAAACTACCGGACCGGCATCGAGGCCATCGTCACCGCCTACCCCAGCGTGGACATCATCGTCAACGCCATCCCGCCCATCGGGCAGCAGCACTCCAACCAGAGCCTGACCCAGACCCAGGTGGACGAGTACAACAAAGCGCTCGTCGAAATGTGCCAGGAGAAGGGCTGGAAGTTCTTGAACAGCGCCGAGGTGCTGAAGGATTCCGTCACCGGCTACGCCAAGAGCGGCTATGTGGAGACGAGCGACGGCATTCATCTGACCCGCACGGCGATGGACGCGCTGTTCAACTACATCCGCACCCACAGCTACATTACCGAAGATGACCGCCCCGCGCTGACAACGATCCCGAAGCACACCGGCGACAAGGACGCCGTGGTCTACACGGTGCCGGTCGTTGTGCCGGCCGAAACCGCCACCCCCGAGCCCGAGGCGACGGAGGAGCCCGCCGACAGCGAGAGCACGAGTGACAGCTATGTGGAGACCACGCCGACGCCGACCCCCGAGGTCACGGCCACCCCGTCCCCGACGCCCGAGGTGACACCAACTCCCCCGGAGTCAACTGAGCCGACACCGGCACCCCCTGAGCCGACTACAGAGCCGACACCGACACCCCCCGAGCCGACCGCGGAGCCGACACCCACGCCCCCGGAGAGCACCTCCGATGCAGATGTTCCCGCCGGGAATGACGGAACTCAACCTACATAAAACACCGACCCCCGCAGCACTGACGCTGCGGGGGTCTTTTTCTTATGCTTTTTTGCCGAGCAGTTCGGTGCGGATGTAGCGGAAACAGGCGTCCTCGCCCTCGTCGCGCAGGATCAGCAGGCAGGTCTCCAGCTCCTTGCGGGTCTCGGGGTGCAGGATGTAGTGGTCCCTGCTGCGGTCATAGTACTCCCACGCCGCTGCGTCGGTGTACTTGTCGCCCTTATAGTTCTTGCTGGCGGCAATGCGGTCACAGACCATCTCGGCCACGTAGCGGGCGGGCATCCGCATACCGGCCATGGCATGGTCGCCGTCCGGCGCATAGTCGATCCAGTATTCCAGATGGTGCTTGTTGCGGCCCTTATGGTGCAGCCAGGCGGCGCTGTAGCCCTCGGCCTGGCGCTGGGCGTTGTTGGGGCTGCACGTTCCCTGCCAGTATTTGGCCCCGGCCCAGAACTCCACGGGGGCCAGCTTGCTTAAATCGTGGGTCAGGCCCTGCCAGTACAGCCCGCAGCGGAAGCAGTTTTGCATCACCAGCATTTTGTGATGGCGGATCGTTTTGTAGTGTTTAATGGGATGCCACAAGGTCTTTTTTCCTCCCCGGGATCATGAGTTTTGCCAGCACCGGCAGCAGCATACAGCTGATCGGCACAAACGCAAAGTGCCACAGCATCGGTACAAGGTGGGTATGGATCGCAGCGTGGGCCTTGGACAGCACCATCCAGGACGCCGGGGCCGCCAGCCCCAGCCCCCAGACGATGCACGGCGGCACCAGCTGCGCCGCCGTGCCGCGGCGCAGGCAGGCAACAACGCTCACCGCGCCGACCAGCAGCGCAAACAGCAGCAGCTGCCATGCCGCGACGCTGACGGGCCCGAGCTGCAAAAGCGGCTCCGTACTCTCACCGAAATACTGCGCGAGTACCTGCGGCACGTTCACGTCCCGCACCGCGCTGTCCGTCAGGCTGACGCGGTCCGTGACGGCCCGGGTCATGTTCTGCCAGGCGTCCGCCGCGCTGCCGAAGCAGAGCCATTCCTGTGCGAACCAGAGCGCCAGCGCCGCAGTCACACCGCCCAGCGCCGAGACACCCGCCCCGACGGTGCGGCCCAGCCAGACGAGCGCGCCGTGCGGGTCGCGCCGCACAAAATACGCCTTGGCTGCCGCGTAGCAGAGCGGGATCTCACACAGGATCAAAAATGTTGTGATAAATTCAAACCCGCACATGCAGCGCACCATGCAGGCGGCGGCCAGCAGCGGCCAGCACCCGCGGGGCGTTTTGCCGCGCACGCGGGTGCAATGGCAGAGCCAAAGCGCCGCCAGCAGCGGCAGCAGCCAGGTCCAGAGGCACCAGTACAGGTCCTTCATGCCGCGCTGCAGCCAGGGGGCCAGCAGCACCGACGCAAACCCGAACGCTGCCGCCAGCGGGCCGAATTCTTCCCACACGGCCAGCGCCACAAGCAGCTCCGCCGCGTAGAACAGCGTGCTGTTCAGCCAGTAGAGGGCGGTCTCCCGCGCCAGACCGTCGGGCAGCCAGTGCCGCAGCAGACGGTTGACCCTGCCGAACAGCCAGCCCTGCAAGCCCGACTGGTGGGTGTAGGGGTGGAACGCCGCCGCGTCGGTGGGAGTGTCGTCCCGGAACAGTGCGCGGTTCGTGTCGTCGCTCCAATCGTCGGTGTAGACACCCAGAAAGCCGCCGGGGGCGTGCTGCCCCTGCTCCATCTGGTGGATGCGGCCATAGACGAGCGTCTGGGAGCCTGTATCCCACACGCCGGTCAGGTAGGCGCTGGCATTGTGCCGCACCGTGGTCAGCAGCGCGGCCAGCGCCAGCACTGCCAGCAGGGTCGCCGCGCAGCGCAGGGGTGCGGGCAGCGTCTGCCATATTCCTTTTGCTTTTGTCAATGTTATCGATCCCATTTGTCGCACAGCGCAGCGATCTGGCTGGCAAATTTTGCAAGGTCCTTGTTGGCCCCGCCCTGGTTGTGGCGGATGACCTCCAGCAGGCGCTGGCCCATGTTGGCCAGCCGGTCATAGGCCGCGCTGGTGCGCACGGTCTCGGCGGATTTCGTCTTGATGATCTTTTGGGTGTTGCCGACCTCGGCGCAGGCGACGCGGCCCTCGGCGGCGATCCAGATCGAGCCGTTGTAGGGGGCGTCGGCCTCGTAGCCCTCCTCCTTCAGATGGTTGGCCCAGTGCTCGGCGACGGCGTCCTCGCCATGGTTGACAAAGACGAACTTCGGCTTTTCGTCAAAGGCGCGGAGCCAGGCTTCCAGCCCGTCCTTATCGGCGTGACCCGAAAGCCCGCCCAGCTGCGCAATGCGGGCCCTGACCTGCACCGGCTCGCCAAAGAGCTTGACCTCCTGCGCGCCGTTGACCAGTGCGTTGCCTAAGGTGCCGGGGCTTTGGTAGCCGACGAACAGCACCGTACACTCGGGCCGCCAGAGGTTATATTTTAAGTGGTGGCGGATGCGGCCCGCGTCGCACATACCGGCGGCGGAGATGATGACCTTGGGCGTCGGATCGCCGTTGATGGCCATGGATTCCTCTTTCGTCTCGCTGACGTGCAGACCCGGGAACTGCAGGGGGTTTTGGCCGCTCTGCACCAGGGCGAGGGCTTCGTCGTCGTAGCACTCGGCAAAGTTTTCCCGGAAGATCGTGGTGGATTTGCTCGCCAGCGGGCTGTCCACAAAGACCGGGAAGTTTTCGTGGCCCTTGATACGGCCCTCGGCCTTGATCTGGCGGATAAAATACAAAAGCTCCTGCGTGCGGCCCACGGCAAAGCTGGGGATGACGACATTGCCGCCCTTGTCGAACGTCGATTGCAGCACGGCGCTCAAATCGCCGATATAATCCGGTTTCGGCCCGTGGCTGCGGTCCCCGTAGGTGGATTCCATAACAAGGTAATCCGCGTGGCCCGGGTTGGACGGGTCCTTGATGAGCGGCTGATGGGTGTTGCCGATGTCGCCCGAGAAAACGATGATCTCCGGCGTGCGGCCCGGCTCCGCAATGCGCAGCGAGACGGACGCGCTGCCCAGCAGGTGCCCCACATCGGTAAAGCGCATCTCGATTTTGCCGGTTGGCCCGTCGAACAGCGTCTGCCACGTTTCATAGGGGCAGGGCACAAACTGCTTCATGACGTTCTGCGCGTCCTCGACGGTGTAGTCCGGCTCGATCATCTCGGCGCCGCTGCGCATGGCCTTGCGGTTTTTCCACTCGGCCTCCTGCTCCTGAATGTGGGCGGAATCCTCCAGCATGATGGCGCAGAGGTCGCGGGTCGCATCGGTGGTATAGATGGGGCCGCGGTAGCCGTTTTTGTACAGGTACGGGATGCGGCCCGAGTGGTCGATGTGCGCATGGGTCAGCAGCAGTGCCTCATAGGTGCCGGGCGCGCAGGGCAGGTCGGCGTTCTCATACACGTCGCGGCCCTGCTCCATGCCGCAGTCGATCAGAAAGCGGTGTCCCGCCGCCTCCAGCTGTGTGCAGCTGCCGGTCACTTCCCGGTCAGCGCCTAAGAATGTGAGCTTCATGTGGGAGAACCTCCTTTATTTGGGGATGTTGCGGGGGGAACGGGAATGGGTGGCCACGGAAAGCCCGTCGGGACCCTTCAGGCCTCGCAAGCTCGGCCAGCTCCCCTAAAAGGGGAGCCTTTTTGCGCGGGCGGAGCCCGCGAAGAAAGCCTCCCCATCAGGGGAGGTGGCCGCGAAGCAGGCCGGAAGGGTTCGGAAAGTTGGCGGGTGGCTGCCCGTTGATGAGAGACCGCGGTCAGTTGCGGGCGGCATATATGCCGCCCCTACAGAGCAGTGATTTAAAGCAGAGGCCATCGCGGGAATAGCAGCCGTTAAAAGCATCGGGGGTTCGGGGGAACACCCGACTCAAAAGTGGAGGAAGGCTCGGCGGCGTTAAGAACGGACAGTAATACTGCGTCCGTTTAGCCGCTGAGACTTCCGACCTCCGCTTTGGGGGTCTTGGGGGCGTGCAGCACCCAAGTCGCGGGTCCGCTGCGTCGAAACAGCGGCAATTTTCTTTGCTACTTTCTTTTGTTGGCAAAAGAAAGTAGGAGTTCCCGGGAGACTGCCGCTAATCCTTTAGCCGCGTCTCCCGACCCCGTACTGCGGGGCCTCCGGCAGCACAAACTCTGTGGTAAAGTTAGCGGTCAGGTCGTTGATGTTCATCCGAACGCTCCAAAAGACATCGCCGTAATCGCGCAGGACCGTGTACTCCGCACCCAGACCGGCCAGAGTCGCCGTGTCGGTGACGATGTAGACTACATCCCCCTCGGGGGCGTACTCGGTCAGACTGTTCTGGTAGACGCGGCTGACCGTGCCGCCGTCGGCCAGCGCCCGGGCGGCTTCTGCGGTGGTGCTGACCAGCTGAATGCGCGCTGTCGCGGGCAGGGCGGCCATCAAATCCCCGCGGGTGATCTCGCCGTATTCCGGCTCGGTCACACCGCCCGCGAACGCCTCGACGGACGCCCCCTCCGGCAGTCCCGTGGCCGGGTCATTTGTGACGATCTCGGCGTAGAGCGCCGCCAGATAGTTGCCGAAGCTGATGGTTTTGTTAGCGTCGGGGTTCGCCGCGTAGGTGAACAGCGGCGTGTAAAGGATGCTCTGGTCGTCGGCGTCCAGCGTGGCGATCTCCGCTGCGGCGCTGGTATAGGCGTCCGCACCGGCCTGCTGGGCCTCGTCTGCCGTCTCGGTGGGGGCGGTGGTGTCACTGCCGCCCACGGCCTCGGTGTCCTTGCCGGGGTCGGCGGCATCGGCAGCAGTGTCGGCCTGCGCGGCGTCGGCGGTGCTCATCGCCAGCCAGGTGGCGCGGCGGCTCTCCATCTCGGCAGCCGTCACAGGCTGCCGGAGCTCGACGCGGCAGCCGCCGCCCTGGGTAAAGACCAGGTCCAGCTGCGCCACGCCGGTCAGACCCAGGTCCGCGCCCAGCACGTTCGTACCGTTTTCCGCCGTTGTGCCGTCAATAATGGCCGTCACGCCCTGGCTCAGCAGGGCCTTCTGCCAGTCGCCCGCCGGGGCGGTGGAGACAATCGCAAGGATAGCATCGCACCCGGCGTTCTGCAGGGCGGTGATCTGCTCGGCGGCGGTGTCGTTCCAGTCGCGGGCCGTGATGAACTCCCCGTTGGACGCCGAGATGACCGCGGCCTGCGCCGGGTCGTTCAGCACAAAGAAGCCGATTTTATACCCCGCGCGCTCCACGACGGTGTAGCGTCCATTGGTCACGCGGTTGCGGCTCCAGCTTGTGGAGCGGTAGAACACGGCGGTGCCCTCGTTGTTCAGCAGGTTGGACGCCAGCGACGGACCGCTGCCCATGTTGGCATCGCTGACCAGGCGGGTCGTGCCGTAGGCAAAGTCGGTCAGCGCCATGGCGTGCAGGTCGTACCCCGCCGCCGAGAACGCCGACAGCATATCCATGCCGCCGGTCAGGCTGGCGCTCTCGGTGCCGTGCAGGCTGTCGCCCGCGTCCAGCAGGATGGAATCCGGGGTCGCGCCCTTGAGCGCGGCGGCGTCCGCCAGCGTGGCGCGGTCCCCGCGCAGGCCCGCCGTGGCAAAGATCGGGACCGTGATGTCCCCGACCCGCACGCGGCAGGTCAGGCTCTCGGTGCCGTCGGCCAGCGTGGCCGTGATCGTGCATTCCCCGCTGTCGGTGCGGGCGCGGACCGTGCCGTTTTTGTCCACGGTGGCCACGGTCTTGTCGCTCGTCGTCCAGTAGACCCTGCGTCCGCCGTCCTTCTCGCCCGGCTCGTTCGTTGCCAGCGTGGCGTAGGCGTCCTTGCCGTCCATGTGCAGCTCGTCGGTGTAGGTATCGTTCAGGAGCACCGGCGCGGCGGTCTTGCCGTTGCAGGCGGACACACCGGTAAATTTAAACGGTTTCATGACAAAATCCAGATCCACCGTCTCACTCTGGACACCGTAGTCCGCGCCCGGGGCGCTGAAGGTGCACTGCCACATATCGTAGGTGCCCGCGTAGTCCAGATCGTCGGAGAACCGCGCGATCCAGAGGTTGTCGCGCCATTTGTCAAAGGCAGGGTCCGTCATGCGGGCGCGCACCCAGTTGCGGGAGGCATACAGCCCCTGCGCACCGGTGTAGCCGTACTCGGTCAGGCGGTCAAAGAACGCCTGCGTGATCTCGGCCATCTCGGAGGGGAAAACGCCGCTGATGTACTTATCCTCGAGGTCGTAGTAGACCGGGTAGCTCAGCCGGTAGGGCGCGGCGGTGTAGTCGTCCAGCCCCTCCTGCGGCGGGGCGGTCAGGCCCAGCAGCCGCGCGACGTGGTCGGCCTCGCTGCGGGCCTCCTCCACCGTCGTGGCGTAGGAATAAAGGTATGCGCCGAACGGGATTTCCAGCCGGGTGCATTCGTCGGCGTTGCGCCGCCACTGGGGGTCATCCTGCGCCCAGTTTTCCTCCTGGCCGTCCCACTCGCCGCCGAAGCCGCAGCGGATGATGGCAAAGTCGATGCCGGCAGCCTTGGCCTTTTCCCAGTCGATCTCGCCCTGGAACTTGGATACGTCCATGCCTTTGAGCACCGCGGCGGGCATGGCCCGGCCGCTTGTGTTGAAGTAGTAGCCCAGATCGTTCTTCTGCCAGGCCGCGGCGGGCGTGCCGAAGTCCGCCTCGGCGGGGCCTTTCTCCTCTGCCGAGCAGCGCACCAGCACCACCGACACGACGACCACGACCAGCAGGCAGAGCAAACACAGCCCCAGCACAAGGCGGCTGCGGCGGCGTTTGGCGCCGGGACGTTTCTTTTTCTTCGGCGGCGGGGGCGCGTCGGGGCGCGGGGCCGCTTGCCCGGCCTGCGGGGCGGGCGCAGCCGTCCGGGCAGGGCGGCGGTAGACTTTGCGTTCTTCTGGCACGGTGCGTTACCTCTCTTGGGCAGATTTTATGCTGTGGATAGACAGTATTAGTGTAGCATTTTGTCGAAGAAATTACAATCGGAAACGCGAGATATTGGGGAAATTTTACAGAATAAAAAAGCGGTGGCCAGCTCCCTGACCGCCGTTCTTTGCCGTGCCTCGCTCGCCGTATCGGCACTTAGAATTATACGGTATTGCCCTTATACAATTTCCACTCCCTGCACGTCCAAAAATAATACGGCACCTCAAACGCCAGCATGACGCACCAGCCGAAGGCACAGGCAAAGGCGATGCCGGGCAGGCCCACCCGCGGGGCCAGCACCGCAGCAGCGGCAGCGCGCAGCCCCGCCTGTAAGCAGGTGCCGATCAGCGTCGTCGTCATCTTGCCCATGCCGCGGTAAAAGCCCTGGAAACCGTTCGTCAGCGCGGGCAGGGCGTAGAACACCGCCATGCAGCCCAGATACGTGCTGCCCAGTGCAATGACGTCGGCGGCTCCCTCCCCTGCCACAAACAGGGACAGGATGCCCCGGCGCAGCAGCAGCGTCAGGCTGCCCATCAGCAGCCAATAGCCCAGCTCCAACCGCAGGCCCACCGCAAAGCCGCGGCGGATGCGGGCGGTCTGCCCGGCGCCGCGGTTCTGGGCAATGTAGGTCGTAATGGCCGTGGCAATGCTCTGCTCCGGCGTGAAGGCAAAATCGTCCACCCGCGTGACCGCGTTGAACGCCGCGATAGCCCCGACCCCCAGCGCGTTGACCTGCCCTTGAATGAGCACTTTGCAGATCGGCTGCACGGCCTGCTGCACCGCCGTCACCGCGCCGTAGCGCAAAATCGGCCCCAGCAGGTCGCGGCGGATGCGCCACTGCCCCTGCCCGGGGCAGAGCTCCGGCACGCGGCGTGCCAGGTAGACGGCGGCCAGCAGCGCGCTGGCGGCCTCGGCCACGACAGTGGTCACGGCGCTGCACACAATGCCAAAGCCCAGCCCGCCAATTAAAATGAGATCCAGCACCGCGTTGAGCACGGCGGAGAACGCCAGGAATTTCAGCGGCGTTTTGCTGTCGCCGACACTTTTCAGGCCCGCCGCCAGCGCGTTATAGAAAAACGTGAACGGCGCGCCCAGGAACGTGATGCGCAGGTAGATGCCGGTGATGCCAAAAATCGAATCCGGCACGGCCAGCGCGCGCAGGATCCACGGCGTCAGCACGCAGCCCAGCGCCGCGGCGGCACAGCAGAGCGCTGCGCCGAACAGCAGCGTCGTTGCCAACGTTTCTTTTAAGCGGGCGGTCCGCTTTGCGCCGAACGCCTCACTCATCAGTACACCCGCGCCGATGCACAGGCCGCTGATGGCCAAAATCACCAGATTCATGACCGGCCCGGCCACGCCCTCGGCGGCCAGCGCGTCCTGCCCGATGAACCGCCCCGCGATGATGGAATCCGCCGCATTGTACGCCAGCTGCAGCCAGTTTCCCAGCAGCAGCGGCACCGCATACAGAAAGAGGTGCCCCAGCGGGGCACCCTTGGTCATATCACGCATGATTTACTTTTTGTCTTCTTCGGTCTCGGCGACGATGTAGATGGGACGGTGCTTGACCTCCAAGTAGGTCTTGGCGAGGTACTCGCCCACAATGCCGGTGCAGAACAGCTGGACGCCGCTGCACAGCAGAATGATGCAGACCATGCTGGGCCAGCCGGAGGTCGGGTCGCCGAACATCAGCGCGCGGACGACGACAAAGAGGATGCCGATGAACGCGAGGATGCAGAACAGCACGCCCGCCCCCGCCGCGATCAGCAGCGGCGTGGTGGAGAAGCCGACGATGCCCTCGATGGAGTACTTGAACAGGCCCCAGAAATTCCACTTGGTCGTACCGGCGACGCGCTCGATATTCTCATAGTCGAACCACTTGGTCTTGAAGCCGACCCAGCTGAAAATGCCCTTGCTGAAGCGGTTGTACTCGGCCATGCTGA
>ENA-UOJD01003424-UOJD01003424.1-human-gut-metagenome-genome-assembly--contig:-P48-NODE-3424-length-11454-cov-14.330994_pt1 | contig 11454 bp, 8 predicted proteins | sample MGYA00242342_ERZ723889 | MGnify/ENA metagenome assembly ERZ723889
GCCCTCAATTCACTCGTTAACGCCGACTACGTTTCAACTCCAAAGTAGCTTCAAATTAAAAGACTCGAAGAGCTTTCACCAAACGCCCTCTCTCTATACACAAGAACTTTTAATCCTACTTATCTTCTTCACTGTCGAATCAATAAAATTTTAACACTCTTTCCATATTTCTGCAAGACGAATCACACCATCTAACATCAATTCTTTACTCATACTCGCAAAAGACAATCCCACACGCCCATTTGAAATACTAATGGCAACACTTCTCGATTCACACAAATTTCTAAAACGTGATACATCCACATCTAAATTTAACCAATACGCCATATACGTCTCATCCAAAATATACGAACAACCCATATGCGTATCAATCAACTTCTTTAAATACAAATGCTTCTCCTTATACTCACGAACAAGCTTTCTTAAATGCTTCTGCAAATACCCATCCACAATATACTGCGTAAAAGCCACCTGCTCAATTTTACTCGTCGTTGGACCAAAATAAGAAGCACTATACTTACGCATATACTCCTCATTTAAAATCATATACCCAATACGAAGACTCGGTAATAATAATCTTGAAAACGAAGAAAAATAAATCACATTCTTACTTTTCGAACACAACGAAGTCTTGATTTTAGAAGCATACACTAGCTCCCCATTATAATCATCCTCAAGAATCAAAACATTCTCTAAAGAAACCAATTCCTCACGAACCCTTTCACTCATAGATTGCCTATCCGACGTAAAACAAGTCGTATTCACATAGACAACATCCACATTCAACCTTTGAATATCCTTCACAAAAGAATTCGGATTCAAATATTCAACATGAAAACCATACGACAAAAACACCTGCTTAGCCTGATCATCCACTAAAGTACTTAAACCAATCACCTTTGACTTATCTAACATCCCACAAAATATATACAACAAAGACTGATAGTTTGAACCAATCACCATCTGCTCTGGAAAACACAAAATATTCCGATTCTGATACACATACTTACATAGAGCCTGCCTTAATCCATACTCACCCTGTGCTAGACCATAACTTGACATCAAACGCTTATCATTCAAAACACCCTTCATATATCGTTTCCAAATCGTCGTTTCAAACGAATCAAAAGAAACCGACTGAATTCGAAAATCATAATCATACGATTTTTCTTTATGACTCGAAGAATAATCCAAGATTTCCTGATGCAGTAAGATACGCTCCAGATTCATACTCACCACATAGCCCACTTTTTCTTGGCTTGAAATAAATCCATCCAACACCAACTTATTATATGCATTTTCCACCGTAGTCTTAGACACATTCATCTTCTTTACACATTCACGAATCGAATCCACACGATCCCCATACTTTAAGATCCCAGAAAGAATCGACTCCTTATACAAATCATAAATCACTTGATATTTCTTCATATAACTGTCCCCTATTTATTTTTTATAATTGTATATTTTTTTATATACAGAAACAAGTATAATAGTCACTAAGTTACAGAAAGAAGGAAAGATTATGAAAAACAAACAAACATATGAAATCGTACTAACAGGACTAGGTATGGCACTTGTATTTGTCGCAACCATGTTCATCAAAGTACCAAACGCATTAGACGGATACTTCAATCTAGGAGACGGATTCATCCTATTATTCGCAAGCTTTTTAAATCCATTTGAAAGCTTCTTAATTGGAGGACTAGGAAGTGCATTAGCCGATGTAGCCGGAGGATACGGCCACTATTTCTTCTTTACCCTAATCATCAAAGGACTTGAAGGAATCGTAGTATCCCTACTTATGAAAAACTACTCTAAACCGAAACAAATCTCAAGCTACGTATTAGGATCTGTCATTATGGTATTTGGATACTTCATTGCCAAATACATATTAAAAGGAAGCTGGATCGTAGCCGCAAGTGAAATTCCAGCCAACGTAGTCCAAGGAGCTGCAGAAATTGTGATTGCGTTAGTCGCCTATCCAATGGTAAAGAAAATCGTACAAGATAAATTAAATTAAAAGAGAAATCAAAATCGATTTCTCTTTTTTATTTACAACGAACTGTCACTCTATTTTTCGCATCCAAAGTACACGTAAATAAAGTCAAAGGATAATCCGAAGAAGTCATATCCTCAACACTATCCGGCGTTAAAGTTTCAATTAAAACAACACGATATTCAAAATGATTTCCAAGTGCATCCGTAAATACGACCTTACTACCCGGATCTAAACTATGAATTCTTCCAAAATGAAACCAAGAATTATGTGCCGCAATCACCATATTCCCTTTATATACACTGCCCGAATATCGACAAGGCGCCAGTTTCATCAAATCATACGTAAACTCACTCGTAACCGGAAGCTTAATGTCCAAAGAAGGAATCTCAATCGTTCCAATACAAGATAAACCATCTAGTTCTACTTCCGGCATATCCATATCTGGATCTATTAATACATCTGAATCCAAATCATTCTTTAAATTATAGGCAGCCAATATCTCTTCTTCACTCTTTCTAGCCCGAAATGTATCATACACATTAAACAAAGTGAGTCCCAAGGCAAGTACAATACAGATACAGCCAATATGCTTTAGAACTTGCTTACGCATATACATCCAAGTCCCACAAACAATAATACAGGTACAGGCCACCATAATTGACCTGTCAAAGGCAGATTTGATTCCGATTTTTTAGAATCCACAACCTTATTCAAACTATTCTTTAACACAATATGATCCCCTTCTCGATAAGAACTTACACTATATCCAGAAGGAACACTTGTCTCAACACAACTCCATCTCATATCACCCGACAAATCATTCCAAGCATATGTCCAATGATTTTCTTCACTTAATACCTGATGATCCACAACCTTGCCATCCCCAAGTAAATCTACACCAATAAAACTTGGACGATTCTTCTTGTCGTCATCCTTCCATACTTTTTGAACACGCAAAGAAGTCGTTTCAACTCTAGGCTCATACTTTAATTCAACATCACAATCTTTATCCACATAAACAACAGAAACCGACATTGTATAATCTGCATTATCTAAAGCCTTCACTAAATAAACACCTTTAGTTAAATGAGAAAATAAAGCCTTACTATCTGAATCTGACTTAACTTCATCATCCCATTCAATATTGTCACGATCAATATAATCGCCAAGAATATTCCAATCCTTTGAAACCGAATAAGATTTAAAAGCCCCCATCAAATTATAATCCGCATCCGCCACACGATATAAGCGAACATCTATATCGGAAGCAGGACAAGTCACTGTTAAACTCGAATAATCACTTGCGAAAACAGGAGTACATACAAGAACAAAAAGAAATATACACAATACACTACGAATTATTTTTTTCATGTCCTTTTAACCTCCATATCTTCGAAACAATAAAACCAACCAACAAGAATACAACACCAACACAAGAAGCCACTACTAAAGTATCCACCCTAGCTGCATCTGAAGTAATATTCGATTCATCATACAAACTATCCACCACACGATGACCACGAACCATCAAACGCTGCGTATTAATACCATACGGCGTACACGTAAGTAACGTACAAAGATCTTTACCTTCTTCAATCTCTAAAGGACCATAATCCTCAGGCTCTACAACCGAAATCTTATCCACCTCATACGCCAAAACCTTGCCATACACATGCAGATAAAATAAATCCCCCTTTTCAAGACGATCAATATCCGTAAACAAACGAGCACTCGGAAGCCCTCTATGACCAGAAATAACACAATGCGTACTACTACCACCCACAGGTAATGAAGACCCTTCTAAATGACCAACACCCACCTGTAATACAGAATCATCCACACTATGATAAATAGCTAGCTTACAACGAATCTCAGGTATTGTGATATATCCCATCATACCCGTACCATCCGCATTTAATAAACTCTTATATAAGCTAAGATCTGAATCACTAGGCGTAAAACGACCACTGTTAGAAACCAACCCTGTATTATAGGAAATAGCTGAATCTATCGCATCCTGCCTATCCTTGTCATCCATCTTAGCTAAAGTATCCGTATAATTCGCCACAACAGCCGTTTGATGTTTAGAGTTCCAATAATTACTTACCGTTGGATACAACAATAAGGAAAGACCCGTAATAAAAACAAGTATCGCAATTATAGTTGAAATATGTTTCTTCATTTTACAACCCTCTCCCTATTTTAATTAAAACAAATGAATTATTTATTTTTCACTCTTCTTTTAGTAACCAATACAACACCAGAACCCAATACTAATACTCCACCAATCAAGTAGATCATTGTAGTACCAACACCACCTGTATTTTGTAATAATGTACCTGAATTGTTTTGTACTCTTACATCACCATTATTAACCTCTCCACTTCCATCAACATAGATCTTTCCTTCTGAATCAATTGTAATTGTAACTGGCTTCTTCAATAAGTTATATCCATCTGGAGCTTTAGTTTCTTTTAGATAATATGTACCAGCTTTTAAACCTTCAACATCAATACGTCCTTTATCTCGTCCTTTATCTAATGATGTTAAAGTTGTACTTCCAGTTTTATCGTAACGATATTTACCTTCGGTATTTTTAGTAAATTTAAGATTCTTAGTATCATCCACGCAATTTGGATCTGTTGATAAAATGAATTCTGCGCCTGCAAGAGGGGTATTTACATTAGTATATTTAAATACAGGAATTCCAAATGTTTTTGTGGTAGTAGTTTTAGGTTGAGTACTTTGACTATCACCATATTTTAACCAAGTTTCATTCGTATTTTTGTCAACATTTCCAATCACTGCATTTTCATTTAATGTTGCAGAATAAGTAACAGTGATTTTCTCATCTTTTTGTAAGTCATCACAGAATGTTTGTCCAAATACTATTTCAAATGTACAGTCATCAGTAAAGTCAGATGTTTTTAAAGTATAATCTGAAGTTGCAACAGGTGATTCCCCTTTTTTTACTTCAACTTTATTGTTAAATGTTAAACCATCTGTCATTTTGTCATGTAGCACATAGTTTTGAGCTCCTGGTTGTGCAGTAATTGTAGTTTTAAAATATACTGTATCGCCAATGCTAGCAGTGTTTGATATATCATAATTTCCAGTTTCTGTACTGCTAACTTTTTTGTCTACTGAAGGTACACCATTTTTTTCTCGAATTGTTGCATCTGTGTTTGTAGTGCCTAGGCTACATAAAGTACCAACACTTGAATCAACTAAGTAGTATCCAAGAGGTAGGTTTTTGAACGTTACGGTTGGTGTGTTATTCCCTTCTATAGCAGCTGATGCAACCTCCGTTTTTTCCGCTTCTATGACAGCATTTTCTTTGTTAGCATGTTCTATTGCCAATTTTGCAAATGTCTCAACATTAGCACCTTTCTTCCATGAAGCATATCCATTTTCAAAAGTAAAATAAACGTCCCTTATACCATTTCCCTCAAGAAATGTCTTCCATTTTGATGTAGGTTTATATGAATAATTACCATTTTCCTTTTGTCCATCCTCATTGACACTATAACTTTCTAAATCTAAAAGTCTATAAAGCTTATAAGTCTGTCCAGGTATTGCGTTATTTATTTTAATTGTTCCATCTCCTGTTGCTGGTGTAGTTATATCATCAGCTTTTACGTTACAACTCATTGATACTACCATCATGAACGCAAACATAATGGTAGCAATTTTCTTAATTAGTTTCATTTCTTTCTCCTATTCTTTGATTTGTCATTTAAAGGATTCTTTTTATTTATATTTATCAGAATTATCAAGCTTGCTAAAACCAACATTGCGCCTGATATTCTGTAAAGCAGGGATCCATACCCACCTGTGGAAGGTAGTATTTTAGTACGGCTTCTATTTGTAACAGTCACTGTTTGCCCGTTTATTGCAGCATTTGTAGATTCACCTTTTTCATTTTTATACTCTACTGTATACTGCAATTTATTTATTGTTACTTCTTCTGAAGAATCAGTAATCGGATTATCACTATCATCTAATTCAAAAACATAATATTTTTTCTCCAAATCTAAATTAATAAACTTTGCTAATTTTTCTTGTGTTTCACTCGCATTATAAGTAATTGAAACTTTCTGTAATGGGTTAGTCAAATCATTTTTATCTTGATATAACCCAAAGGTATAAGTACCACTTACAGGCTTTGTCGATTTTCCTGCTGCATCGTTAATAAACTTCTTGACTACAGTGATTTCACCTTTGTGATTCTGAACTTGTATGTCAAAATCTTGTTGTTTATAACGCACATAAAGTTTATTATCTTTTACAAACGTTTCAACCTTCTCTAAATAACTCGTATCCTTTTCCTTGTCTTTTAAATCCAAGATATAGATTGGCTTGTTATCAAGGACATAGCCATCTGGTGCTTTTGTTTCTGTTATTTTGTAAAGTGTATCAAAATCTAAATCTTGAGTAATTAGTCCATTAGCATCCGTAGTTACAGTTGCTATTTTTGTTGGAGTAATAACATTTCCATTTAATTCACACTTTTCTATATCAAACGTTGCCCCCTGTAAAACAGTATTCAGATTATTTTGATCTTGTTTCGTAAGTTTAAAGTTTACTTTTGACAAAGCTTCGATACCTCCACCTACTTTATATGAATAATCAGATTCAACTATTTTACCACTATCTTTAGAATATCCCTTCCAATAAGCTGTGTTAGTTACTTTTACAGACTCTTCTGGTTTGGCATTTACTGTAACTGTATATGTAATCTTAATTGGGACATTATTAGGAACTGTAATTTCCAAAGTATTGTTAGTATATGAAGTTTCACAATTTGTTATTTGTACAGTATCATTCTTAAACACTTTAATTGAAGTCGTATCCAACTGTAGATTTTCACCTAATTCATCCACCAACTTTAATTTGTCACCATCATTTGTTGGAAGTGTTTGACCAAGCTGGTTCGCATTGATTTCAAAATCAATCTTTTGTCCGTTACTTTGACCTTGTTTTTTATCAATATTCTTATTTGCTTCAGTTAATTGAATGGTTTCTGGACTTGTTGCCGTATCAATATCGTTACCATCTTTTTTAAGCGTAACTTTATTTGTAAACGTCTTAGGTTTAGCGCCCAATAACACACTTGAATCTGTCACTCTACAAACAACCTGCACATCCACGGAGTTATTATCTCTTTCTTCCTTCGCTACAAAATCACCTAGTTGTATCATGGCTTGTTTGTTATTTTTATTGACATAATAAATTGTATGCTCATCAGAATTTTTATTATCATTTTTTGAATCATTTTCTACTTTTGTCCAGACAGTACTATCAATTCCTGTAATTTCTTTTGATATAACACTTAAAGCATCTTCACCATGCCATTTAACACGAATGTAACTAAGCTCCATACCTTCTGGTATATCTTCTAAAACACTATATTTCCCATTTAATTTTCCATCATAGTTAACTTTAAATGCCCATGACACAAAGACTCCACGACTTTCTTTTAACAGATCCGTACATATCTTGCTTGTATCTGCAGCTCCTGATTCTGTTTTATCAGCACCTATTTGAAGATTTGTAACTGTTTTTCCATCATATTTAAAAACCTGTCCTAACTCCTTTAAAATATTTGGAGCTGTATATAAAGTCTTTTCAGCCGGTTGTTCAGAAACATAATTATCATCATCCTTGATACTAATACTATTCTTATATGTTTTTGTATCCCGATTATTCGTAGGTGATGGAAGCTCTGCTGGTTCAGATTTAATAATCATATAAACCTTTTCACCATTCTCTAGCTTAATATCTTCTTTTGCAGTGAAAAATAACCCATTGTAATTTGGAGCTGTACCATCAAATTCAGTTTTAAAACTACCATTTATAGGAGTTAAAGCTCCATTATTAGTTAAATCATTTAAATCCTTATAATCAGAAATCGATTTTCCATCTGGAAGCGTTCCTTTATAAATACCCACCAATGAATCATCATGTAAATATGAGCTTGTTGTTTTATCATCTGTTTTAATCAAATCACGGAATGTTGTACCTTGCGCAATCTGTGTACCACCTACATCAACTACCCAATAAAGTTCACCCTTAGACCATGTACCTGAATCTTTTTTAGGCTCATTATAATACCAAGACACTTTCTTTGCAGTCATGTTCAAGGTTCCTTTAATAGTTAATGTCGTTTCTTTGGAAACATCATTCTCACTAAAAGTAAACTCTCCATTTCCTTTCTTTACAATTCCCTTCAAAGTAAATTTATTCTTTACTGTAGTTTCCGTAAAGGCACCTAAATTATCTGGCTTAGCATAATACGTAAAACGATACGCATACTTTTGATTTGTCCAATCTAAATCAGAAGGCTTTAAACTAAATGATTTCTTGCCATCTATATTGACCCATTTAGTAGTCTCTACCACTGTATATGTTGGCTGTAATTTATAATTTTGAGATGCCTCATCCCACTGCAATTCTTTAGAAGTAAAATCCGCTTCTAAAGCTTCTACTTTCACATACCCAACATACTTCATATATTTTGAAGTCAAGGTATCTGTCATTATTACATCTGTGACATCAAAATCATTCAATGTTTTATTTGTTTCGACTGTATATTTATAGCTTCCCTTAGGAACTGTAAAGCTATTTTTTGAAGTTGAATCCTTTTCAATTTTATCTCCGTTATACGTATATTTATCACCATCTATTCGTTCTGATGTTTCTTCTGTTGTAGCATTTTGATCTACTTGTTTACCATTCCATTCATACGTTTTAATGATTGGACTAGAATTATACGCTTCAAATCCACCATCTCTAGGAGTATCCATATTATCTGCATGCGCTACAAAACGGTTCTCTACCTTTATTGAATCTGAATGCATCTTCGCAAAGGCTTCTGGCTTTACAATAACGTTATATGTCACATAACAGCTATCACCAGGACTTAAATCAATTGGACTATTCTTATTTCCAGAAAGTATAAAACTCTTTGGATTTGTAACTTCATTCCATTCTTTAAAATCTGTATTATTAGTCTCAGAAGACCATTTCACATTATATTTTGTAGGATCAACCATCTTATCATTCTTATATAATTTAAAAGATGTATGATCAAAAGTAACATATTGTAATAAATCGTTGTCTATATTTCTCAAAAAGTCACGGAATTGAAGATTCTTGATTGTATAATTACTCGTATCTTCATTAAGAGCAATTGATAACTTAAATGGAATTGTATATGAACCATCATCATTTCTTTTTATTTTGTCATATACAGCTTTCGTAAATTTACCATCATAATTTATTGTAGGAGTAAAATTTGCTTCACCTGAACCTCTATCATAAACGCTTTGAGAGCCATTTGAATACAATGATGCACGATTTGTGATTTGTAGATCCCTTAAATTTACAGTATCCTTAAGCTTTACATAATAAGTAAGTGTACGACTTTCATTAGTAACCATATTTTGAATATCCCAAACAACACAAGGATTTGCGATATTGTTTTGTCCTGCTTCAGGTTTTTTTATAGTAGAATCCGCACTATCAGCCAGGTAAATCTTTCCATGATTTGTGGATCCTGTTATTATCTCATACGGTTCTTGATTATTAGGCTCACCACTTAATGTTGTTTCGCTTGAATTGATATTTCCTGCATAGTTAACTAAATTACCATTTGATGTAAATCGATCAACTACATATAGACCTTTACATCCATCCTTACCTGCAGTAACTGTGATTGTATAAGCTACGTAATTATTTTTTGTATCAATAGTAGCGACTTTTTTATCGATTGTTACCCCACCAAATCTTTCTATACAATCCGGACCATAATTCAAAGTAACTGTTTTATCTCCTAAAATTAAAACAGCTTTTTCACCATTATTTACTATTGTGGATAAATTAATTTGTCCTTGTACCCAAAAATATCCTTTTAAATGGGTATTACCTGTTTCGATTAATTTTTGTAGATAAACTTTATCAAGAGTAACCTTCGCAATACTATTTTCAACAGTAATGGTTCCTATGTTTTTATTACCATCATAAAGATCTCCAGCACCTTTGGCATCTCGTAAAAAATCAGGAATTTGATACGTAAGTGTGCAATTATGTTTATTTAATAAATCTTCTATTTTAATTTTATCAAAATTCACTTTTAAATAAATCTCTGTATCGCCTGGTTTAACTTCACCATTGTTTACTTCTACTTTTTGCCAATGCCCATTCGCATCTTTATAATTCACTTCAATTGAAGTTATATCAGTATTTTTTAATTCATAATCCGTTTGTTCTGTAGTCGTTTGATCTTCAACCATCTTTGGTTCATCTTCAGACACTTTCTCTTCTTTCTGAGATGTTATTTGTGTATCCGGCTGCACAGTTTCTTCAGGCTCATTCAATACTTCATTCTTTACAGGCTGTTCTTCTTTTTCGTAACAATCCTCAGTATGTTGATGTTCTTCTTTATCACAAATTAACTTGTCATCTTGATAACACTCTTCAGTATGAGTATGTTCTTCCATTCCACAAATGGTCTTACCCTCTAAAGTAATGGCCGGAAGAGTGAGTGCATAAACCACGCAAAAAACGACCACGCAAGAAAGGGCTAAAGTAATCCTTTTCCATTTCTTTAACCGTGCTTTATCCTTAAGTAGTTTTTTTATATAATCCGAAACCATACTCTCTCACCTACTTTACACTTCCTATTTGATCAAAAGGCCAAATTCTAAAAATAATCTGCCCCTCTATTTGTTCTTTCGAAATATCTCCAATTGCTCTACTTCTAGAATCTATAGAAGTATCCCTATTATCCCCCATTAAAAACCAATGTGATTCAGACACCTGGTGTGGAAGATCAATATCACAATTTCCCAAAGCTTTTTCATTAAGATACTTTTCATCCAACACTTTACCATCCACACTCACATTGCCATTCACATCAATATCTACCCATTGACCAGGACTGGCAATAACACGTTTTACCAACAACTTATTTCCCTGCCAAAAAGCTACAATATCTCCCGACTTTAAATCCTTATTCTTTACAGAAACAACATACTGACCCTGTTCTAAAGTAGGAGACATACTATAGCCATAAATAGATAATACGGGCATCCATAAAGTAGCTACTAAAACAGAAATGGCAGCTACTACAACCAATATACCAATCGTCCCCTTTAAAGTTTTACGATATACAGCCCTATCCTTTAACCGCTTCTGCTCCGATTCTATTTCTTCCATTGTTAAATCATTTGAATTTGTAGTATCCTTTTTCATCTCGCAAATGACATCCACCAACTCACTACGACTCAAATGCTTTAAATCTTTCTTCTCCATATCTAACCCCTATATTTATTGGTAGCGCTTACTTCAAGTTAGTAAAAATAAGTCTACCTTGTCAACTTGTAAACTACTTTAGTAAAAAATTGGCTTAACAGATACATTGGTGACTTGTTAATATAACTGACATTAAT